>Ga0194129_10008931_pt1 | contig 11409 bp, 10 predicted proteins | sample TA2KigCa35mmetaG_FD_150862 | JGI IMG/M metagenome (GOLD analysis project Ga0194129, IMG submission 150862) | Freshwater microbial communities from Lake Tanganyika, Tanzania - TA2015038 Kigoma Deep Cast 35m | ecosystem: Environmental > Aquatic > Freshwater > Lake | place: Tanzania: Lake... | reverse complement strand
ACCAAGGGACAAAAGGCCGAGTCTATCGCCCCACGCCAATCGCCTCTCGCCCGGCTCGCTCCGCGTCCCGCCGCGCTCTCCTGTTACACGCTACCCGCCACTCCCGTCAGCGCCTCCGCACGCCCGGTTCAGCCAATAGGAGTTCGCGGAGAACCGCGGAGAAGTTTCCGTCGACCAAACCTAGCGGATCTAAATCCGAGAACTAACCTCGTCCGCGGCGTTACCTCTTGCGTCCCGCCCCCTTCCGGAAGGTCCGTAGAGTTGAACGTTGCGTCCTGACCCCCTCAGATCAGCCCGATGCGTTGTTGTGGAACCTGCTCGGTTTTCCGTCCGACGGTCACGCGTTCCCGGTAGAGCCGCGTGCCGAGGCGCATCGCGCAGACGGCGGCCAACGCCAGCAGGTAGTCGGTCAACAGCGCGCCACGCGGAGTCGACAAAGTGGGGCTCAACAGCCGCAGCGCATAAATCGCGATACTCGAGCCCGTCAGCGCCCAGACAACCCGCATCAAGTCCGGCACGCTGAAGTAGGCCAGCATGCTCCCGAGTTGGCCCACGGCGACGAGCGCGGCCAGCTTGAACCCCACCGCGAGGCCGAGCAACCGCAGCCGTTCCTGCTGATAAGTCTCCGGCACGAGGAAATCGAACCGCACCTCGTAGGCTAGGTAGAAGCTCGCGGCCATGATAGCCGCATAAATCGCCGCGAGCACGAGAGCGCGCCGGTTGCGGGGGAGATCGGAGAAAAAATTGGACACGGACGGGAGCGGCTACTTGCGGGCCACCGCCGAAGGGCCGGCGGGCGGCGGTTGGGCGGCGGTCGGCTTGAACGCAGGCATGGTGGCATCGCCCGGGGCACTGATGCCGTCACGGGTGAGCACCGTGGTGAATGTAAGCAGCAGGATTTTCACGTCGAGGAGGAAACTCCGGGTCTCGACGTAGCGCACATCCCACTCAAACTTCTCCTCCCACGTCAGCGCATTGCGCCCCCTCACCTGTGCCAGTCCGGTGATCCCCGGAGGCACCTCATGCCGCCGCGCTTGCCGCGGGCTGTAGCGTGGCAGGTATTCAACCAGGAGGGGCCGCGGCCCGACGAGGCTCATGTCGCCTTTCAGCACATTGAAGAGTTCAGGCAGTTCATCGAGCGAAGCCGCGCGCAGAAACCTCCCGAACGGGGTGAGCCGCACGGCGTCCGGCAGGAGCTGACCCGACACATCGCGGGCATCGGTCATCGTGCGGAATTTGATCATCTCAAAAATTTCGCCCCGCCGCCCCGGTCGCTTTTGTCGGAAGAACACCGGTGTCCCGAGTTTGATGCGAACCAACACCCCGAGCACCACGAGCAATGGCAACCAAAGCGGGGACGTCAAAACCACGGCGGTAAGATCGAAAACACGCTTGAATTCTTGTGTGTTCATCAACGGCCGCGAATCAACCCGCGCGGCGAAGCTGTAGCGAAAGCATGGGCCAAGGCATTTTTTGACCGCAGATTACACGGATATCGCGGACGTAGGCAGGAAGGCCTCGGGTCATTCGCACCATCGGCACAATTCGCGGCGAATGGATGGGAAACGTCTGACGCAGAACCCATCTGTAGGCAAGGATGGTCAAGAGAGTCGCGCGGATTGTGAGTCGAAACGACTACCCGAGAAATCAGTGACGGAAACACCGCCGCACGACCTCGATCACGCGTTGGAGATCATTCTCCGACAGATTTGAGCCCGAAGGCAGGCACAGGCCGTTTTCGAAGAGTTTCCCGGCGACCGCTCCGCCATAGCAACGCGTGCCCGCGAACACGGGCTGGAGATGCATCGGTTTCCACACCGGCCGGGCTTCGATGTTCTGCTCGGCTAGGGCGAGCCGGACCTTTTCCCGGTCCGTGCCCGCGGCCGCGGGGTCGATCGTGATGCAGGTCAACCAACGCGTGCAGCGGCCGAACGAGGCCTCCGGCATGAACGCAAGACCCGGCAGATCGCCGAGAGCTCGCTGGTAGAATGCGCAGTTCGCCCGCCGCGCGTTGACCCGGTCATCCAACACGCGCAATTGGCCGCGGCCAATCGCCGCGAGCACATTGCTCATGCGGTAATTGAAACCGACCTCGGAATGCTGGTAGTGAGGCGCCGGGTCGCGTGCCTGCGTCGCCCAGAACCGGGCCTTCTCAACCAGTGTCGCATCGTTGCTCACCAGCGCACCGCCCCCCGAGGTCGTGATGATCTTGTTGCCGTTGAAGGAAAAAATTCCACAAAGCCCCCGGCTTCCGGGGGAGATGGAATTTTGGTTATTGGCTATCGGAGATAGGTGATTCGAGTTCGACCCGGTAAGCGAAAAACTCTCAACGGATAACCGCGCCTTGGGCGCTCCATAATATCTCGCTCCCAGCGCTTCGGCGGCGTCTTCGATCAACGGGATTTCATGCCGCCGACATAGTTCAGAAATCGGATCGAGATCCGCGCTCTGGCCATACAGGTGCACCAGAATGACCGCCTTGGGCTTTCGACCGCGACGCAGGCCGTCCTCGATGGCCTCGCCCAGTCGCGCCGGGTCCATGTTCCAGGTCGCCACATCGCTATCCACAAAGACCGGCGTCGCCCGTTCATAGAGAATCGGGTTGGCGGTAGCGGAGAACGTGAGGGTCGAGGTGACGATTTCATCGCCGGGCTGGAGGTTCAGCCAGCGCAGCGCGAGATGGATGGCGGCGGTGCCCGATGACAAGGCAGCGGCGTGCTTCACCCCCGCATAAGCCGCCAACTCGCGTTCGAATGCATCAACGTGCGGCCCGAGTGGTGCGATCCAGTTGGTCGCAAACGCCTCCTGCACCAGGCCCAGCTCATCCGGACCGATGTGAGGTGACGAAAGGTAGATGCGTGATTTGCTCATTCGAATGATGGCTGATGATGCCCGCAGAACGAACACGACCTTCACACTACCACGTGCTCGCCACTCATTTGCCAGCCCGCAGTCCGAGGTCGGCGAGGGAAGCCGTGAGTTCCTGCCACCCGGAATCTTGCGCCAGCTCGCGAAACGGTCGATTGCTCGTCAGTCGGACAAAATACTGTTCGGCGGGAGCTGTCGCGATGGTCCGGTAGACGTCGCGCCACCAACGCCAGATAAACGGCACCGTATTCATTCGGTCGCCATAGTCGTAGAGTTCACCGCCCTTGAGGTGCCAGAAGATGACATTGAGCGATAGCTTGGACGGAGCGCGAAACAAGCGCCACTCACCGGGCAGAACCGCGACACCGTTCACGCCAAGAGTTTCGCCGTGCACGCGGCGCTCGCAAACCCAACCGTTCTCAACCCAGCAGCGATCGGGGGTGTGAGAGGCGACCAGTTGAACCGGCATCTTGCTTGGACCCCAATAGGCCACGTAAAGTGAAACAATCGCGCGAGGCGATCGAAACTCTTTGTAGTAGACATCATCGAAACGCAACGTGCTCGCGACCGCGCGATTGGTCGCTTCGGTTGGACCAAGTTCCAGATCTCGGGCAATCCACCCGGCGATTTGTCCGGGAAGCGACGTGCTCAAATGACGCCCCTTGCCACCACCGGATTGCTGCGCCGGGAAAAATTGCACCGCGCATACCACGGCCAGCATAGTGCTTACCGCCACGATGAGCACCCATCGCTTCATGGTGATGCCAACACGGGAGCGACCACATGAGGCAGCAGATCCAAGCTTGCGATCTCGACCTCGGCCGCTTCGTCGGTGGACGGCCGGTAGTCGGCGTGTTCACCCGCAGATCGGACCACCCGGATTGTGTGCCATTGCAAACGGCGCGCTCCGATGAAGTCCTTGCGCGGATTGTCACCGATATAAACATAGCCACTCGCGGCACCGCCAAAACGATTCATCACCGCTTGATAAGGCACGACACTCGGCTTCCAGTTTTCCCGGCCCAGAGTATCGGTGATGACCCGGCAGCCAATCCGGGTGCCCAACCCCAGAGCCGCGATCTTGTGTTCCTGCACGGCGGCATAGCCGTCGGTGAGAAGGGCAAGATTGAAACGGCTCTCCGCCCAATCCAGCAAACGCGTCGCATCGGGAAACAGGTGCAACTCGGGTCGGTGGTTTCGGTAAACACTCACCAACGTCGTGACCAGCTCGGGCGTTGCCAGGAGGCCAAGCTCCGACAGCACTTCATCAAAGATGCGGCCACGCTTTCCCGCCAAAAAAAGCGCCAGAGCACGATCCGCAAATCCACCGACGTCGTAGCGGGCTTTAACCCAGGCGTCCGCAGCCTGGAACCCACTAAGAACGTAGTCTCGCTCCGGATAGAGGGTATCGTCGAGATCGAGGACAATCGTGTGGATCGGCCAGCGCTCAGGCATCGAGAAAAACCGCGTGGTCGAAGCGGAGCATGGTAACCCCGGCCCGCCAGTCGTTGTTGGCATTCAGCGGCAAACCGGCGGCCTCTTCCAACAACCACTGAGAGAACCGGGCGCCAGCCCGATGGGCCAGCGGGTAACCACCGCCGAACCGTGCGTTGATCTCGAACACACAATACTCGCCTGTCTCTGTCACCATTGCTTGGAAGCAGAGGGGCCCAGAGGCACCCGGCAGGACGGCCGCAAGTTTCTGTGCGGCCGCTTCCAGTGACGGCACCCGCTCGGTGCGGCCTTTGGAAACCTCGCCTGCACGCACCTCCAACCGGCGATGCGGCACGGCGCTGCTTAAGCGACCCTTCTGATCAAAATAGACGTTTACTGTATATTCCGCACCAGTCCACAACTCCTGCACGATATAGCCCGGCCCAGCAAGCGTCATCAGGTCCTGCGAGCGCCGGGGTCGGATGATCCCGACTGACGAGCTGCCGCCAACAGGCTTTGCGATCACAGGATCGCGAAGTTGCACAGGGTCGGCGACGAACTCATCCCAAGTCAGGGTCTTGGGAGCCATGACACCGGCAACGGCGAGCAACCGTGCGGTGGCGGCCTTGTCGCGAGCTACGTTCACAACCGGCTCAGCCGACACGACGACCCGCGTTCCCACGGCCGCAAACGCTTCGGTCGCCCGGCTTAGGATGGGCAATTCGGTGTCGATGGTCGGGATCACGAGCGCGGCTTCCTCCCGGCGACAGATGTCCAACAAAGCAGGCACGAAGTGCGCATCGGAACAGCGGGGCACCTCATACGAGGCATCTGCCACCTGGCAAGCGGCACTGAACTCGGGCCGCAAATCCATTGCGACGATCCGTAGTTTCACGCCGAGGCGTTCCGCATCCTCACGAAAACAAGACAATAGTCCGCCTCGACGTCCGGCGGATGATATGACGATCGTCAGTTTCATTCGGTCAGACTACATCGACCTCCCGTCGGCATACACGCGGTTCAGCATCGCGACAAATCGTTCGGCCAGCGCTGGCCGGCCAAACTCAGCCTCAGCCAACCTTCGTGCGTTTACCCCGCACTGGGCAACAACTCCACGATTATCTGCCAGGTAGCAAAGGGCGTCAGCCAGAAGTGCCGGTGAACGAGGAGGGACCGCTCGACCACAACCCTTCCCAGAGATCAAATCTGCCAGCCATCCGGGATAGTTCGTGACCACCGGCAGGCCGGAGGACAGGTAGTCGAAGAACTTGTTGGGTGATGTCCCATAGTAGAACGCTGGCACGTCCGCGAGAATCTGCAGCCCGCAATCAAAGCTTGGCGTAAGCACCGCGATCTCGGTCTTACTTACGGGCGGGAAGAAAAGCACATTGCTTAACTCCTCCCGTTTCGCGCGGACAACCAGCCCATCCTTGCACTTGCCGTCACCGAACAGGACGAATTTGATATTGGCCCGATCCCGGCGTTTGAGTTCTGCCGCCACATCGAGCACGGCATCCAGCCCGTTGGCAACACCATGTGCGCCAGTAAAGCCCGCAACAAAGTCTCCGGGCTTGATGCCGGGGAGCCGCAAAGGGCCGCGCTTGGCCGGAGTGAAGAGCTCAAAGTCGCAGCCGTTGGGAATCATTTCGACGATGCGATCCCGCGGCGCGCGTTTCTTGATTCCGTCGACAATGCCCGGCGCGAGCCCGATGCAGGCATCGGCGCAACGATAGGCGAGCCATTCCAGCAGACTCATGCCGCCGAGCAGAATCGGGTTCTTCATGCCGAGGGCACGCGGCAGCTCCGGCCAAAGGTCGCGGACTTCAAACACGAACGGCTTGCCCCGCCCGAAGAGCTTCATCGCTATCCCCGGAAGTGCCGCCGTCAGCGGCGTCGACGTGGCAAACAGCAAATCGTAGTCGTGACGCAATGCGATCATCACGCCGCGTAGCGCAAAGCGCAGGAACAGCCAGCTCCGTTTGGCGATGCCGTCGCGGTTGGAATAAGCCAGCGGCAGCGCAATCACATCGATCCCGTCGACATCGCCTCGGTTCCAGCCGCGCCGTGAATCAACCGGCAGATTCAAACCGCCACCGGCACTGAACCCGCACACCATCGTGACGTGATGCCCGCGTCGCACCAACGCCCGCGCAAACTCGTAAGAGCGCGTGCCGCTTGAGCCGTCAGGTGTCGTGAAGTGTTGATGAAAGTATAGGACGCGCATGCTAGTTGACCGCGCAAAACCGGGTCTCGCATTGAACGTCATCGTCCGCCTCCGTCTTGATCAGCAGCGAGCAAGCCGGCTCCGCTTCGCCGTAGAATGGCGACCACCAGCCGTAGGCCGAGGACCGATCGGCACGCAGCAGACTCACCCTGACCGGACGGTTGCTGTGCCAACGGATGCGATACCGGCCGTGATGATCTGACGCCTCAACCTGATCCGACGTCATCTTCCAGGCCCGATCCGTCAGCAACCAGTGCCACGTCAGGCGTCGCCCGCTCGCACCGTCGATTCGATCATCGACGACGATTTCCTCGTTTTCCCCCATCCTCACGGTTCTCTTCCAAGTCAGACCCAGCCGTGCATAGCCGTTATGGCTGGCAGAGCAGGCCCGCTCGTCGGCAGCGTCCACGGCCCCCTCCGGCCATGGCAGGTAGAGGAAGCGGCTGAATTTCTGCAAGGGTTCCAACCCGTCCACCGTTGCCGTATTGTGGAGTTTGGCCGACCCGAAATCCGTGAAGCGCTCCGTCGAGTTATAGGAAAACGATCCGCCGTCGGTGGCTACCCTGCACCCGCGATGCCAGATGTCAGCGTGCAGCAGGTCGGCCTGACAGGGCCGGTGACGGAAACGAGTCGGGCAACGAAGAAACACCCGACTGTCACCGCGGGTCGCCTGCCAGCAGCCTGAATCCGGAGCATGCCAGGCCGGCGGTGTCGCCGAATCAACCGGGACCCGCGGAAGGAGCCGCCAATCGGCGGCCATCCACGCTGCCGCCTCATCCCAGCTTCCTCCCGGAAAGGGCAGTCTCCGACGGAACGACGCCGATGCCAGTTGCCCGACTGGCCGGAGGTCGAGAAATTCGCCTTCGGACAAGGGAAGAATGTTCGCGCCATCATTTGATCCGTAAAGCGGCGCTTCCCCGGTGCGGCGGTCGGTCAGAGCAAGCAGGAACGAGGTTGCGCGTGCCCCACTATCGACCAGCCACGCAGGGACGGGGGCTCCAGTGAGTTCGAGCCGCCGCTTCACCCACACGAGATCGTGCAGCAGCACCCGATGATAGATCAGCGAGTGCTGTGAGAATCCTCCGTCAGGATAAACCAGCTCGGCGAGTTGCGCCTCCAGTGCGCGCAGACCGCGGGTGCACCACCGGCGGCTTTCCGGGTGATCCGGCAGGAGCAGCGCAACGGTGATCAAGCCGGCACATTCGCTGACACCGTGGTTGTTCTTCTGACTGAGCGCGTAATCGAGATTGGCCGCGATGCGCCGCCCGGTGGCTACCAGGAAGCGTCCGACAAGGTCGCGATGGTCGCCGGGAACGCCCAATCCCTCGGCCGCGAATACGACCGCCATCAACCGGAAGGTCGCCTCCTGCCCACACATCCAGTTCGGCCCAAGATTGGGCGGGTTGCGGGCGCACCAGTCGGCGAACAAACGCCAGAAGCCATCGGCATAGCGGCCTTCACCGCTGCGGACATACGCGCGCGTCAGGACAAAGGCCCAAGGAAAGCGGCTCAACTCCCAGATGCCCTTGATGTCACCAAAGGCAAAATCGCCCAACTCGCTCCAATGGCGATCCGCCGGCGCCGTTTCGCCAGTCAGTTGGTTGCGATGCCAATCAGGTATGGGGCCGGCCTCGACTTCACGATGTGAAAACAGTCGAAAGCGCCCCTGCAGCACCGCATCCGCCTCACGCAGCACCGACGCCGCGACTTCGCTCCGGTCAACTGCAGGCCGGGCAGTCAGGCTATGATTGGCCGGCGGCACCGACTCCCATGTCACGACAGGACTCCGACGGCGCAACGCACCCAGCCGGCGGCCCGCCGCGTAGCGCACCCGGAACCAAACCCAAGGCAAACCTAGGTGCCGCACCAGCGAGATATATTGCCATGGCGGACGCATCGCGCGCCCTCAACGCCAATAGCCGCGCGTGTCGATCACGACCTTGTCGCGCAACAACGCACGGTCGATCGACGAGAACTGGCGGTGGTTCACGAGCAGCACAACGATGTCCGCCCGGCGAACCGCCTCCTCCGCGGCGACAAACTCCACGTTGGGGTGAGCGCCGAGTTGCGTCGGCAGCGCTTTCACATGCGGCTCGACCGCCAACACCCCCACACCGTCAAGCCTCGCGACCTCCGCCGTGATTTCCATCGCCGGACTTTCGCGTAAGTCATCGACGTCTGCCTTGAAGGCGAGGCCAAGGCACGCGACTACCGGATGCTTTAAGCGCTCCGCCGCCTGTTTCACCCGGCCGACTACATGATGCGGCTTGCTGTCGTTCACCTCGCGAGCCGTGCGGATCAGAGGCGAGACATCCGGCGCGGAGTGGACGATGAACCAAGGATCGACCGCAATGCAATGGCCGCCGACGCCGGGTCCGGGTTGCAAGATCTTCACGCGAGGGTGACGGTTTGCCAGCTGGATGAGCTCCCACACGTTAATGCCCAGCTCGTCGCAGATCAATGAAAGCTCGTTGGCGAAGGCGATGTTCACGTCGCGATACGAATTCTCGGTCAGCTTCGCCATCTCCGCCGTGCGCGCGTCCGTGACGAAAATCTCCCCGGTGCAGAACCGCTCGTAGAGTTCTTTGGCGACGCGGCCGGCCTCGGGCGTGAGACCGCCCGCAATGCGGTCGTTCGCGACGAGTTCCTTCAACATATTTCCGGGAAGGACACGTTCGGGGCAGTGGGCGAACAGCCAGTCGCCCGCTGCGCCCGGCAATCCTCGTTTGCGGCGTTCGTCTGCCAGCCAGTCACGCACTTTCTCTGTTGTGCCGACGGGGCTGGTGGACTCGAGAATGATCAAGTCTCTGGTCGAGACATGCGGCGCGAGCGTGCGGGCCGCCTGCTCGACGTAGGAGAGGTCGGGGATTTTCTTACCCCCAGGTCCCACGCTGAACGGCGTGGGCACGGCGACGATAAATGCGCCGGCCGGAACGGGCTCAGTGCCCGCGCGAAGGTTGCCGCCTTGCACGGCCGCCCGCACCAACACGTCGAGATCCGGTTCATGGAAATGTAGTCCGCCACGGTTGATGATCTCGACTACGTCGGATCGGACATCGACGCCGAACACCTTCAGCCCGCGCGTCGCAAAGATGGAAGCCGTGGGCAAGCCGATGTAGCCGAGGCCAACAACGCAGATATCATATTTCATGCGAAAGTGTCTCCGGCCAGCTCGCGCTCAAGCACAGCCACGATGCGCCCAGACGTGTGCCCGTCGCCATAGGGATTACGCAATGCCGCGCGGGCGGCGTATTCGGTCGTATCGCCCAGCAGAATGCGCGATTCGTGCAGGATTGCGGCGGGATCCGTTCCGACCAGCCGGCTCGTGCCTGCTGTTACGCCTTCCGGTCGCTCGGTCGTCGTGCGCATCACGAGCACGGGCTTGCCGAGACTCGGCGCCTCCTCCTGCACGCCGCCGGAATCGCTGAGCAGAAAATGGCATCGATCCATGAACCAGACGAAGTCCTCATAGCCCAAGGGCTCGATCAGCGCGATCCGCGGGTTGCCGCCGAGCAGGCGGCGCACCGGCTCCTGCACGCGGGGGTTCAGATGCACGGGATATACGACGCCGATCTCATCATGCTGCTCCACGATCGCGTGGATTGACTTGCAGATATTCTCGAATCCTTCGCCGAAAGATTCGCGGCGGTGGCCGGTTACCAGAATCCAACGGGCCGGCGCGGATCCGAAATAGCGCGCCGCCATAACCTTGGGGATCCCGCAGCGTCTCGCACGGGCCACGGGATCTGCCGTGGCCTGCCGTTGACGGCTGCGCATCCACAGCAATGCGTCGATAACCGTATTGCCCGTCACGTGCACCCGTTCACTGGGAATACGCTCAGCGAGCAAATTATCGCGCGAGAGAGTCGTCGGCGCGAAGCACCAGCGCGAAATAGGGTCGGCGAGCCGCCGGTTCATTTCCTCCGGCCACGGTGCAGCGAAGTCGTAGGTCCGCAGTCCCGCCTCGACATGGCCGACCGGGATGCGCGCGTAGAAGGCCGCGAGTGCCGCCGCGAAGGCGGTCGTCGTGTCGCCCTGCACCAACACCGCGGACGGCCGGTTTGCATGCAGCCAGCAGGTCATCGCCTGCAACACGCGCGCGGTGAGGTCGGGCAGCGTCTGGTTCGCCTGCATGAGCGCAAGATCGGCTTCAGGCTTGAGTTCGAAGGCCGCCAGTGTCTGCGCCAGCATCTCGCGGTGCTGGCCAGTCGAAAGCAGAAAGGGCTGGAGCGTTTCGCTACGAAGCAGCGTTTGGTAAACCGGCGCCAACTTGATGGCTTCCGGACGAGTGCCCACGATAAGGGCGACAGTTTTCTTCATCCGCTTTGGGTTAGAGACACGAAGCCTCGGTTGCTTGGGACGCCGCCCAATGCGGGAAACCTTGCTCCGGCTTGGCTGGTTTTACCGCAAACGCGCGGGGGCGGTGGCTGGTCCACTCGCGCACGCTCGCGGCTACTAGAAACAGAAGCCTTGGGGAGGACACGATGGGGGTCGGGTCAGATACGCTGCGGCTTACCGTGGTGAGGCTTACTGACTTCCCGGAATCTCGACCCACGCGTTGGTGCGGAGCGATTCGGCGACGGCGAGGGCCGCCCTGGTGACGTTGGCAATTTCGGACCATGGCACGAGCGGCGCGCCACCCTCGCGCACCCGCCGGGCAAACTCGGCAAACTGCGCCGCGTGCCCTTTGTCCTGGGCGGTCTTCAGCTTCGAAAAGCCGCGGAACCCACTGCCCATTGTGACACGGAAATCGTCGAGCACCAGAACCCGCTCCTGCGAGAAAATCTCAAGACGTTCCTTCGGATGCTCCCGATGGCCGTTGGCGAAGTAGTTCACCACGCCCGTCGAGCCGTTGGCGTGCCGCAGAAGGATCGAGGCGGAGT
>Ga0194129_10008930_pt1 | contig 11411 bp, 8 predicted proteins | sample TA2KigCa35mmetaG_FD_150862 | JGI IMG/M metagenome (GOLD analysis project Ga0194129, IMG submission 150862) | Freshwater microbial communities from Lake Tanganyika, Tanzania - TA2015038 Kigoma Deep Cast 35m | ecosystem: Environmental > Aquatic > Freshwater > Lake | place: Tanzania: Lake... | reverse complement strand
ATCGTGCAAGAGCCCAAAAGAAGAGTATTCAAAAGGAAAAGAATGGCGCGGTTTGATTTGGATACAGAAAGAAAAGAGAAAGTCTTCATCGAATACGGATTTAGGAAAAGGTGATTTGCTTTTGGAATGCTTATGGGTTCATTTTATGTTCATTAACGATTCTTGGTGAGGTTTATTTTCTCTTTTGAAGCTTTAGGGATTCAAGACCAGTGATAGGTATCGTGGGATACGAAAACCTTGGATATGCACCTGAAAATAACGGCATAAGTCCTCCAGGTAGCGATGGACAAGGGCTTGATCCTCCAAGGTCCAGGAAGGATCCGGTTCCCCGGCATGTTCCAACAACCTACGGTAAAGGCGACTGCTCGAAGGATGCATGCACCACGAATCTTCGCGTGCATTTTCGGAAGCATGGTATATCCAGCGGCCGCTAAGACCATGCAGGACCTGCCCCGACTTGTAATTTTCAGTACCTGGCGCAAATCCCAGGTGACGACTTAAGCCAGCGAGCAAAGCGGCAAGACCCATCAAACAATGGCCGGTCTTCATGGCCAACGGTAACATCGTACAAAACTCGTCGAAATAACCTTCCTCGTTTTGACCCCCGACCAGCACAGAAGCCAACCACTCGGCGAGCAAGGAAAAGGCAACAATTTGCTCACCTTGAAAGTCCCGAATGGATTCGGGGTGAACCGTCATTTCGCGCACCCGGTGAACCTGCGCGGATGCCGATCCAGTGGATACGATTTCCAACCGCTGCATGGGCCGCAATTGCCCGGCTGATAACATACCTTGGCTTGATCGTGAAGTGTAAACCGAAAATGATTGTGGTCCGTTTTTACGTGTCCACAGATAAAGCATATACTGCTTGTCTTTGTAGGGTACGACTCGCAATACCAAGCCCTCAGTTTTGACCACGTTACATTATAGTTAATCTTGCCCAGTGATCACCACGACTTTGGCCACGATGGTTTGAGAGGACAAATCCAGAGTATCAAAAGCAACCGAATGGATCAAATAAACCCCGCTGCGAGCCCTTCGCCCAGAGGGATCTCTTAGGTTCCAGCTGACTTGACCGCCATCGGCTTTGGTCTGGTAAACCAAGGCCCCCGAAGCATCAGTGATCTTGATCCATGCATCGGTAACCAAGCCGCGTACCGACAATAAACCCTCAAAACCCGGTTCCACGGGATTCGGAAAAACCTGAACTGCTCCTTGTAGGTCAACTCCTTGGGTTGCCGTGCTCCGAAAACCCATCAAACCCTTGTCAGTTCCAACTAGAACTTCACCGCTTTGGGGTTCAATAGCCAATGCCAAAATTGAATTGGAAGGAAGCGGGGCATTGGTCATGGTGAAATGCTCAATGAGCTCCGTGCATTCCGGATTGAATAACCAAAGTCCGTTGGCAGTCCCAAACCATTTGCGATTAGCTCCATCGATGACAATAGCCTGAATAAGTTCTGTGCCAAGGAGATAGCCAACAAATTGTTCCTGACGAATTTTGATGCGCGTCGCATTGAACGAACTTCGAAAGACGGCGGATGGATTATAGAAAACTACGGGGCCTTCGGAGGTTCCAATCCAAACAGAACCGTCTCGATCTTGAGCCATACTGATGACCTGATTAGACGGCAAACCGCCGTTCCCCTCGGCGTTGGTTACCGTAACATAGCGCGCATTGGACGCATCCAGAACCACCAAACCCCCAGCTCGATTACGCATCCATTTATTCCCAAGCCGATCCACCAACATATCGAGGAGTTCAGTTTGTGGACCTGCACCGTAAGACTCCCAAACCCCGTTGGCCCTACGCACCACGACCGGACGAGAAGCTCCAAAATTGCTCATCCACAAATCACCTCGGTTATCCATTTCCATACCACTCACCCGAACAGCCTCTAAAGTTCCCTGTTGCGGCTGTAAAGAAGAATTGGAAGCATCAAAGAACGAGGCCGAATCCCCCTCCACCATCGCAACCCCACGGCCCCAGGTGGATAACCAAGTCGTTCCGCTACGGGCCGGATCAAACAAAGCGTCAATGACATCGTAAAGGTTACCGACCCCCCTCAGGGTTTCCCGGTTAAGTGCTTTCCAGCGATTGATTTGAAGCAGAGAGGCCCCGGAGGGATCATAAGTGTTCGCAAAACCACCGTTCCCCTGGTAAGCACCGCCAGCCACCGCAACTCCACCAGAATTGGCTTTCAATCGAAAGACCTTGTTCGTAGTTGGTCCTTCCGGCAAATAACGAAAATAATCCCACGGGGTAAAACGGAAAAGACCTCCTCCATCATCCCCCATCCAGACCTGATACGTATCATACAAGGCACAAGTTGGCCGAATAGATTCGTTTACTATAGGATAATTAAAAAATTGCAATTCCTCATCCAAACGCACCACGCGCCAAGTGTTCACTACATTAAGTTGCCCTCCCGATACTCCTAGAAACACATTAGGCGAACCAGCATTAACCACCATAGTTCGATGACTCCCGCTCTTATACCAAATCAGCGAATCTCCTTGGTAGGTAACCAAGCTATCGCGGAAAATGACCAGGGATGGAAAAGTTTTTTTGTCCCAATATGGATCCCTGGTCCAGAATTCAAAACTCTGAAGATTAGGCGCATCGGTGGGAGCCGAATAGAGTCCACTGTCGGTGGCGGCCCACCAAAGTCCATCCATCTCCACCAACGCGTTGACGCCTAAGTAGGCTCCTTGCGGGCCAATAACAAAAGTGCCCCGAATTTCGTTCTTGAGCAAATCCAATTCCACAATGCCAAAGCCATAACACAAATAAACAAATCGGCCCGCTTGGTAGATGGAACGGATTTTTTTACCAATTGGAACATTCGCTTTCAACACCGCATCCAGGGCCTCCACGCGCCCATTCTTGTACAAATCCAAATTCCCATTGGCATACGCGATGATTAGAGTTTGATAAGGGGATGAATAGGACAAGGCCGTCACTTCCACGTCATGTAAACCATTAACCCGGGTGATACGCTCCAGGGATTCGTCTTCCAAATCGTACACGAACAAACCCCCTCCGCATCCCGCGTAGACTTTGTTGCCAACCTTCTCCACGCATGTCACTTTACCAAACGGCAAATGGCTTCGCCATTGCCCGACAGCCACCGACGGCGCATTCCAAGAATATGCCTGAGCTTGGGCTTCCCTCGGGGTGCAGATGACAGGGATGCCCAAAGCAATCACCCAGCCCATAGCGAAGAACCCCTTCGAGGTCCTTTTCCTTGATGCAAGGTTAGCAATGCTCATAAAACGAAGCTACGGCCTCCTCCAAAATACACGGCTTTTTGAAAGGCAAGAACAGCGTATTTTTGATTTTCGCAGGCCTAACCCATTACGCCTGCAGAGCCTGCCCTTAACCTATGAGCGACTCCATCGGACACGAATGCGGCATTGCCTTAATCCGCCTACTCCACCCCCTTTCGTACTACCACCAACAATACGGCTCTCCCTTTTACGGCTTAGAAAAATTGTATCTCCTTATGGAGAAACAACATAACCGCGGGCAAGACGGTGCTGGAGTCGCCACCGTTAAATTGGATGTACCAACGGGTAGTCGTTATATCAGCAGGGCCCGGTCCGTGGCATCCCAACCCCTCAAAGACATTTTTGAGCGCATTTACCGCAATTATCACGAAGCAGGGATTCGGACCGAGGATTTCCTTGGTCAAACCGAAAAATTGCAAGACAAACTCCCTTACCTGGGCGAACTGCTTTTGGGCCACTTGCGGTACGGCACCCACGGTCAGAATTCCATCGAAACCTGCCACCCATTCTTCAGACAGCACAATCACCGAAGCCGAAATCTGGTTTTGGCGGGAAATTTCAATCTCACCAACGTAGACCGGCTCTTTGAGAAATTGGTCAAATTGGGCCAACATCCCAAGGAGCAATCCGATACCGTTACCGTGATGGAGAATATCGGGCATTTCCTCGATCAAGCTCATCGCGAATTGACGGCTTCCCTTGAGGATAATTATCCTGATCGGCAAAAACTGGAAGAACGAGTCGGACAAGATTTAGATTTAGGACATGTCCTGCGTAAAGCCTCACGCGACTGGGATGGGGGATTTGCAATGGCCGGCATGCTTGGCCATGGAGATGCTTTTGTGTTACGGGATGCTCACGGTATTCGTCCTGCGTATTGGTATGCGGATGACGAAGTGGTTGTCGTGGCTTCCGAACGTCCTGCCATTGCTACAACTTTTCATACGCATCCAGACCAAATTAAAGCCGTGCCGCCAGGGCATGCCTTGCTGATTCGGCGCAGTGGGCAAATCCTATGCCAACCCGTCTTTGAAACAGCCCCTACAATGTCTTGTTCCTTTGAGCGCATTTATTTCTCCCGTGGTAACGATCCCGCTGTTTACAAAGAACGCAAAGCATTAGGCAAAGCCCTGACTGATAGCGTTTTGGAATCAATTAATCAAGACCTTGAGCATACGGTTTTCAGTTATATCCCCAACACAGCCGAGACTGCATTTTTAGGACTTTTGCAGGGACTTGAAGCATATTTAGAAGACCAGCGGCTCCGGGCGTTGAACTCCCTTATGCCGATAGATTTAGAGACGCGTCAAGGAGAGCGATACGAACAATTTATGAGGTGGATGAAATTGCGACCCCGGATAGAAAAAGCGGCCATCAAGGATGTTAAATTGCGCACCTTCATTGCCGAAGACAACAGCCGCAACCACATGGTTCGCCATGTGTATGATACAACTTCGGATATCTTAAGCCCCAACCGAGATGCGTTAGTGGTTGTGGATGACTCAATTGTAAGGGGAACCACCTTACGCGAAAGCATTGTTTCGATACTCGGGGGCCTTCAGCCTCGTTTATTAATCATTGTTAGCTCTGCGCCTCAGATACGCTACCCAGATTGTTATGGTATCGATATGAGCCGGCTCAGCGACTTTGTAGCCTTCAGGGCTTTGGTCAATGTATTGGAGAAGAAGGGTTTAAGCCATCAAATCGAAGCCCATAGCCGTGCGGCCCAAGCGGACTTGGCTCTTGATGAACACCCCATGTCCAATCGCCTTCAGGCCCTGTACACATTGGTTCAGGAAAGCGAGTTATCCGAGCAAATTGCCCATCTTATCACCCCTCCGAATATCAAGTTCCCTGTCAAGGTCGTTTACCAGGAGATCGGCTTACTCCACCTGGCCTGTCCAGAGCATCGCGGAGACTGGTATTTCAGCGGCTCCTATCCCACACCAGGTGGGCATCGAGTGGCCAATAGAGCCTTGGTGTATTATGCCAACAAAGTTGTTGACCGGCCCTATTAATTCATGCATCTTCGCGTTATGCATCACTCACAAATTTCTTTTTGGACATTATTGAACAATTTTGTCTATATTATGGCCATTTTTGTACAGTATTGTGGTTTCGGCTCTTCCGAATTTGGAAGCTATGAAACACGCAGGCCATGCCATCCAATCACTTTTGCTCCATAACGGCATCAGCGTAACCCACACTGCCAAGCACATGGGTATTCAACGATCAACCCTCTACAATTTGTTTGAAAAGCCGCACTGGCCTCTGCATCGTATTCAAGCGATCGAACGACTTACCCATCAAGATCTTCGCACCCTTTATCCCCAATCTGAATATACGAGTCCAAATTCCTACGAATTCAGACTTGAACAAAACAAGTTCCTTCAAGAAGAAATCTCACAGTACAAAAGCCTTTTGGACGAAGCCTGGCAAGAAATTGCCAAGCTCCAAGAAATAATTGCCAAATTCAACCGAAATTCTTAATCCCAATGCACCCACTTCACCAAATTGTTCAAGTCCCTGGAAACGGAGGCGTCCATCGCATCATAACCACTTCCAAGCAGGGTTATATTTTGCAAAGCATTGATGCTGAACAACGTCGATGGCATGCTCCAACTCAAACCAAAGTTGCTGCTTTGGAGGAAATTGCGATTTACACCCAAGAAGATCAAGTTCCTTTGTGGAATGTGTTCCGAAATCTTTGGGGACTTGGACTTGCCGATCAAGAAATTCAATTAGCCTTGGGCAATGAGGCGGATACCAAAGCCATGTTTGCTCGATTCCTCCCCAACTACGATGCCAACCGGGTGTACGTGAGCGATATGCGGAAAGTTCTCCGATGGTTTCTCGCCCTCAAATCCGTGGTGGACTTTGGTGCCGATTTTGCCGACTCGGAGAAGTCAGCATCCGAGGGTGCCTGAAATAATACGCCTCCATCAAATGCTCCGGGCGGATGCCTTCGGCTTTCTCAATCTCCGAAATCGTCAAAGCCACCCGCAATAGCCGGTAAACAGCCCGCATACTCAATCCTCCTTGTTCCACCATTTGATCCAAAGTCTGCCTACAGGTGGGATTCAAGGACCTTTCGAGTCTTTGATCATCCAACAAGCCCCCCTGCAGATGCTCCCTTGTTCGTGTTGGAGTCGGCATATTCCTTTCATCCTCAGTTGTTTGTGATTTCCATTCCGAGGTTTTAACCCGGTCCATACAGACCACCAAATCCATGCGATCCAAAAGAGGGCCACTGATCCGACGCTGGTAGCGGGCCACGATATTTTCCGAGCAGGTGCAACGTTCATCGGTGCTGCCATAATAACCGCAAGGGCAAGGATTCATGGCCGCGATCAGCACAAACCTTGCCGGATAAATAACCGAGGAACGCTGACGATTCAAAACAACATAACCTTGCTCCAACGGCTCGCGCAATGCTTCCAACACCTCCCTTCTAAATTCCGGTAATTCATCCAGAAACAAAACGCCGCCGTGGGCTAAGGATGCCTCCCCGGGGATAGGCCATTGGCCACCTCCTACCATAGCCTGAACGGTGATGGTGTGATGCGGTTTACGAAAGGGAATTTGCTCGGAAGGATTCCGAAATTCCAAACCTCCGGACAAGACCGATTGCAACTGGGCCTGTATTCGTTTCTCCTGCCCGGTAAGCAACGGCATAAGGCCAAGCAAGCTGTGGGCTAAGATAGTTTTGCCACATCCCGGCGGGCCCATCAGCAATACATTGTGTTGACCAAAAGCGGCGATCCGCAAGGCCCTCTTCGCCAAGGCCTGTCCTTTGACCTGTCTCCAATCCATCGAAGACTTGGCCTCGCTCGGCAGAAGTTGTTGACCCTGATCTACCCTTGGCTTGGAGAACGCAATGACCGATTGCCCATCGCGGAAAAAGAGCATAACATCATGCAACTTCTCGAACGGTAAGGCCAAAATCTCCGGGTGAAGAGCAGCTTCCTCGGCATTGTCCAAGGGCATGATAACCCCTTTGCATTTTTGTTTGGCTGCCAATTCCATCACCGGCAGTATGCCCCGCACCCCCTTGATGCGTCCATCCAACGACAGTTCCCCCATAACCAAGTATTCCGACAAGGCTGCACCGTTGAGATAGCCTGCTTCGGCCAGCATCCCCAAGGCGATCGTTAAATCGTAAGCCGCTCCCTCTTTACGTAAATCTGCTGGAGCCAAATTAATCATATGCCGGCAACGGGGCAATCCATAACCCGCATTGCGTATGGCCGTTTGGATTCTAAGCTGGCCCTCTCGCACGGCATGGTCCGCCAAACCCACCAAATAAAAGCCAAAGGAACGCGGGTCGGTATCCACCTCCACAGTTAACATCCGGGCATCCAGGCCCCTTAGAATTCCGCTGTAAACCCTGACCATCGCGGATGCAATTTTGGACCATCCCCGGACCTATACCCGTCCTTAACCGGTTAAATCCCCCTGTTGCAACGTATTTTTACAATCCTCGGGTGATTAGCTCAGCTGGTTTAGAGCACTGCCTTGACAGGGCAGGGGTCACAGGTTCGAATCCTGTATCACCCACCCAAGACCCTCCCTTCCATCGCACCTATGGTCGCCTTGCACAATCCGGTAAACCGCGAGCTCCTTCGCAAACAACTGATGGAGGAAACCTTTCACCGGGTCACCCTTTCTTTTTACCGGTATGTCCGTATTGCAGACCCCCAAACTTTTCGCGATCAGCTCTACCGAGAATGGCATGCCTTGAAGTGCTTTGGCCGAATCTACTTGGCCCAGGAGGGCATCAACGCCCAAATGTCCGTTCCGGAACATGTTATGGATGCCTTTCGCGAAAACCTTGAGCAAAACGACGCCCTTCGTGGCGTTCCCCTCAAGATCGCGGTCGAAGACGACGGAAAGTCTTTTTACAAATTGACCCTCAAAATCCGGTCCAAAATCGTAGCCGACGGCATCGACGACCCGGCCTTTGACTCATCCCGAGTAGGACGCCACCTCAATGCGGCTGAATTCAACGCCGCCATGGAAGAACCTGGCACCCTGGTGGTGGATATGCGCAATCATTATGAAAGCAAAATAGGTCATTTCGAGGGCGCCCTCCTTCCGGATGTGGACACCTTTCGCGAGGAATTGGAGCAAGTTCCCCGCCTTTTGGCCGGACAAGAAGACCGCAAAATCCTTCTCTATTGTACAGGAGGTATTCGCTGCGAAAAAGCCTCTGCCTGGCTCAAGTACCAGGGTTTCACCAATGTCCATCAACTCCACGGCGGAATTATTGATTACGCTCGCCAAATTCGCGAACAAGGTCTCCCGAACAAATTCAAGGGGCGCAACTTTGTCTTTGATGAACGAATGGGAGAGCGAATCGGCGAAGATGTGTTAGGAAAATGCGATCTATGCGGTGAACCCTGCGATCATTACACCAACTGCGCCCGCAAAGCCTGTCACCAACTTTTTATCCAATGCCCCGCCTGCAGCGAACGCCTCCAGGGCTGCTGCGGTCCCAAGTGCCAAAACCTTCTTGATCATGCCCCTAGCGACGAGGTAGCCATACCAAGCAACCCGCATCTTGGCAAATACACCAAGGGGCGGTTAAATCCCAATCTTCAAAAATGACATTATATATATCTTGGTCTTCTTTTAGAAGATAATTTTCATGGCCCAACATGTTCAGCAACAATTGAATTAGAAGATAGAGGCTATGTTAAGTATAATTTTGGTGATGTGTTATTTAAGTATCCTACCAATGTTAGTCTGAAAAGAGATACTTTGCTTTTTAGAAGCAAATGGTTACTATGTAGCGCCTTTAGTGTGGGATTTTTGTTGCAAAAATTCAGATGAAATTCTACTTGATTTTATTCTTTGTAAAGAAGAAAAAGATATAACCAATGAATTTGAACGCATGTTAGAGCAAACTTGAATCAAAATTGTCTAATGGTTAAATAATTTAAAATAAATAATAATGAAATTGAAAAAATTACTCTTCATTGCAGTTGCAGCAATAGATTTGACAACTTTCACAAAGGCACAACCCCAGCCTTTTAACTGGGCGTACGGATATGGGGGAACAAACCCGTCCAACCGTGATTTTGCACATGGAGTAAGTACGGATTCGAGCGGCAATACATATATCTGTGGGCAGTTTCAGGGGTCTATGATTGTTCAGAGCTTTGCCGCCAACAGTAGCTTATACCGTGAACCGTTTGTTACAAAGTTGACGCCAGTGGTGCTTGCTTATGGCTCCTTCAAGGATACGGTCAAGGAAGTTCAACTTTGCCCGACCTCGCCACTTCCATAGCCACTGATGCCAGTGGAAATTCTTATATAACCGGGATGATTGGCGGCCTATACCTTATACTGGGCACAGATACAGTTTATTCATGCAATAGCGGAGCCGATTTTTTTGTTGCGAAAGTTTCAAGGGCAGGAAATTTGGTGTGGATGAAAGGACTTTGCGCCTCCAACGACATGCGCGGCAATTCTATTACCCTCGATGCATTTTCAAACTGCTACATTACTGGTTCGTTTAATGGCACGGTTTCGGTAAATAGCATCAATTACGCTTCTACAGGCCTCGGAAGCATTGACCCTTTTGTATTGAAGATCGATAGCAGCGGCAACTTTGTATGGTTCAAGCCTGTTGCAGCAACGGGTGCCAGCGGTGGGGCGCTTGACGGTATAAATGACCAGGGTCTTGGAATTAAAGCCGATTTTTGTGGCAACACATACGTTGTCGGCCAATTTGGTGGCAGCGCTAACTTTGGTAACAATATTTTGATTAACGGGTATGGCGCTTCTGATATCTTTATTGCCAAATACAACTCTGCGGGAAATTGCTTGTGGGCACGCTCTGCAGGAAGCCAGTTTTCTGACCATGGTAAAGCTGTATCTATTGACAGTTTAGGCAACAGCTATATTACTGGTTTTTTTCAGGGGAATGCAACATTCGGCACTATAGTGATTTTTTCCAATGGATTGAATATGGATATGTTTATTGCAAAGTATGATGATAACGGTAATTTCCAGTGGGTGAGAAAAGGCGGCTCACGAGGCAGCTTGGGTGATGTAGGCGAAGGCATTTTAACGACCGGAAACGGCATTTCCTATGTTTGCGGACATTTCTGTGATACCGCAATCTTTGGCATCGACACCGTTACAGCGACCGGTGGAACTGATTTATTCATTACCAAATACGGGCCAAGTGGCGGTTGTCATTGGGTTAAAAGAGCAGGGGGAACAGGGAACGAAAGTTCCAGCTGCATATCACTGGATAATACAAATAATCGCGTATATGCAGGCGGGCGTTTTTTAAGTGACACGGCTTTTTTCGATTCTTTTACTCTTCAGAATCAAGGACCTAACCAACAGGAAAATTGGTTCATCTGCAATTTCAACGAAAATATTAATGCAATGGTGAATTACTTTCAACCTACAATTTCTCAAAATGGAAATGTGCTAACTTGCTCCCCCTCATTTGCTTCCTATCAATGGTATCTCAACGGCAATCCTATCAATGGAGCAACAACACAATTGCATACCATTTCAGCCAACGGATCATATTCAGTTTGTGTTATTGCTCAGGGTGGATGCACTGTTTGCTCCAACAACTTCTACCCTGTGAAAACAACAACAGGTGATATTACCGATGATACCAGACCTGTGAACCTTTTCCCAAACCCTGCGCAAAGAATAATTAATGTTCAAGCAAATGCAAGATTTTTTGGACAACCTTATCACATTTATGACAATACAGGAAAAGTTATTTTATCTGGCAAAATAAATACAGAAAACACCTGCATTGAATTGGGCGATTTATCAAGAGGCATTTATATGTTCCGCGTGGGAGAAAATTTCAAGCAGACATTTAAAGTGATAAAGGAATAAGCCAACCCTTAAAAAAAGCAATAGGAAATTGTCAGTTTACTGCTCTGAAGACATATTTATGGTTTGTCTAGTTTGGTTCTCCGAATAAAATGTGCGGTAATGTAGATCGTCAGCATAAAGTGGACATAAGTGTGACTTAACAAAGTTATACTTTAAAACCATAAATTGCTCACAATGAAAGAAAAAGAACCTAAAAATGCGGAGGCGGTTATCAAGGATATTCGCCGAAGAACCAAGCGTAAATT
>Ga0194129_10008923_pt1 | contig 11414 bp, 9 predicted proteins | sample TA2KigCa35mmetaG_FD_150862 | JGI IMG/M metagenome (GOLD analysis project Ga0194129, IMG submission 150862) | Freshwater microbial communities from Lake Tanganyika, Tanzania - TA2015038 Kigoma Deep Cast 35m | ecosystem: Environmental > Aquatic > Freshwater > Lake | place: Tanzania: Lake... | reverse complement strand
TTTCATCCTCTTTGATAAAATCTACCCCACCATCAAGAAGTTCTTTCACCATCTCAGAAAGAGTTTGTGGTGAAATACCTGTCTTTGGTTTTACGATAGCACCAGAGAGAGGTCTATCATAACGATTGACAAACTTACGAATTCCATCAATACCATTTTTAGGTCCAAGGAATTCTGCTTCAACGTCAGCAGGAAACTCTAATTTTTGTAATCGACAAACTTTGAATACGTCAATATCTAATTGACCTCCCATCACTTGGCAGAGGAGATGCGATATCCCATCACCCTCCCAGTCAGTATTAACTTTAGGAAAACCAATCTTGACTGTGCCAGAATGAACGCCAGTAAGTTGTTCCTCAGTGCTGTAAATTACACAAGAAGATAGTTCGAACAGTTCGTCACTCTCCCAACGATTACGAACTTTTGGATTGCCAACACTCTGTCCAATTGCAAGGTTCCAAGCAGCGTCTCTCAAATCACCGACTTGATGGTGAGACTCAATATAATAAGTTGCAACTACACAACGATTTCTCTCTTGCTCAGTTAGTTCTCTAAAAAATTTCATAAGATTTACTCCAAAGTTTTATTGTTCAAAGGTTTTTCTAATTAGACCTCCAAATATTTGTCCGTTGGGATAGAGGGGACTTTCACACAAACAACGATGCAATCCTCAAGAAATACTGGGTCAGCAACTTCATTTTTTTCAAAGATAAAAACATCACCATCACTTAATTCTTTTCCACTTGTAAACATTTTTCCTTTGACTAAAACGTTGTACTCAATAGCTTCTTTATGATAATGTGCTGGCCATACTTCACCCTTTTTATGAGTAAGTAATCCGACTTCAAAATCTTTGGTCCTTAGAACAGAGTTTTCAAAATCTCCAATGAACCATCCACGAAAATAATCTGTAATTTTTGATAAGATCATATTTTTTGTAAGAATAAACTTAAGTCTTCAGGAACACCAACTGGATTATGTTGCCAGGTTGGAACTTGATGTATACCAACTCTTCTACCAAAATGTTTGATCATATAGTTGTAAGTTGGACCAACGTAATATTCACCATTAGGGGCGGTGTCTTTTTTGCTAATCATCTCTTGAGCACTCTCAACAAAATAGAAACCTTTTCTCCAATAATGAATTCCATTGAGAGAAATATGGCTGATAACCTCTTTCTCCTTTACCTCCAATACTAATCCATTTTTGTCTATTTTGCAATAGCTATTCTTAGGTGTATCAGTCTCATAAGTTACGATAACACCATCATATTTGTAATATCTTGCTGTCTGTAAGAACAATCCAGAATCCCACCACATAATTTGGTCACAATTAGCAATAACCAATTCAGTATCATTATTGATTTCAGATTCAAACAGAAGGGCACTACAGGCAGGACCACCTGTGGTTTCATCTACGGTGATTACTTTACAGTCAGGGGCAATCCTTTTTAGAAGTTCAAAAACTTGCAGATAAAAAGAATCCTGCCGAATGACAAAGTGATATCGACCATCCAAATCCATGGATTCAATCGCATGTTGAATCATTGGTTTATCATTAATTTCAATCAATGGTTTTGGTAAACTATACTTATCTCTTGGAAATCTAGTGCCCTCCCCTGCCATTGGAATAACAATGTTCATAAAAATTTCTCAACTAATTTTTTCGTAGTCAAATTTTTTTTCGTATAATCAAAAAGATATTCACATAGTTCAGAATACTGTGGATGAACGTACTCATACTTTGAATATTTATTGGTCTCTAGGATAACCCATTTTGGGAAGTTTGCAAGCGTTGTAGGAGGACAGTCTTCTAGATTCGGAAACAGAGGGATACAATTATTCGCAAGAATTTCGTAATGCCTCATACAGTCCCATCCAATTTTTTTGCAGGTATGCCCATAATATGCCTTTGCATATTGATCATAATAATCCTGTTCTCTCGTAAATTTGTAGTTATGCCTATCATACAAAGAATCTGTAGCATTTCCCATATTTGGTTTACCTAGAGTTGGAGAAAATATAAACTCTTTCTCTACCTTTTGCTTTAGTATTTGCGATTCGGGAATAGCGAATGAAATTGGGTTTCCAAAATCCCAATCTCTCAACTCTCTCTTCCATACAATACCATACTCATTGAGACCATACTTATATGCAAAGTTCTTTCTATCATCCGCACCATCGATAAAATGAACCCTATTTCTGGGATAATACTCTTTTACATACTCTAAGTAATCAAGACACTGCCTTTCAGTACTAATATCATGTGGATAGATGCATCCATAAATTATTTGATCGTAAAATCTAGATTTTATCTTTTCAATAATTTGACTTGGTTCCTCCAGTCTTGGTCGATAATCAAGTTTGGCAAATAAAGTAAATCCATTTCCATAAATTTCTTTTGGATTGGGATGAGATGCAAGCATATAAAATGGATTTGCAGTTTCATAAACTTCAAATCCACTATCAACTAATCCATGATAGACACAATCAGCTTGATAATCTGGAAGAATAAAATTGTATACGAATAAAACTTTCATCATCCAAACATTACTTTACGAAAATCAATTTTATTATTAATTCTAACAGGAAAGTCAAATCTATTAACAAAAATATTTCTCATTTCAAGATATTTACGAAGCATTGTCTCTGGATGATATGGTACATTGTGAATCTGATTCATATGATTGTAAAAATCAGAATAGATGTCCATCGATGAAGAAGAACCAAGAGCAAACTGGTCATTGATTCCGTCACACCAATCTTCACCTTCTGGGATGTTCAAACAATTTGGTAAATTATTCAAATATAATTGTTTCCCTTCAAAGTCACTATCAAATCGCATCCGAATAACTTTATCGAAAAGAATATTATTTTCTTTTTCATAGTTTGTCTTCAATTGATTACTCTTATGGATTGAGTAATGCATACTGATTGGACCAATATCATATCGAGGAATAATACATCCACCATCTTGAAATGGAAGAAGATTCAAAGAATCATAAATTCTTTGAAAGTCATTTTTCTTAGGCTCATACTCTTCTACAAGAATCTTCTCATAATTATATCTTTCAAGAAAATCTAATTGAGTTTCTACAATCTTATCTTCCTCTTTATATTGAAGTCCAGCAACAGTTTTTAGAAAATCTTCCCGATTTGATATTTGCCAAGTATGAATAAAAATTTTGACAAAAGAATTCGGAAAAATGTTCTTGATACTTTCAAGTCCAATATGAGGATATCTAACTCCCCCAGATAGACAAATTGCAACTTTCATCAATCAGAAAAAATAAAGTCTTCAACAAAAGATTTTGGTGCTCTCAAAAGATATGCAGCATTGTCTTGATATCCAAAGGTCATCAAGTAGTCATCTTTATAAGCAGTCATCCCAACAGCAAATTCAATCGAACCCATAAGAAATCCAAATTGCTTGGAAACTTTTATGATGTTCCAATCCTTATCCCATACTGTAAATCGGTGACGATAAACAGCATCTTTACGATCTTGTTCACTCCTCAATAGATAAGTTTCATGATTGAGACAAAAGTGATAATCATGGATGAAAGGAATCACTTGCGAACCTCCTCTAAGATCAGCACAACCAAGATCTTTCCAGTCTGTAACTAAGACTCTCTCACAAGCACCAGTCTCTATATCAAACTTAACTACTTCTGTTCCATTTGTCCACTTCACATAATGAAATGGCATGTCTGTGATTGGCATCCAATTCTTTTCACAATAAGAATCATTAGCACCAGGAGTTGGGATACGCCACTGATTAATTTGTTTTACCCCATCTTCGGTTATTTCTATTTCAAAAAGTTCCATTCGTCCTGTACCAATCGTATCAAGATCTCTACGAACGCCAGTAATAAAAAGTCTTTCATTCCATCTTATAATACGACAATCCTCAAGTCCAACAAATTCCCATAACTCTTTATCGGGAAATCTAGAAGTATTAACTCGATGATACTTTTCAATTCTCATATTATCATCCATTTCACACATATAATTCCAAGTGCGAAGATGCAGATCGTTTTCAGGATGAATATAAACTAACGGTCCCCAATGATGCTGAAATCTTTTTTTCTCAGCATGGTATAAAGTATAATTAATATTTCTTAAATTTACCCTCACTGTGTCCCCATCCAAATATACACAAGGGTTAGTAAGAGCTGGTCCGCGTAAATCTTCTACTGGAATCACAAGAGGATGAATACTTCCACCATTTTCAAGTGCAAGTTTTACGAAATTGATTTCATCAACTGCCATAAACTGTTCACAATTTTTACTATTCTATCAGTGTTTACACTCGAAGTCAATACATCTATGAGTTATACGGGTGTAGTTGAAAGTGTTCCAGAATTATCAACAATTAATCTATACTTGGTTCCGTTTGGAGATGTCAAAATAACACCGTAAGCGGTGCTTACACCAACTTTCAAATCTCCACCAGAAACTAACATATCTCCAATTACTCTGGTAGAACTAATTCCCGAAGGGTTAATTTCAAGATCACCAGAAGTTGTTATAATTTGGTTAGTGCTAAGTTGTAAGTTTCCTACAGTAACTGAAGTTGGTGTGATAGTTGTTACAGATGCACCGTCTGTGACATCTAAGTTTGAGAAACTGGATACATTTAAAAGTTGTTGACTGAAAGAAACATTTCCATCAACTTCACTAACATAAAATGAATTTCCTACTCTAAAATCACCACGTTGATCAATTGAAACTGCAAGCACTCTACCACTATTTGATTCTATGACTTCATTCTCTTGAATAACAAGAGACTGATCTTGAGAAAAATCTTTGCCACTTCCAATATGTCCAAAACTAAAAGCAAATAATCTAAGACTAACTCCTAATCCGTCTGCAGTTACGCCAGTGTTTCCATATGTTGCAGCCGATCCAATCGATCTCATTTCAGCACCAAATTGCTGATAATCTGCTAAAGTGATGGTGGTAGCATTCAATTTACTTGTAGTTCCCAATCCAACTGAAGATACAATTCTAATATCCTGGGATACAAGTGTACTATCACTAAAAACTATACTATTATCATCACCCTCACAATGAAGTAAAAGTTTTGTATTTCCATCACTAGTGAAGGCAGATGATGGAACTGTATATGGTGTTGTCGTATATCTGGCACTATTAGATATTCTAATTTCATCAATATATCCACTATAATTTTCTGCTAGAGAAGGATTTGTTCCTATTTTTACTGGTTTAGATACCCCATAGTTATTAGTATCAGTATAAGGAGTTCCTTCTTGAGTCCCATTTACATAAAGTTTTGTACTTGTTCCAGAGCGAACTACCGCTACATGATACCAAGTATTTTCTGATAGATCTGTTGCTCCTGTGATAACATCAATATTGTTTACCTTGTATACTAGATACCTAGTGGAAGTTAGTGGAATGTTAATATTTGGTCCATACTTAACTGATAAGTTTGGAGCCATATCATATGAAGTTCCATCTCTTAAGTCAATCAGAGTTTGATACCCTTGAATCCCAGGAAGAGATCCTAGACGTATAAAGCACTCCAAAGTAAAATCATTAGTACCAAAACCATAGTCAACACTAGTGGGGATTTGAAGATAATCACCAATACCATCAAATAAAGCGGAAGATGAACCAAAATATTCTTGAGCTGTGGATATTTTAGCATCCCCAAAGACTGTCACTTGTTTCCCAGACCCAGATTGAGAGGTAGAAAAAACACCTTCTCCTTTATTTGTTAGAGTTACTGTACCAGAAGTATAATCAAAAACTGTACCAAAACCAAGAACTTTTTTGAATATGGCAGTTCCAGAACTAGTTGTTCCCACTCCAGCAACTGTGCTTATATTAAAGGTATTTGAACTTATCCCAGATACTTTATAAATTCCATCTGAAGCATCATTTGGGATATCAAAATCCAAATAAATTTGGTCATTATTAGATAAACCATGACTGCTACTTGTAATTGTAGCCGATGCACCAACTATGTTATAAGTGCCACTTTTTGAGATGGAATCAAAATAATAAATACGATCTCCAGCACTAGGAATAGTTGTAGTTGTTATTCCAGACAACTTAATCCTCGTCTTTCCAGTGCTACCTAATCCAACGGTGCCAGAATAACTGTAAATCGCTTTATCACAAAAATATGTAAAACAGTTGACCCACTCTGTCCTACCACCATTAGTAATTTCAATTGCATTACTATTTGGACAAATGAAAGTACATTCATTGAACAACATTGCAGGGTCTAGTGTAGTTGGATCTACCACACTTCCATCAATTATGACACCTTTACCAGATTTATATGATGTAGGTGGATTATGCGGTGTATCAAATCCATACGGATCTGAGGTTGTAATACCAGTTCCACGGTTTAAGACTGAAACTCTTTGAATATATGGAGACCTCAAAATGGTCTTCATATTTGGATAAAATTTAAATGCATATCCTGGTTCATACATATTACCAATAGTAAGATCAGTTACTTCTGTCTCACCATTTAGCAAGAAACCATCATTTTGTTTTGTTGCCTCTGTTGGTTCAACAAAAGTTCCTCTAATCCCAGACCCACTTATAGAAACTCCCTGAGGGACTATTAGTGGAAACTGTTCTGAAAAAATACCTGCACCAATGCGAATATTATCTCCCGTTGTGCTTACACCTAATGCTTTTTTTATAGTTCGGAAAGGTGTATTCAAACCATTTCCACTATTAGCAGTATCACTACCACTAAGTCCAACATAATAAGTTTTTCCAATTGTGATTCCTGTAAGTCCGCTAGAGAATCCGACAAAATTGTATGCAGTGATAATACCCGTTGCATTAACACTATCTACATTTAGATTATTGGGTATTTGTGCTGCCAAACCCTGGACACCTTGTCCAGAAAATAATCCAGAAATTCCCTGAGAACTAGATCCCTGAACACCTTGAAGACCTTGAGTGCTCTGAATTCCTTGAACTCCCTGAACACCTTGATTAGCAAGACCTTGATTACCCTGTACGCCCTGAGCACCGACACCCTGCAAGCCTTGACGACCTTGGAGACCTTGCGTTCCTTGAATGCCTTGATTACCCTGTGTACCCTGAGCACCAACACCCTGTAAACCCTGAAGACCTTGAATACCTTGTCCAGCAAAATCTCCAGATAATCCTTGAGTACCTTGTGTTGCTTGAACACCTTGAGTGCCCTGAACCCCTTGAGTTCCTTGGAATGATCCAGCGATTCCCTGAATTGAAGTTCCTTGAAGACCTTGAGTTCCTTGTGAACCAGTAGCTCCAGGTGTAGAACCAGCAATGACTTTTACGGCATTTTGTTGGCCAACTCTGACTTTAGTATATGCGTTCGATGAAATACCAACAATAATATCTGCCATTTGACAATTTTAGATAGATAATCTTCCCGTTAGCTTATTTATATTTGAATCAAATAACGCTATTTTTTCTAGGACGATACTTAAAAAGATTAGTTGGAGGGTCTGGTCTCATCCATCCCTTAATTTTTTCATATCTTTCAATATCAAAAAATTCCTGTGAGAAATACCAGTCTTCCCAAGGAGTGTGTCCCTTATCTTGATTACAAGAATGGCAGCAGCAGACAACGTTCTTTGTGAAGTCCATTCCACCTTTAGACTGTGGAACAATGTGGTCAATAGTCAGGTTGTCTTCTGATCCACAATAGGCACACTGGTGTTCCCATTTTTCTCTTATCTCTCGCCTCCATATTCGTTTCGCTTCTCCTGGACTTGTTGTTCTCAAATGAAACAAGTATTCCTGAGGCGAATGGAGGAGATCCATAAGTTACTGCAACTTACACCTATTTATTCGAATCACTCTACCATTAATTTAGTAAATTTATGAAGTTGTCCCGTAGTTTTCCACCAATACATCACACTTTGATAGGATTGCATATGATGAACATCACACTGACCACCTACCTGAGTACCAACCAATCCCAAATAAGACGATTTACATCCGAGCACATCTTCAACAAACATTGGCATACCGTAAATTTTAGTTACTGGAGAAAAAATGATTGTTTCAATTACAGGGACTCTTGCCCATTCCTCACGTTGATCAACATATTCACCAACTAAATTCAAATGAAATGTATCATCATAGTAATAGTTTTCAACTAAAAGACGAGCATGTTCTCTTGTAATTAAGTAAGCACAACCAGACCAATCACACCAACAACGATTTCTAAAACCGATTGAAAATCGATAAAAATCCTCATCACCCTCTCTCAACCAAGCAAGTTGAATACATCCCCAATCTTTTGGGAGATTTTTATAAAATTCCTCCCAATTAAAATTCCAGTATTTTACTGTATCAAGACTCAAATCATCCTCACAAAAAAATGCAACTTCTTCATGTGTATTCTCATACCACTCTCGAATTGCTTTTAAATGAGAAGTTACAGGACCTCTACTACCAATACTCAATCGATGAATAAGATCGGATTCAATAGTATGATTCTCATCTTTATAACGTTCATAGATATGGGGAGTAACATTCGTAATTTGAAACTTCTCAAACTTTTTCAGGAGAAGTTCCCTACGCTCAACAGAATCATCAACACTAATGAAGTGAACTGGTGGAAAACCATTGAGTTTATTTGGATTTGGTTTGTAGTAAATAAAACAATTTTCCATAGTATCAACTTCGTCAAGAAGTTCATTCACAGCACATTGAACTTCAGGGAACCAATTGATACCATTAACATAATAATCATGCCCTGCAAGGATTCCACCTGGTTTTATCTTTGGTAACCAAGCGATGATGTCTCCTTTCACTTCTTCATAATTCAAAGAAGCGTCTAAGAAAACAAAATCTAAAGATTCATCTTCAAACTTTTTAGCGGCATCGATAGAATTACATTTTATAGGGATAAAGTAATCTCTCAACGTAGACATATTAGAACTAAATGTGTTTAATATATTTTCTTCCGTCCAGTGATCTACACAGAAAAAATCAATATCTTTATTAGAATTTGCAATCTCCACTGCCATAAATGCAGTAGACTTTCCTTTCCAACAACCAACTTCAACAAATCTACTACCAGAATCAAATCTTTTAACTACATTTGAATAGACTGTTTGATATCCAAACCAATCTTCACCAAACCTATCCTGCTGATAGATATGAGGAATTTTTGTCTTCTCCCTAACTTCAAATGCCCAATCATACTCATGTAAAGAAGGGACTTGTTCATATCCCATATCCAAAAACATCTGATGAATTTGAGAAGCATATTCTTCTAAATGAAGATACTCAAACTCGATTCTTTGAATTTGATACTTAGACCAATTGAATGTAAGCAATATCTCAGCATCAATACCCTCCACATCAAGCAACAACCAATCTAACTTCTGAATATGATAAGAATCTAAAAGTTCCTCAAGAGTAATTGCAGGGATTTCAAATGATTTGATTTCACCACCTGGCCAACAATGTTGATGCTTCAAAACATGATTGATATCACATGATGCAACCTGAAGTCCAGGATCATTTGTATCGTAAAAAATAGTCAAACTGTCTTCAGACTGATTAGGAGACTTGACTGCAATATTTTTGATAATTGCATTGTCAAAGCACTTATAGCACTCAGTAAGTTCTGGGATATGAACAGGATTCGCTTCAACAAATAATCCAAAATTAAGACTTGAATAATTTGAAGATAGATGACGATACAAATCATCAGAACCTTTATTAGATCCTACCTGAACTACACTAATACCTTTATACAAAGATTGGTATATTCTTTCCCTAATTCTTCCAATTCTTGTTTTCCACCACAAAAGAATTCTTCTTTGAATAATTTGTAGTTCTTTTTTATTTCGAAGTAATTTTCTACATTCTTTTGCTGCATTCTCCCATGTGTCCGCAAAAATCCAAGGTGGATTTTCCTCGTACATAAAAGTCAAATCAAGTTCTTCCTGAGAACCAACAACAACAGGAATCGCTCCCGCCATTGATGCTTCATACAGTCTAAAGCAATTAATGCTTGAATTACCTCTACCAGAGGGTACAAAAATAGAATTCAAATAAACATCCATCATCTCTGGTTTTGATATCCCAGAACCAGTAAAATTTTTCTTGATGATTGAGAATGCTTCGACCATTTCCCAACGGTCAGTTTTCATATCACCAATGAATGCCCAATTGTATTTTCTCTCAGAAATACTTAATATTTTTTTATTTTCAACTCCAGCATCATTACAATAACCCAATGGCATAGGAATTGTATTTTCAGTATATGTAAATCCTGGATGATGATGCTGTCTCAAAAATAAATTGCAATGATTTGCAAGTTCATTCCATTGTGATAGATCCTCAAACCAATATTCATCGGAAAGATGAAAGATAATTTTTGGTTTAATTTTTTGAACTACACTCAGAACATCTTCATATGAGTGAAGTCTACAATTATATACAAAAACGTCTGCTTGAATATTTTTATTTGCAATCTGCTCAAATGGAATAAACACCTCTTCCTTGGAGACATCGGGAAGAAGACAGTTCATTATATAATCAGTTTCCCATATCTTTTCCTTTTCAGGTGCTGCAAATACAACTCGAATCATGTGCATCTTATATAATGACTTATTTATTTTTGCAGGCAGCACGAATATACACTCGTGTCATATAATCACTGGTTCTGCCTGGCGGTCTGGGAGTTTGATTTGAGGAAGTGGTTCTGGTTCACGAACTTCCCAGGAACCACCAACACCACCGTCCATATTCACGACGATCTCGCTGGTTGGTAATGCTTTGGGAATCTGAAGGTCCACCACTTGACCCATCAGAAACTGATTGCGAGTATAGGTGCGGTTCTGTGGGTCCATAGCAACCATCATAAGCGCATCTTGTTCATCACCACAATCTAATAGTTTTCTTCCAGTCTTTTTATCAAGGACTGAAAAATACTCTTCACTCTGATACTTTTTCATTGTCTTGTTGCTTTTCTTTATTATAGGATACTTTGGATGGTCTGTAAAGTTGTGGCCAAGTATTTCGGATAATCTCTGCTAACTTATAAGGTGTCTCTGAACTGATCACAACAATATCGTTGAGCGATGTTTGTGTTGGGATAGAAGTGTTAATACCTTTGGATCCTTTGCTGTTTTTCTCACAGAGTCATAATAATCGTAGTAACCATTATGAAGAATAATCGCATCTCTCAATGACCCTGTTTCATTTTGAAGTCTACGGAGTTTGCTTGTGAGTAACCAGACCGATACTTCATCATCATCCAGAAGTTCTTTTCTGGGTGGAAGTCCTTGTATCATCATTTCTTCGAGTCCCAGTTGTGCGACACCAAAGGTTCTGACATCCACTGGTTTGCGATGTAGGATTTCCTCATAGAGAACTGCTGCAATCACATTCTCTGGAATATGAAACTGC
>Ga0194129_10008922_pt1 | contig 11416 bp, 8 predicted proteins | sample TA2KigCa35mmetaG_FD_150862 | JGI IMG/M metagenome (GOLD analysis project Ga0194129, IMG submission 150862) | Freshwater microbial communities from Lake Tanganyika, Tanzania - TA2015038 Kigoma Deep Cast 35m | ecosystem: Environmental > Aquatic > Freshwater > Lake | place: Tanzania: Lake... | reverse complement strand
GTCCGCCGCGATCAGGAAGCCGTGATCGGCCCGCGGCTGGCCGACGCCGTGCGTCGTCATCAGGCCTGGTACCACGCGACGTTCGACCACGCCGACCACCCGGCCAGCCGGCGGCCGGCTCGCATCGCCGCCTGAGACCACGGTCTAACCACCGCCCAGCCGCGAGCGGACGGCCTCGAAGGCGGCCACGGCCTGCTGCAGGTTGTCGGGTGAGTGAGCCGCGGAGACCTGCGTTCGAATTCGGGCCTTGCCTTCAGGGACAACCGGATACGAAAAGCCGACCACGTAGACACCCTCGGCGAGCATCGCGTCGGCCATGCGCGTGGCGATCGCCGCGTCGCCGAGCATCACCGGCACGATCGGATGCTCGCCCGGCAGGAGCGTGAACCCGCGTTCGGCCATCGCCGCGCGGAAGAGCCCCGTGTTTTCCTGGAGCCTGTCACGAAGCGCCGTGGAGGTCTCCAGGAGTTCGATCGCCCGCAGCGCACCGGCGGCCACCGGCGGGGCGACGGTGTTCGAAAAGAGGTAGGTTCGCGACCTCTGCCGCAGCCACTCGACGAGTTCCCGACGGCCGGAGGCGTAGCCGCCGCTGGCGCCGCCCAGGGCCTTGCCCAGCGTGCCGGTGAGGATGTCGATCCGGTCGGCGACGCCGAAATGCTCGTGGGTGCCACGGCCACGCGGCCCGACGAAACCGACGGCATGCGAGTCGTCCACCATCACCAGCGCGTCGAACTCGTCGGCCAGTTCGCAGATCGCCGGCAGATTCGCAAGATGGCCGTCCATCGAGAACACGCCATCGGTGGCGATCAGCCGCCAGCGGGCATCGCGGGTCTCGGCCAGGCGGGCCCGCAGATCGGCCATGTCGTTGGACTTGTACCGCAGCCGCCGCGCCTTGCAGAGCCGGATGCCGTCGATGATGCTCGCGTGGTTGAGTTCATCGGAGACGATGGCGTCTTCCGGTCCAAGGATCGTCTCGAATAGGCCGCCGTTGGCGTCCCAGCAGGAGTTGTAGAGAATCGTGTCCTGCGTGCCGACGAACCGAGTGATCGCATCCTCGAGCTGCTTGTGGATCCGCTGCGTGCCGCAGATGAAGCGGACGCTCGCCAGCCCGTAGCCCCAGTCGTCGAGCGCACGACGCGCGGCCGCCAGCACCTCGGGATGGTCGGCTAGGCCGAGATAGTCGTTGGCGCAGAGGTTGAGCACGGTGCGACCGGCGACGCGGATGTGGGCCCGCTGCGGCCCCTGCAGCACGCGCTCGGTCTTGTAGGTGCCGGCCGCCCGCATGGCGGCCGTCTGCTCGGACAGCGACTCCCAGAGCGACGCCCGGCTCATGCGTCCCTCCAGGAGAGCAACACCTTGCCGCTCGCGCCGCTCCGCATGGCCGCGAAGCCCCGTTCGAACTCCGTGTAGTGAAAGCGGTGGGTGATGACCGGCGCAACATTGAGGCCGCTCTGGAGCATGACCGTCATCTTGTACCAGGTCTCGTACATCTCGCGGCCGTAGATGCCCTTGATCGTCAGCATGTTGAAGACGACGGTGTTCCAGTCGATGGCGATCGGTTCGGACGGGATGCCGAGCATGGCGATCTTGCCACCGTGGCACATCACGCCGAGCATCTGCCGGAGAGCCGCCGGTGAGCCCGACATCTCGAGCCCCACGTCGAAGCCCTCCTTCATGTCGAGGTCGGCCATCACCTGCCCGAGGTCGCCCACACGGATGTCGAGGGCCACGCTCGCGCCCATGCGTTGGGCGAGCTCGAGCCGATAGGGATTGACGTCGGTGATCACGACGTGGCGGGCACCCGCGTGCTTGGCCACGGCCACGGCCATGATTCCGATCGGGCCGGCGCCCGTCACCAGCACGTCCTCGCCGAGCAGGTCGAAGGACAGGGCGGTGTGCACGGCGTTGCCGAGCGGGTCGAAGATGGCCGCCACGTCGAGGTCGATTCCCGGGGCCTGGTGCCAGACGTTCGTCTGCGGGAGCGCGAGATACGCGGCGAAGGCACCAGGCCGGTTGACGCCCACGCCCGAGGTCGCCTTGCAGAGGTGCCGTCTTCCCGCCAGGCAGTTGCGGCAGCGTCCGCAGACCACGTGCCCCTCGCCGGAGACGATCTCGCCGGGGAAGAAATCGCTGACGTTGGCCCCGACCGCCACGATCTCGCCGACGAACTCGTGCCCCACCACCATCGGCACCGGGATGGTGCGCTGCGCCCAGGTGTCCCAGTTGGCGATGTGCAGGTCGGTGCCGCAGATGCCGGTGCGGTCGATACGGATCAAGACGTCGTCGATGCCGACGGTCGGCACGGGCACCTCTCCGAGCCAGAGGCCGGGCCGGGCCTCGCGCTTCACCAGAGCCGGCATCGTCTTGCCGATCGTCGTCATGTCATCTGCCTCATGGAAGGACCGTGGACGGCACCACCCGGCGGCGGATCAGCGCCGCACCACCTGCCGCAACAGCCACCAGCCCCAGAGCACGACCAGCACGTTGCCCAGCCAGACCGCGACGGGCGGCACGACGCCCCGCTTGGCTTGGTCGACCCCCAGCATGAAGACCGGGTAGTAGACCACCAGGATCGGCAGGAAGCAGAGGAAGAAACTGGTCAGGAAGTCGGCATTCCGCATCCGGATCGCCATCGGAGCCCCCACCAGCACGAAGCACAGGCAGCTGAAGCCATTGGCCCACCGCCGCCAGGGTTCCATCACGATCCGGAAGAGTCGATTCCGCTCTTGGCGGAGCAACTCACGGTCGGACATCGTGAAGGAGGGGATGGCGTGCTCGATCCGGCCGGTCACCAGGCCGATCGCGGCCTTGCCGGCAATCACCTGCTCCACCTGGTCGATCTTCACGACCTGGCGGAGACGGGCCTCCGCGAAGTCGGCCATCGCGATCTCCGACGGGCTGTTGGAGGACGTCTCCTTGCGGCTGACGGCGTCGAGCGGCACCTCGCGGACGATCGTGTCGGGGAAGGAGGCGGTGTAGTCGCCCATGTGGAGGGTGCCGTCGCGGAGCGTGACCACGAGCGTGCCGCCGTCGGGATTGGCGGCCAGCCGGGCCTCGGCCGCCGAGACGGTCGCCGGGGTGCCCGACTCGGCCTGGAAGGTGAGCGTGGGGCGGATCAGCCGGTCGCCTTCGACCCCCTTGACGTTGATCGACACCTGCGCCGTGGCATAGCTCCGTTGCTGCCGCAGCCGGCCGTAGATGATCTGCTCGACGCTGCTGACCACCACCCGCCGCACGCCGTCACGGCCCCAGGAGACCGCCACGTCGTTGAGCCAGACCGACACGAAGCTCACCACCAGCCCCAGGGCCAGCGCGGGCCAGACCAGTGCCATGGGGTTGATGCCCGCGGCCTTCAAGGCAGTCACCTCGTTGGCTGCGCTCATCCGGCCGAACACGCTGGCCACGGCGAAGAGCATCGTGCCGGGCACGGCAAATCGCATCGCCTCGGGCAGCACATAGGGGACCAGCGCCAGGATCTGCAGCAGGCCGAGCCCCTGCTGCTGGGCCTCCTTGACGAGGCCGACGACCAGCATGAAGAGTGTCAGGGCCGAGAGGGCCACGAGGAAGACCCGGAGCAGATCCCAAAGCACGTACCGCGTGAGAATCTTCATGGCCGCCGGAGTCTACCGGGGGGGCGGCGAAGGGCGGCAGGCCGGTTTTCGTGGGTTTCGCGGCCGGGCGTCAGTCGTGCGACGTCCGGATCGTGTCGTTGCTGCGTGCGTCTTCGACGGCCCGGCGATAGACGTCGATCGCCCGGGCAGCGGCCACCATGGCGCCCGACAGATTTCCCTCGCCGGCGGCCTGGCGGGCGGTGGCGACATGGTCGAGCGCCCGCTTCCGTTCCTGGTCGGAAAGCCCGTCGGCCGCCGTCTCCACGCTCGAGACGATGCCCTCCACCAGCGCGCCAGTCGGCTTGCAACCGGTCGATCGGTACGGCCCCTTGCCAAGCATCGCGCCAGGTTTCAGCACCTGCGCCCGCGATCCATCGGGGGTCAGCATCGCCACGATCGCGGCCACCAGGCCGGCCACGGTCAGCAGCATCATCACGCCGCTGAGCACCAACGCCACCGCCCTGGCGAGGCCGTCGGCGAAGGTCTCCAGCAGGCCGCCGATCAGGCCCTGGGGCAGCATCAGCCCGCTCCAGGGATTGAACACGAGGGCGCCGAGCAGTCCGACCGCGGCGATGGCGAGCGTTCGCAGGGGCAGTTTCGGCCGCGGGGGCCCCTGCGGCTCGTCCTCGGCGAGCGTCCAGGGCGTGTCGGCCGCCGTGGGGTCGGTCGCCTCCTTCGCCCCCGCCCGGGCCACGATCAGCGTGACGTTGTCGGGAGCACCGCGTACGAGCGCCAGCCCGAGCATGGCCCTGGCCGCCTCCGCCAGGGGGAGCGTCGCGGCGAAGCCGCCCATTTCCTCGTCGGCCACCTGGCCGGACAGCCCGTCGCTGCAAAGCAGGAAGACGTCACCCGCCTCGACGGGAAAGGGACCCTCGAGGTCGACCTCCACACGGCCGTGCGGACCCATCGATCGCGTGATGATGTTCTTGGGTGGTGCCGGGATGACCTCGGCTCCGGCCTGCATCCGCCGCGATTCGACCTCCCAGGCGAGGGAGTGATCGCGGGAGAGTTGTTCGATCGTCGTGCCACGGATTCGATAGGCACGGCTGTCCCCGACGTGACCGACGAGCGCGCCCCGGGGCAGGATGACGAGCGTCGTGCAAGTGGTGCCCATCCCGCGGAGGCCGGCGGTGCTCTCCCCCTGGGCGTGGATCTCGGCGTTGGCCTGTTGGATGCCGGCCTTGAGCGCCCAGGCCGGCGAGCGGTGGACGTGCTTCTCGTAGGCCAGCGGGACGTATTTGGCGGCTAGCGCACTGGCCGTCTCGCCGGCCGCATGCGCGCCCATGCCATCGGCCACGAGCAGGAGCCAGCCGCGCCGACGATACTGCTCGCCATTCCAGGCCTGGAGCACCGCCCGGCTGTCCTGGTTGCTCGCGCGCCGCCGGCCGATGTCGGTGAGGTCGCAGACTTCGAGGCTGGTGCCAGATCCCACGCGTCGGAGCCCCGGGGGGAGGCGGCTGCCCACGGGCCGCCACCGCGATGGCGAGTGTAGCCAAGGGAAAAGGCCGGCGATACATGGCAGGGGGGGGAGTCTGGGGAAAGTCCACTGCTCTGGTGACCGGCGCCGCGGGCTCCTACCTTCCCGCCCATGCGGTGTCGCGTCCTCATCCTCGCGCTGGTCGTGCTGGCGTCGGGCCCGGGCTGCGTTCAGCGGCGGATGACGATCCGCAGCAATCCGCCGGGAGCACTGGTCTACGTCGACGACTACCAACTCGGCTCCACGCCGGTCTCCCACGACTTCATCTACTACGGCACGCGGAAGATTCGTCTCGTCAAGGACGGCTTCGAGACGCTCACCGTCAGGCAGCCCTTCCCGATCCCGTGGTACCAGTATTTTCCGTTCGATTTCGTGACCGAGAATCTGATTCCCTGGGAGATTCGCGACGAGCGGGTGGTCGACCTAGCGATGATGCCGGCGGCGGCGATGCCGCCGGAGTCGGTGGTGACCCGCGCCGAGCAGGTGAGGCTGGCGGCGGGCAGCCTGCCGGCAGCCGACCCGCCCCGCGTGGTGCCGTTGCCGGCCGCCGGCCAGGCCGTCACCGCCCCGCCACCTGCGCTGCCTCCCGCGCGGGCGTTCGCGCCGCAACCGCTGCCGCCGCCGGCGGGCGGCCTCGTGCTTCCGCCCCAGCAGCCCCCGTCCTGGCAGGGGCTCCAGCCGCCCGTGGACAACGCCCCGCGGCAGGGCCTCCCGAGCCTCGGCACGCCGCCCGCCTTCGGCGCGCCATAATCGGGTCATGACAGCCGCTGCGACCGTCGCCGGCCCCGCCACGCGGGCCGCCCTCGATGCCCACAAGCTCGACTGCCTGCGGACGCTGCTCCGCGAGATCCTCCCTGCGAACGCCTTCTACGCGGCCAAGCTCGCCCGGGTCGACGTCGTGGGACTGCGTTCGCTGACCGATCTCGCCGAGTGGCCCTTCACCTTCAAGGAGGAGCTCGTCGAGGCTGCCGGCCACGAAGGCCTGCCCGGCAACCTCACGTGGTCCAGTGATCGCTACGTCCGTTTTCATCAGACCAGCGGCACACACGGTCGGCCGCTGCCGGTCTTCGACACCGCGTCCGATTGGGAGTGGTGGCTGCAGTGCTGGCGCGTGATCCTCGGCCGGGCCGGCGTCGGGCCGGGCGACCGCGTACTGGTCGCCTCGTCGTTCGGTCCCTACGCGGGCTTCTGGAGTGGCTTCGATGCCGTCGTCGACCGCGGCGGCCTGGCGATCCCGTCCGGCGGCATGTCGAGCCTCGGCCGCCTGCAGGTGGCACGGCGATTGGCGGCCACCGTCCTGATCGCGACCCCGAGCTACGCCCTCCACCTCGCCGAGGTGGCGGAGGCGAACAAGATCGACCTGGCGGCCACGCCGGTGCGACTGGTGATCGTGGCAGGGGAGCCGGGCGGCTCGATCCCGGCCACGCGGGCCCGAATCGCCGAGCGATGGGGAGCGGCGGTGCTCGACCACGCGGGCGCCACGGAAGTCGGACCGTGGGGCGTGGGGGATGTCGGCGGCAGTGGGCTCGACGTGATCGAACCCTTCTTCCACGCCGAGTTCCTCGCCCTCGACAGCGGCCGCCCGGCAGCGGCGGGCGAGCTGGCCGAACTCGTGCTGACGACGCTCGGCCGTGCCGGCGCCCCCGTGATCCGCTACCGCACCGGCGACGTCGTCCGGCCGACCTGGTCCGCCGTCGGCCCGGAGGGTCCTCCATGGGTGCAGCTGGAAGGTGGCATCCTCGGGCGGGTCGACGACATGCTGGTGGTCCGCGGCGTCAACATCTTTCCGGGGGCCATCGACGACATTGTGCGGAGCTTTCCCGAGGTCGGCGAGCACCGGCTCACCGTGTCGACCCGCGGCAGCCTCGACGCGCTGAGTCTCGAGATCGAGGATCGCCTGGCGACGCCCGGCCGCGTGGCCGCCGAACTCGAACTCCGGCTCGGATTGAAAGTCGACGTGCGCGCCGTGGAGATCGGAAGCCTGCCGCGGTTCGAGGGGAAGGGACGGCGGCTCGTCGACCGCCGTTCCGGTCGCGAGTCGCGATCGGCAGGAGACACCGCATGACGCTACCCGTGCCCGTCGGTATCGCTCGGCGGGAGACCGAACCGGGCCGCCCCCCGACGATCGAGATCGTCTGGAGCGACGGCCTGACCGCCCGCTACTCGCCCCGTCTCCTGCGGGACGCGTGTCCCTGTGCCTCGTGTCGGGAGACGCGGGCCGCCCCCGTGGTGCGGCCACTGTTGCCGGTGCTCGAGCCGCGGGATACGCTGCCCCTGGCGGTCGCGGGCATGACGCCGGTTGGCCAATACGCCTACGCGATCGAGTTCTCCGACGGTCATACGAGCGGGATCTACACGCTCGACTACCTTCGCGAACTCGCCGAGCGGGTCACGCCGGCGTGACATCGACCGCCACCGCGGCGGCCGCGATCACCGCCGCGATCCTCACGCAGTCGTGACAGGCCTCCTCGCTCGCCCCCTCGGCCACGATCTTGGCCTCGTGGTTACGCAGGCAGAACTCGCAGCCGGCCAAGACCGCGCAGGCGAGGCTCATGAGTTCGAAGTCGACCGTCGACGTCGCCGGCGTGACCATCCGCTGCATCCGCAGGCGGGGCGGGCGGGCCGCATAGCTCTCCTTGCCATCGGGGCCGCCGATCATGTGTCGAAACCGGTAGTAGACGGTGTTCATCGCCATCAGGCCGGCTGCCGCCGCAGCGTCGGAGGTCACGGCGGCAGCGGCCTCGCCGAGGGCGTCGGCGATGTCCGACTCCAGGGCCGTCGCGAGCCGCGCCGCTCGCAGGAATCGGGCTGCCGCCAGCGCGATGCCCCAGGCCTGCGCGGCCGAGAGATTCTCTCCCGCGAGCACGCTCGCGAGATTGAGCTTCGTGTCCTTGAAGTCGTCGGTGAGCGTGTCGCGGAGGGCGTCGACGGCAGGGGACGGGATCGGCATGGGAAGTCTCCGGGTGGAGGCGGCGAGGCGCGATGATTCTAGCCCTTCGTTGAAGGTGGACCGCCTCCGATGCTACGTTGGGGTGGTTTTGACCCGACCTTGAGCGGTCCCACCCATGCCACGCCGTGACGACCTTCACACGATCCTGCTGATCGGTTCGGGACCCATCGTCATCGGTCAGGCATGCGAGTTCGACTATTCCGGCACCCAGGCCTGCAAGGCTCTCCGCGAGGACGGCTATCGGGTGGTGCTCGTCAACTCCAACCCGGCCACGATCATGACCGATCCGGGCACGGCGGACCGGACGTACATCGAGCCGCTCACCGTGGAGATGCTCGAGAAGGTGATCGAGGCCGAGAAGCCCGATGCCGTCCTACCGACGCTCGGCGGCCAGACGGCGCTCAATCTGGTCATGGAGCTCGACCGCCGCGGAATCCTTCGCGCGCACGGCGTCGAGATGATCGGTGCGAAGGCGGAGGCCATCAAGCGGGGCGAGGACCGCGAGAGCTTCAAGGCGCTGATGGAGACGATTGGCCTCGAAACCTGCCGGGGCAGAATGGTCCGCAGCCTGGCAGAGGCCCGCGAGGTGCTCGCCGAGATCGGATTGCCGGCGGTGATCCGGCCGAGCTTCACGCTCGGCGGCTCTGGTTCCGGCGTGGCTTACAACCGCGAGGAGTTCGACGCCAAGGTGCAGCGGGGCCTCAATTTGTCACCGGTGGGCGAGGTGCTCGTCGAGGAATCAATCCTCGGCTGGAAGGAATACGAGATGGAGGTGATGCGGGATGCCGACGACAACACGGTCGTCATCTGCTCCATCGAAAACTTCGACCCCTGCGGCGTGCATACGGGCGACTCGATCACGGTGGCGCCGGCGATGACGCTGACCGACCGCCAGTATCAGCGGATGCGTGACGCGAGTTTCGCCGTCATTCGAGCAGTGGGCGTGGAGACGGGTGGCTCGAACATCCAGTTCGCCGTTCATCCCGGCACCGGCCGGATGATCGTGATCGAGATGAACCCCCGGGTCAGTCGGTCATCGGCCCTGGCCAGCAAGGCGACCGGGTTTCCGATTGCGAAGATCGCCGCCAAGCTGGCCGTCGGCTGGCGGCTGCACGAGCTGCCCAACGACATTACCCGCAAGACGCGGGCCTGCTTCGAGCCGGCCATCGACTACGTGGTGGTCAAGGTGCCGCGGTTCGCGTTCGAGAAGTTTCCCGAGGCCGACAATCGGCTGACCACGCAGATGAAGAGCGTCGGCGAGACGATGGCGATCGGCCGGACCTTCAAGGAGGCCTTCCAGAAGGCGCTCCGCGGTCTGGAGGTGGGGGCCTTCGGGCTGGGCTGCGACGGGAAGGATCTCTGGGGCACACCGGCGGAACCGGGGCTCGACGACGTACGGGCCCGCATCGCCACGCCCGACCCCGACCGCATCTGGTATCTCCGTTACGCCCTGTTGGCCGGCATGACGCTCGATGAGATCCACGAGGTCACCGCGATCGACCGCTGGTTCCTTGACCAGGTGCGGCAGATCGTCGAGTTGGAGAGCCTGCTGCGAACGGTCGGCTCGCTGGCGGCGATCGACGACGGTCTGTTGCGGGCCGCCAAGCAGGCCGGCTTCGCCGACCGGCAGTTGGCCGTGCTGCTGGGGAGTTCGGAAATGGAGGTGCGGGCGGAGCGGAAGCGACGCGGCATCATCGCCGCCTACAAGGCCGTCGATACCTGCGCGGCGGAGTTCGAGGCCCAGACGCCGTACTACTACTCCTCCTGGGAGGAGGAGGACGAGACTCGTCCCAAGGAGCCGGGCCGGAGGCGGGTGATGATTCTCGGCGGCGGGCCCAATCGCATCGGGCAGGGCATCGAGTTCGATTACTGCTGCTGCCATGCGAGCTTCGCGCTCCGCGAGCTTGGCATCGAGAGCGTGATGGTCAATTCGAATCCTGAGACGGTGAGCACCGACTACGACACGAGCGACATGCTGTTCTTTGAGCCGCTCACCTGTGAGGACGTGCTCAACATCGCCGATCGGATCGATCCTGACGGGGTGATCGTGCAGCTCGGCGGGCAGACACCGCTCAACCTGGCCCGCGCCCTGCAGGCGGCCGGCCTGCCGATCATCGGCACTTCGGTCGACACGATCGAGACGGCGGAAGACCGGGAGAAGTTTCGCGACCTCCTCGATCGGCTCGGCCTCAGGCAGCCTGCCAGCGGCATCGCCCGCACGCTCGAACAGGCCCGCCGCGAGGTGGCTCGCATCGGGTATCCGAGCCTGGTCCGGCCGAGCTTCGTGCTCGGCGGCCGTGCGATGGAGATCTGCTACGACCAGGCACAGTTCGAGCGGTACGTGGCCGAAGCATTCGCCGTCGCCCAGGGGCAGCCGGTGCTGATCGACCGCTTCCTGGAGGATGCCATCGAGGTCGACGTCGATTGCATCTGCGATCGGGACGAGGTCATCGTGTCTGGAGTGATGGAGCACATCGAGGAGGCGGGAGTGCATTCGGGTGACTCCGCCTGCTGCATCCCGCCCCACAGCCTGTCCGAGGCGATGATCGCTGAGATCAAGGCGGCGGCCACCTCGTTGGCCCGAAGCCTGGGCGTGGTCGGCCTGATGAACGTGCAGTTCGCGGTCAAGAAGGAGGCCGACGCCGACGGGTCGACGAAGCCGTCGCTGTACGTGATCGAAGTCAATCCCCGGGCCAGTCGCACGGTGCCGTTCGTGGCCAAGGCCACGGGGCTGCCGGTTGCCAAGGTGGCCGTCAAAGTGATGGCGGGAGTCAGCCTGGCGGAGCAGGGGGTGACATCTGACCCCGAGCCTTCCCACGTGAGCGTGAAGGAGAGCGTCTTCCCGTTCGTGAAGTTCGCCGGGGTTGACATCGCGTTGGGGCCGGAGATGCGGAGCACGGGAGAGGTGATGGGCGTGAGCGAGAGCTTTGCCCTCGCGTTCGCCAAGAGCCAGATCGCGGCCGGGATCGTGCTGCCGGAGAAGGGTCGCATCTTCCTGAGCGTCGCCAGCCTGCAGGCGAAGGAGCAGATGACGGGGTTGGCCCGGCGGCTGCTAGCGCTGGGCTTCGAGCTCATGGCGACGGCCGGCACCGCCCGCTCGCTGGCGGCGGTGGGAATCGACGTCGAGGTCGTCAAGAAACTCCAGGAGGGCCATCCCAACCTGCTCGATCACCTGATCGACGGCCGCGTGCAGCTCATCTTCAATACCCCGCGAGGCAAGGGGGCACGGACCGACGAGGGACGAATCCGAGCCGCCAGCGTGCTCTACGGCGTGCCCTGCATCACGACGCTGCCGGCCGCGGAGGCTTGTGTGCGGGCCATGGAAGGCATGCGGACCGATCCGCTCGGCGTGCAGCCGATCCAGGATCGCTTTCCCGA
>Ga0194129_10008920_pt1 | contig 11418 bp, 13 predicted proteins | sample TA2KigCa35mmetaG_FD_150862 | JGI IMG/M metagenome (GOLD analysis project Ga0194129, IMG submission 150862) | Freshwater microbial communities from Lake Tanganyika, Tanzania - TA2015038 Kigoma Deep Cast 35m | ecosystem: Environmental > Aquatic > Freshwater > Lake | place: Tanzania: Lake... | reverse complement strand
CTCCTGAACTCAAGCTGGGTGACCGGATCCCTGCCCTTTCCCTGCCCGACCAAGATGGGAAGCCTCTGGATCTCGCCGCCTACGGCGCCGAGGCCTACCTCCTTGTATTTTTCTACCCCAAGGCCAATACCCCCGGCTGCACCGTCCAGGCCTGCAGCCTTCGGGACGCCGAGGCTCAACTGAAAGAAAGGGGAGTCAAAATCCTCGGCATCAGCGCCGACAAGCCCGACTCCCAGAAAAAATTCGTTACCGCACAAAAACTCCCCTACCCGCTGATTGCCGATTCGGAAGGAAAGGCCATCCAGGCCTTTGGGGTCGAAAGTGCCATGTTCGGTTTCGCTCGGCGCTCCGCTTTCCTCTTTCACAACGGCAAGCTCGTTTGGCGTGACCCTAAATCCTCCACCAAAGACCAGGCGGACATGGTTCTCAAGGCTCTCGACACCCTTTCTCCCGCTAAGAAGTGAAGTCGTTCCGCAAGGAACTCACCTTTCGCACCCCTACTCGCCGAGCTCTCCTCAATATCACCCCCCAGGTGGAAGCTGCCTTGGTGGAGTCGGGCGTCCGCGAGGGCATATGCCTAGTCAATGCCATGCACATCACCGCGTCGGTCTTTATCAACGACGACGAGTCCGGCCTGCATGATGACTTTGAGCAATGGCTGGAGAAACTCGCCCCGGAAAAACCCCACTCCCGGTATCGGCATAACGGGTCCGAGGACAACGCCGACGCCCACCTCAAGCGAACCCTCATGGGGCGGGAGGTGGTCGTGGCCGTGACCGGCGGCCGCCTCGATTTCGGGCCCTGGGAACGCATTTTTTACGGCGAATTCGACGGCAAGCGCGCCAAACGCGTTCTTATCAAGATTCTCGGCGAATAACCTGGCCTTTCCCCCTTTTCTGCATTTCCAGGGGATTCTATAAAAAACCATGCCCTCTTTCTCTGGAAATCAGCTCCAAGTCTTCTCCGGCAACGCCAACCGCGATTTGGCGGAGCGGATTGCCGCCCGCATCAAGGTTCCGCTTGGTCAGGCCACCGTCACCTCCTTTCCGGACGGCGAAACCTTCGTTAAATTTGAGGACAACATTCGCGGCAACGATGTCTTCATCGTTCAGCCCACCTGCGCCCCCACCAACCAAAATCTGATGGAATTGCTGATCATGGTGGATGCCGCCCGCCGCGCCTCCGCCTACCGGATCACCGCCGTGCTCCCTTTCTTCGGGTATGCCCGGCAGGACCGCAAGGACCAGCCCCGCGTCCCCATCACCGCCAAGCTGGTCGCCAATCTCCTTGTCGCCGCCGGGGTCCATCGCGTGCTGACCGTTGACCTCCACGCCCAGCAAATTCAGGGGTTCTTTGATATTCCGGTGGACCACCTTTTCACCGCCCCGGTTTTTTATAAATACCTCGTGGAGAAAAAAATCCCCAACCTTGTGTCGGTCACCCCCGACATCGGCGGGATGAAAATGGCCGCCGCCTACGGCCAAATGATGGGTTGCAGCCTCGCCATCGTGAGCAAAAAACGTCTCAACGCCAACGACACCGAGGCCACCCACGTCATCGGGGATGTCAAAGGGAAGAACGTTCTCCTTGTCGACGATATCACCGAAACAGGCGGCACAATCGCCTCCGCCGTGGAGATTCTGCGCAAGCATGGGGCCAAGGACTTTTATGTCGGCGTGCCGCACGCGGTTCTCAGTCCGCTCGCCATCGAACGCCTCAAGAAAGCCGGCATCCAGGAACTGATCACCACCAACACCACCCCACAAACAGAAATCCCCGGGGTGCCCACCAAGGTGCTCTGCGTGGCCCCCCTCCTGGCGGACGCCATCGTCCGGATCCACGCCGGCGAATCCGTCTCCTCCCTCTTCGAAATTCGCGCCGGCGTCAAAACCTGAAATACGGAACGGTCCCGCCCTCCAGGCCTACCGGAATCAAACGTCCCGGCGACCACACGGGCTAACTTTTCTTCCCCCCGGCGGCCAGGGCAATGGGGCTCGCAATCAGGATCGAGGAATACGTCCCTACCAGGATTCCTATCAGCAGGATCAGGGCAAAATCATTGATCACCCGTCCGCCAAAAAGAAAGAGCACCAATATCGCCAGGACGGTGGTCGCCGAGGTCATCAAGGTACGGCTCAGGGTCTGATTGATCGCCAAGTTCATCGCCTCCGCCCTGTTGCCATGCAGCCCGCCTCGGAAAGTCTCCCGGATCCGGTCGAAGATCACGATCGTGTCGTTAATGGAGTAGCCAGCCACCGCCAGGATCGCGCCCACCATCGGCAGGGAAAGCTCCCGCCCCAGCAGCACAAAAATGCCCAGACTGATCAAGACATCATGGATCAGGGCCACGATTGCCCCGATGGCGAAGGCCGACTCAAACCTCCATGCCACGTAAAGGAAAATTCCCACCACGCCCAAAATCAGCGCGATCAAGGCGTTCTTCTTTAGCTCCTCCCCCACGATCGGCGCCACCTTATCCAACTGGATCTGGGTGAATCCGGCCGAAGGAAAGTCCTGTTGCAGCTTGGCCACGGCCGGTTCGCCTTTACCGAAAGCGGTCCGTAACGAAAGGATCTCATCCTGACCCACTGGGCTGCGCTGGTACTGGGCCACTTCGGCCAGGTTGCCGAGCGCGGAACGCACCCGCCCGTCGTCGATCTTCTCTTGGAAGCGGAGGGTCACCAGGTCGCCACCCGTGAAGTCCACGCCCAGGGCCTTGATTCCACGGACCCCCACGGCCGCCGCCCCGGCTGCCAACAGGAGGACCGAAAGTAGATACGCCGGGCGCCGCCACGCCAGGAAGTTGTACCTCGTTTCATGAAAGAGGGTGGTCATGTGCAGCTTGGCCTTGCCGCCCCTGTCCGCCAGCCACTCGGAGCCCGTCCGGCTTACCACCAACGCCGCAAACAAGCTGGAGAAGATACCCAGACAGAGCACCGTCGCGAAGCCCTGCACCGGGCCGGACCCTTGCCAGAAGAGGATCGCCGCCGCGATCACCGTCGTCACGTTGGCGTCCAAAATCGAGCTGAAGGCGTGCTGGAAGCCGGAGGCAACCGTTTCAAGCCCACTGCGATGCCGATTCATCTCCTCGCGAATACGCTCAAACACCAGAACGTTGGCGTCCACGCCGATCCCGATCGTTAATATCAATCCCGCCAATCCCGGTAGGGTGAGCGTAAAACCAAACTGGGCGAGCAGCCCGCAAAGAATCAAAATGTTGATGACCAGTCCAAAGACCGCGACCAGGCCCAGCCATCGGTAGTACAGCAACAAAAACAGCGTCACCGCCACGAGACTCATCCAGCCCGCCGTGATCCCGCTCTGCACCGAACTCGCCCCCAAACTCGGATCCACCCCGCGTTCGTCCACGATCGCCACGGGATTTTCCAGCGGGTTTTTCAACACGCTGGCCAGCTCCTCCGCCTCGGCAGCGCTCATGTTTCCACCGGAAATTTCACAACTCCCGTAGATCGCCGTCCGGATCACGGGCGCCGAATACACCTCCCCGTCCAACACCACCGCCATGCGCCTTCCGATGTTCTGCTCGGTCAGTTTCCCAAATCGCTCCCGCCCCTCATTATTAAATTCGATGATCACCACCGGCCGCCCTAGCGGGTCCACACTGCGGTAGGCGTTCGCCACGTTTTTGCCGGACATCTCCGGCCGCCGCTTCACCACCAACGGCGCTTCCACCAGCTCGCCGCTTCGGCCCCGGTCCCGCAACTTGCGCACCTGGAAATCGAAGGGCACCTCCGGCACCCGGCCTGAGGCCTTCTCGATAAGGGCGTCACTCTCCGGATGAACGAGGGTAAACTCCAGCTTGGCCACCTTCTCCAGTTGCCGTCGGTAGGAGATCTTGTCCGCCTCGCTGACGCCCGGGATCTGTACAATGATCCGCTTGTCCCCCACCGGTTGAATCACCGGCTCGGCCACACCCGCGGTGTCCACCCGCTTCCGGATCACCTCCACCGCCTGGTCCACCGCACTCCGATCCGCCTCGCCCGCGAGCTCCAGCAGGAACTGCGTCCCGCCCCGCAAATCCAAACCGGGCTTGATCTTGATTTTCCATTGCCCGTCCTCCCCTTTTACGAACAGGGAACTCAGGCAGAGCAGCACCAACGATGCCGTCAGCGCCAAGCTCAGCTGCATCCGCTTGCGGGCATCGGCTGTCAGGAAATAGCCGATAAAGAGAACGAAGAAGACCAAGCTCAGGCCAAACTGCAGCGCGATCACGGAGGAATCCTTAGGCGGCGGGGGCTGGGTCCGACTTCTCCACCGAGGTGATCGTCGAACGCTGCACCTCGATCTTCACGTTGTCGGCCACCTTTAACACCACCACGGCGTCCTTCAGGTTGGTCACCGTGCCGTAAATTCCCCCGGCCGCCACCACCCGGTCCCCCGTCTTTACCGCCGAAATCAGCTTTGCGTGTTCTTTTTGCCGCTTCATCTGCGGCCGGAGCAACACGAAGTACATCAGCACAAAAAGGATCACTAGCGGCAGCAGTTGCACCCACGCCGGGGGTTGGCTGCCGTCCGTCGGGGTGGGCGCCATCAACAGCGGCCATGCGTAAAAAATTGTTGCACTCATGCTTTTTCTTTCTCCTGCTCCTTCCCTCCCCGATGGTAGCGACCTAGGAACTCCGTGGACCATTCGACCCACCGGCCCCCCAGGATGGCCGCCCGGGCCTGCCGGACGGTCTCAAGGTAGAAGTGGAGATTATGGAGGGAGATCAGCCGTAATCCCAAAAGTTCCTCTGCCTTGATCAGATGTTGAACATAGGCTCGGCTGAACCGCGAACAAGCATAACAGGCACAACCCTTTACAATTGGATTTTCGTCCCGCGTCCACGTCGGCTTCCGGGCGGAAACCGGTCCCGTGTCCGTGCAAGCTGTCCCGTTCCGCGCCACGCGTGTCGGCAACACACAGTCGAACATGTCCATCCCTTTGCCGATCATCCGCACGATTTGGTCCGGATGACCCAACCCCATCACATAGCGCGGTCGGTCGGCCGGTAGATGCGGCTCGCTTGCGTCAATCGCCTTCATCATCAGATCCTCCGGCTCGCCCACGCTCACCCCACCCACCGCATATCCGTCAAAACCGATCTTCTGCAGCTCTTCGAGGCTTTTCGCCCGCAGGTCGCCGTAATCCCCGCCCTGTCCGATTCCAAATAGTAAATTTCGGTGGCCGATTCGGTCCTGTTCCTCGCGGCAGATTCGGGCCCAGCGGTGCGTCCGCGTTAGGCTCGCCGCCATCCGCTCCCGGTCACATGGCCAGGGGGGACACTCGTCAAACGCCATCATCACATCCGACCCCAGCGTGTCCTGCGCCTGGATCGCCTCTTTCGGCCCGAGGAAAAACTTTTTCCCGTCCACGTGGCTTGAAAACATCACCCCTTCCTCCGTCATCTCCCGGATCTTCGCCAGACTGAACACCTGGAATCCCCCGCTGTCCGTTAGAATCGGCCCGTTCCAGCCCATGAACTTGTGCAGCCCGCCCATCTGCTGGATCACCTCCAGCCCCGGCCGCACCACCAGGTGATACGTATTCCCCAAAATGATCGGGGCTTTCAGCTCCATCAACTCGTCCGGGCTCACCCCCTTCACCGACGCCTGCGTTCCCACCGGCATGAACACCGGCGTCGGCACCTCCCCGTGAGCCGTCTGCAAGACCCCGGCCCGGGCCTTGCCATCCGTTTTTTCCAGCCGGAACACCTCCCCGGATTTTCTCACGGAACGATGACCTCCACCCCCTTCTTCTCCAACCGGAACGTCACCGGCGTTTCCCCGCCGTACTCCCCATCCACCTCCAGGGCAACCCGACCCTCCGCCTCCACCGTCAGCGCCGGAGTCTGCAGATACTTTACCTCCGGGAGCGACTCCGGCCCGCCCATCAAAACACCCTGCAGATACCAAAGTAGGTCCAACGGGCCGGATTTAGGAAAAATGCACACATCCAGCTTCCCGTCCGCCATGTCCGCCTTTGGAAAAAACCGGAACGGTCCCCCGTAATGCCGGCCGTTCCCGATCAACACCATCGCTCCGGCAAATTCCCCGTCCTCGGTCTTCACCCGTAAACGAGGGGCCGGGGCCACCGTCACTTGCGCCACGGTGAGAAGATAGCTCCAGGGTCCCCAGGCCCGCTTGGCTTCCGGGTGGGTCTTTCTCACCACTTCCGCATCTAGCCCCACCCCGGCCAACTGGAGAAAGCGTCTTTTATTCGCGTAACCCAGATCCACGCGGCGCCGGTGGTTTTTTCGGATCACCGCCACGGCCCGCTCCAGATCCGGGGAAATCCCCAGTTCCAGCGCCAACACATTCATCGTCCCCACCGGCAGGATGCCCAACGCACACCGGCTTGGGTCAATCCCGCTCAACACCTCGTTTACGGTGCCGTCTCCCCCCGCGGCCACCAAGGTGCGAAACCCCATCGCGACCGCCTCTCTCGCCCTCCTCTCCCCGTCTCCGGGATTTTCCGTGAGCAGCAGCTTGGCCTCGGGAGCCAGTTGGGCCATCCGACCAATGATGGTGCGCGCCTGATCGCCCTTGGCGGCAGGATTCAGGATGATACACCAAGAGCTGCCGGATGAGATCGACATCTCCACGTCATACCGAAGGAAAACGCCCGAGTCACCCCCGCCGGAGCGGGCTGGGCCATCTGCGCATCACCGGCGGCGTCCACGGCAGCCGCCACCTCGAAGTGCCCGTCATCCCGGGCCTGCGTCCCGCCCAGGATCGGGTCCGCGCGGCCGTCTTCTCCGCCTTGGGCAACTGGGTGCCTGACGCCCGCGTCCTCGATCTCTTTGCCGGCACCGGCGCCTATGGCATCGAGGCCCTCAGCCGCGGCGCCAAGTCCGCCCTCTTCATCGAGCACCATCACCGCACCGCCGAATCCCTGCGCCACAACCTGGAGACACTCGGCTACAACTTTCCCGTTCTCGAAACCCCGGTGGAAAACTGGATTCCCACCGCCCCGGCCGAATCGTTTGACCTCATCTTCCTCGATCCCCCCTACGATCAGACTCCCACGGAGCTGTCCACCTGGAACGTGACGGCTGGGCTCGACCGTCTCCTCGCCCCCCAAGGACGGATCATCTGGGAACATTCCCATCGTGCCCAATGGTCCGTCGAAAGCCCCCTTAAGGAAGTCTGGCGCCGCGCTTACGGCCAGACCTGCCTATCCTTCTTGGCTTACTCTTGAGCCTGGGAGCAATCCCCCCAACCACGGCGACGGAACTGTGATCGAGACCACTCTCCCCCTCTCCCACCCCCGCGCCTTCTTTCGCCTGATTGAGTTTCAATGACAAGCTGTGGGATTGTAGACTGCCCTTCCCTGCCGCCGGTCCTTTGCAGTCTGTAGCCTCGCTTAAACCTTACCCGGTCCTGAAGCGAATGGCCGGATCCTCTGGCTAACCGCCGCCTCTCCGCGCCAACTCCTCCGTGGTAATCCACTCCGGAAACGGATCCTTGAACTTCCTCCACCCCTCCTCCCCGAGCGCCATCTCTTCGTCCGTCAACAGGCAAGACTCCAGTCCCGCCCGCATCGCCTCTTCCTTCAGATTCTGCCCGATAAATACCAGTTGTTGCCGGCGATCGCCGTACGGCTTGACCCAATCCTTCAGGATAAACTTCACCAACTCCTCATCCTCCGGCCAGCTGCTCTTCGCCGCCGCTGCCCACCAGTAACCCGCCGGCCGAAACTCCCCGCTTCCCCCCGCCAGCGACCACTCCCCAATCACCGCATGCCGCGAGGCCAGCCAGAAATGTCCCTTGGAACGCAGCAGACCCGGCCACCGGGTATGTAAGAAATCCCAGAACCGCTCCGGATGAAACGGCCGCCGCCCCCGAAAGACAAAACTCCCGATCCCATACTCCTCCGTCTCCGGCTTGTGCTCCTGAGTCAGCTCCCGCAGCCAACCGGCCGACTGTTGCGCCTTCTCCATGTCAAATCGGCCGGGCTTCAGCAGTTCCCCCAGGGGCGCCTGACTCCGCTCCGTCGTCCAAATCTCTGCCCCCGGATTTAACTTCTTCAAAACCGCCCGCACCGTCCCCAAGCGGGTCCGGGAAACCAGGTCGGTTTTGTTGAGCAGAATCACATCGGCGAATTCCACCTGATCCGCCAGCAGGTCGGCCAAAGTCCGCTCATCTTCCTCCCCCACCGCCAGCTGTCGCTTCTTCAGCGTGTCGCCCGTGCGGTAATGTTCCAGAAAGGTCGAGGCGTCCACCACCGTGATCATCGCATCCAGCCGCGTCAACGTCTGCAGGCTCCGGCCGGCCTCGTCCGTGAAGGTGAACGTCTGCGCCACCGGCAGCGGCTCCGAGACCCCCGTCGACTCGATTAGCAGACACTCAAACCGCCCCTCCGCCGCCAGCTTTCCCACCTCCTGGAGAAGGTCATCCCGCAGAGTGCAGCAGATGCAGCCGTTCGACATCTCCACGAGCTTCTCTTCTGTCCGGCTCAGATTCGCTCCACCGTCCCGCACCAGCGCGGCGTCGATATTCACCTCGCTCATGTCGTTGACGATCACCGCCACCCGCCGCCCTTCCCGGTTGTGGAGGATGTGATTCAACAGCGTGGTCTTCCCCGCCCCAAGGAAGCCCGACAGGACAAAGACCGGCAGCTTTTTGGCGCGCTCCCCGTCGGCCGACCCCGTCCATCGGCTGACCCCTTCAGCCTCTGGGCCGGAGGTCGCCCGTTCCGATTTCACCGAAACCTAAACTTAAACTTGAACAGGGCGCCGGATCCTCCGGCGCAATCCAGCCAACGCCGCCATTCCCGCCAACAACAACGCCCCGCTGGAAGGCTCGGGAATCACGTTGAACGTGTAGGTCTCGACCGGGCTCTGGAGCAGGCCGAATTCGGAATCGGTGTAGCTCGCCTGCATGTCGAACGTGTAGGTGCCCGGGGCGGAAAAACCCCAATTGTAATGAATATGGCTTGATACGATGCTAAAGCTGTTAGCCCCCACGGTGCTGCCCGTGGTGGAAAGCCGGATGGCATAGGAGGAAGTGAAAAGGGCGAAATTTCCGGGATTGGTGGAGCCCGCCGCCACCAAGGTAAAGTTCAGAGCACCGCTATCAGGGAATCCATCCTTGGCCACCCCCGCTTCCAAAAGGCCTAAACTTGTTGCCAGTTCCAGATCCACAGGAAGAATGTAAGCCGACTCGCCAAGCAAGCTGATCAGGCCTGAGGACAATGCGGTTGTGGTCGTGAGGGCGGCCGACCCCACCTCGAGAATTACTTCCGCCGGCTCGTAGTGACCATTATCCGTATGAACTCCAAGGTGAACCGTGGGCGCGTCTGTGCCGTCTCTCTCGTACTCAGCTTCAAAAATATCCACGTGGCCGCTGGAAATGACGGTGGCAGCTTGAGCTTGAATAGCCGGCAAACTAAGAACTAGAAGGGCAATGAGAGTTTGGATCGTTCGGTATTGAGGGTTGTTTTTCATTGGTTTTCCTTTCGTTTTGATTACAGGGCATCCCGAGCAAGATTTTTACCGGAATCGACAAACTGTTTGATCCGAGCGGCTGAAATCATTTCGGCGTGACCGTCGGCAAAGAGATAAGGGGAAGATCCGATTGTGCGATCCGTCCTTCTTCCGCGATAGGCGTCCGGTTTGATTTCCCCCAACAATCGGTTCCAATTTCCCATATAGGCCGAGTGAATGTGGTCCTCCTGTCCGCGGGGGTTTTTGGAGTCGGAGGCCAAAAAGAGGAGCATGCGCTGGGAAGGCCTGTCGATTCTCTGCGCGCGGGAAAGAGATCCGTTCCCATCGACCTCTTCGTTGATCAGGTAGCTGGTGTTTTTGAATTTACGGCGGGTTTCCCGATAGGGATCGGAAGGGGAGAGGCGCAGATGGTCGTAATTCTGTCCGAGGTAATCCCTTAGCGAGTAAATCCAGCTAAGCTCAAGCTCCTCCTGGGTCTCCGCTTTGCAACTGCTTGGAGGGAGACGTCCATCATTTTCACCGGAAAACAGGGTAATCCCCTGGCCGATCTGCCGGAGGTTGGACAGATCTTTGGACTGCTTTGACTTGTCCAAAGCCCCCTGCACCGCCGGCGCGGCCAAACCGACCAAAAGACCGCCGATCACTACGCCGACTAACAGTTCGGTTAGGGAAAAGGCCTGATTCTGTCCAAGCCATGGCGTCCTTTTCATAATAGTACTTTATGCATTAATGTCTTTTTGTCAATGCGATTTTTTGCATTTGTTTTGAGGTAGGCGGCCTGGTATTTCTTCTCGAACGACAAGAAGTTAGGGCCCATTTTAACTCCCCATGCGTCATCGCCACTCGGCTGAAAAAGATCCCCTGCGCCGGGCCGGCTTGAAATCCACCCCCGGCCGCCGGGGAGTCCTCTCCGCCCTCGAAAAGGCCTCTTCCCCCCTCTCCCCGGAACAGATCCTGGCCAAAGTGGGGTCAGAGGTCTGCGACCGCGCGACCATCTACCGTATTTTGGAGTCCCTAGACGAAGCCGGCCTGGTCCAACGGGTCATTCTGGCGGGCAAGACGCTCTACCTTCCCGAGGAGTCCAGCCACCACCATCACCATATCGTCTGCCGGAAATGCCGCTCCACGGTCTGTCTCGATGAGTGCCTGATCTCCCCCTTGGAAAAGAAGGCCAAACAGCTCGGCTTCCACGACATCCGCCACTCCCTCCAACTGACTGGGCTCTGCGCAAAATGCGCCAGCTAACTGGCTTCTACGCCAGGACCAACCAAACCATCCCCAGTCCAATGCGGTACCACCCAAACGGATTGAACGTTTTCGTCCGCACATACCCCAGCAACCACCGCACGACGAAATAAGCCGTGACTGCGGACACCGCAAAACCCAACGCCAGATGCATCCACTCTTCTTAAGGCGGAACTCCACCTGCCTTCAGTCGTCGAAAAAAATTTAGCCCGCAAGCCGCCAGCAAAGTCGGAACACCCAATAAAAATGAAAAATCCGCCGCTGCCGACCTCGATAACCCCCCAAACATCCCCGCCAAAATCGTCACCCCCGAACGGGAAGTCCCCGGAAACACCGCCGCCAGCATCTGGGAAACTCCGATCCCCAAAGCTGTTCCCCACCCGGGATTTTCATGGCCTTGATGACGCTTCAGCCAGACCTCCGCCCCAAGGATCACCCCTCCCCACCATCAAGGTCTAGGCAATCACTCTTGGATCCTCAGGAAAATGAAACCCCATTTTGGCCGCCATCAGTCCCAACCCCGCCGTCAAAAAAAAGGCCGCACCCAATTTCATCAGATAACTTTTTCCCACTGCCCCCATTTCTCCCACGACCATTCCCACCAATAGCTCCACCAGGGAAAACCCCGCGCGGCTGCGATTTCGTGTCCCGTGCATGCCCATAGGCATGATCTTACGCACACTCCCTTCCTATTTCAATGCAACTTTTCGCGTTTAGATGTCTT
>Ga0194129_10008919_pt1 | contig 11419 bp, 9 predicted proteins | sample TA2KigCa35mmetaG_FD_150862 | JGI IMG/M metagenome (GOLD analysis project Ga0194129, IMG submission 150862) | Freshwater microbial communities from Lake Tanganyika, Tanzania - TA2015038 Kigoma Deep Cast 35m | ecosystem: Environmental > Aquatic > Freshwater > Lake | place: Tanzania: Lake... | reverse complement strand
TCATCTGGTCGCGGGTCCAGCCGGCGATGCGCTTCCAGAGCTTGGCCGTCGCTTCCTTGGCGCGCGCGGTGAGGTCATTGAAGGTGGCCGTGAGCTCCTCGCGGCTGCCCATCCCCACCGGCACATAGGAATCCGTCAGGCAATCAGAGGTGTAAAGCCCCACGCCCACCATGTGATGGGACTTGAATTCCGGCTGGGATTCGAAGGAGCCCCAGTCATCCATGATGTGGAAATGACAGCCTTTCACCGCCATTGGTACGGTGAGATTGTTGTAGGGCATCTCGGCGGCCACGCCATCCAGCCAGGGGTAGTCACCCTCGGCGAGATCCATGAAATCGCGCACGATGAGCTCGCGCTCGTCGTCGAGCTTGTACGGGCCCTGGTTGGTCAACGCGATGCGCGATTCGCAGGACACGAGGAAGCCGTACTGCGAAGTGGCTGCCATGAAAGCCTGCGCCGCGGAGTGCAGGGGGTCACCTTCCGCGCAATCGTAGAGATCCGCGTGAAAGATCTGCAGCCGCCGCTCGGGCAGGATTTGCGCGCGATGACCGAATTCGCGATTGGTCAGGTGAGCATCATTGCGGTGCCAGGCAAGCTGGAAGCGTTTCCAGAAATCGAGCACGTAGATGATGTCTTCCACCGCATCCTGCGGGCGGATGAGTCCCAGCGATATCAGGTATTCACGGCCGAGAAGATAGAAGTTGGGCAGACCCCAGCCCATGGCCGGGTTCTGGCACTTGATGCCCCTGCCGCGTACGCGGTCCCCGATTTCCTCGGCGCGCATATGCGTTTCGATCTTCCGCAACAAGGCCGGGTAGCGATAGAAGGCCATGAAGTAGGACAGGATCATGTAGGGCGAGACCGGGAAGAGCTTGGACTCCTGAACCGTGCGGGTGAGGCACAGCCAGTAGGTCTCATCGGTGTTCTGCTGGATGAGGTTGTTCGTCTCCAGCAACTGCGTGTAGCTCAGGCTCATGCCTGTACCCTCCATACCCGACCGGTCTGTTCAACGCCGCGCTGGTAATGCTCTGCCGTCTTGGCCGTGGCCGAGCACTCCATGCGTACCGTGTCGCCCTCGCGGATGCCGGACAGCCGCGCATTCATGAAGCAGGGAATGCCGTATTCGCGCGTGAGAATGCCGAGGTGCGAGCGCACCGTGCCCCCGGCACAGAGCACGCCCTTGAACTGCTCGAGGATCGGCGCAGTGAGCGTGCCGCCCGAGTCGTCGATGATGGCGATGGTGCCCGGAGGAACCCCCTGCTCGAGATAGCTGAGGACCTGGGCACTGGAACGCACGTAACGGGCGATGCCGACCAGATCCTCGTCGTACTTCACCACGTTGTCGCCCACCCCGCGCTGCTCGAGTCCCGCGCTGTCCACGGGCAGCACCACGGCCTCCGGATGCTCGAAACTGAAGTCACCCACGGCTTCCTCCACGCCCTGAGCAGCGGTGTAGGCCTCCGGTCGTTCGCGCTGGGAGACCACTGCCGACCACACATAGCGATGCCCATAGGCGAGCAGGCGGGCATCGATGGCTGCGAAATCCTCGCGGGTGATCCGGCTGATGGCGTCACCAAACACGAATTCCTGCCAGGGCTTGCCCGAGGCTGCGAATTTCCGTCGCACCAGATCCTTCACCGCAAGATGAAAGGCCTCCACGACGGGAGTGCTGCACTCCTCGCCGAACTTGTCTGTATCGCTGAGCAAACGGGTCATCGATCCACTCCTGGCAAAGAGGTCCTGCGGCGCCGGACATCGCAGGCTTTCTGGCCCGCAGCGGGCAAGAATGTCGCATAGCCCCGCCACCTGCAACCGCGGCGCGTGCGCCGCGGCGAGCGCTCCGTACAATGGGCCCATGCTTAACTTCGACGATGCCTTGAGGCTTGCGGCCGGCGCGCTGGGCGCCCAACGCAAGCGCACTGCGCTCATCACGGTGGCAACCGCCATCGGCGTGGCGGCAGTGTTGCTGCTCACCGGCCTCGGTGATGGCGCGCGCCGCTATGTGGTGGGCGAATTCAGCGCACTGGGGACGGATCTGCTGGTGGTTTTCCCCGGCCGCAACGAGACCGTGGGGGGCCCGCCTCCCGTGATGGGTGAGACGCCGCGCGATCTGACCATTGCGGACGCCGAGGCGCTCGCACGCATTCCCGGTGTCCATCGCGTGGTGCCGCTCATGGTTGGCAGTGCCAATGTCTCGGTCGCCAGTGGACTGGAGCGCGAGGTCACCATCCTCGGCGCCACCAGCGCGCTGAAAGAGGTGCGACGGCTCACGCTTTCGGAGGGTAGTTTCCTGCCGCCCATCGATGCGGCCCAGGCCGGCTCGAGTTGCGTCCTCGGCCTCGAGCTGCGTCAGGAACTCTTCGGCCGGGCTCATGCTTTGGGGCAGTGGCTGCGCATCGGCGATCGCCGTTGTCGGGTGGTCGGTGTGCTGGGTGAAACCGGCATGTCACTGGGGACCGATTACAACGACCTCGCCCTGCTCTCGCTGGGCGCGGCCCAAGCGGTGATGGACACCGAGGCTCTGTTCAGGATTCTCATCGAGACGCGCGAAGGGGAATCCGGTCCGCGCATGGTGGAGACGGTGCGACAAACCATGAAGCGGCAGCATGATGGAGAGGACGACATCACCATCATCACCCAGGACAGCGTGGTAGCGACCTTCGATCGCATTCTCGGCACCCTCACCCTCGGCGTGAGCGCGGTCTCTGCGGTCAGCATGGGGGTGGCCGGAATCCTCGTGATGAACGTGATGCTGGTTGCGGTGGCGCAGCGTCGTGCCGAGATTGGCCTGTTGAAAGCGCTCGGCGCGCATCCGCTCGACATCAGGCGCCTGTTCCTGCTGGAAGCCCTGCTGCTGACCGGACTCGGAATGCTTGCCGGACTCCTCTTGGGCTACGGCGGCATCTTCCTCATGCGCGTGGCTTATCCCGACTTTCCGGCGGGCGTGCCGTGGTGGGGCGTGAGTGCCGCAGTCATCACGGCGCTGGTCAGTGGGCTGGTTTTTGGTGTGGTGCCGGCCCAGCGGGCCAGTCGTCTGGACCCCGTTCAGGCACTTTCAGGAAGGCAATAGCCTCGATGCGCGCGCTGGATCTCACGGGCTTTTCCCTGCGCGCCATCACGGCGCAACGCCAGCGCTCGGCACTCACCATGCTGGGGATTGCCGTCGGCATCGCGACCGTGGTGTTGCTGACGGCTCTGGGTGAGGGACTGCGCCAGTATGCGCTCGGCGAGTTCACCCAGTTCGGGACCAACCTTATCGGCATCCATCCCGGCAAGGCCACCACCCTTGGCGGCTCGGTGGGCCAGATTTCCACCAATCGACCGCTGACCATCGAAGATGCGCGCGCCATGACCCGCATCCCGCTGATCGAGGGCGTGGTGCCGGTCATCCAGGGCAATGCCGAAGCCAAGGCCGGGGGGCGCAGCCGACGCACCATGGTCTTCGGAGTCTCGGCGGACATGCCCCGCACCTTCCGGATGGAGGTGGCCTTGGGTCGTTTCCTGCCACCTCAGGACTACGAGCAGGCACAGCCTTTCGCTGTGCTGGGTCACAAGACCTGGCGCGAACTTTTCGGCCAGGAGAATCCGCTCGGGCAACGCATCCGCATCGGCGTGAACAGCTTCCGCATCATCGGCGTGATGCAGCCCAAGGGTCAGTTCCTGGGTTTTGATCTCGACGACAGCCTTTATGTGCCGGTGGGCCGCGCAGCGGCCATTTTCGATCGCGAAGGTCTGCATGAAATCGACCTGCTCTACCGCGAAGGGGTGGGTGCCGAGCAGGTGAAGGACGCCGTGCGTCGTGTGCTGGTGGGCCTGCATGGCCAGGAGGATTTCTCCATGACCTCCCAGGATCAGATGCTGGAGGTGCTGGGTTCCATCCTCGACGTTCTCACTGCCGGGGTCGCTGCCCTCGGCGCCATCTCGCTGTTGGTGGGCGCCATTGGCATTGCCACCATCATGACCATCGCGCTCACCGAGCGGACTGGCGAAATCGGTCTGCTGCGCGCCTTGGGGGCACGCCAGCGGGATGTACTGGGCTGTTTCCTCATCGAAGCGGCACTGCTGGGCGCCCTGGGCGGGACTGCGGGTGTGTCGCTGGCGGCGGTGTTGATCGCGAGCCTCACGTGGGTGGTACCCGCACTCCCGCTCGCGATCGCCTGGCCTTATGCCAGCGCGGCTCTGCTCCTGTCGGTGGGGATTGGCTTGGTGGCGGGTCTGCTGCCAGCCGCACGTGCTGCGCGACTGGACCCCGTGGAAGCCCTGCGCGCGGAGTAGCGACTCCGCCCGCAGGCAGCAGGGGTCAGATCAACCCCATTCCAGCGACTGTTCGCTCACCTCGATATTGATGCGCGACCACTTGAGATCCAGCGCTTCCGGTGTGCCCCCCACGCCCAGCTTGAAATTGCCGAGATTGAGTTCCCCCGGCTCCCGCTGCAGCAGATGAGCGACACTGCGCGCCGCTTCCCAGGGCTCCAGCATGCGGGGCTGCCAGCGTCCGAACACCTTGGGATTATCCGCATATTCCTCGGTCATTCCGGTCCGTATGAACGGCAGCATGAGGGAGGCCGCGCTCACCATGTCGCTCGCCTTGCCGAGATTCACCTTGAGTACTTCCGGCAGCTTGAGCACGGCCCAGTTGGCCACCACATAGCCAGGCACAGCCACGCCCGGCTCGATCGCCTGCATGGATGAGATGTAGATCATCTGCAGCGGCTGCTTGTGATAGATAGCTTCGCCCGCCCACAGGTGGGTCATGGAGACGAAGCCGTCGATCTTGGTGTTCATCACCAGCGAGGACTCGGCGAGATTCTCGATGAAATCGCGGCGCACGCGTGCGCGACGTTCGGCCCGGCCTTCACCCTCGATTTCCGGCAGGGCGCGCCCGAAGCGATAGCCTTTCTCGGTGAGTCCGGAGTTGCAGATGATGATGTCCGGGCCCTTGTTGCCCATCTGCTCGATCACATAACTGCGGGATGCCCACAGATCACGCGTGTTGGTGACATCCGCCTGCAGGGCGAATGCGCTGCCGCCATTGCGGCGGATGGCCTCCACCAGATCGAAGCCATCCCGGTAGCTGCTGTGGAAATGGACACCCACGGAGGCGGCACCATTGGCGGCCGCTGCCAACGCGAGGGCCTGGCCGATACCGCCATCCTTGCCGGAGCCGGTGATGAGAACCCGCTTGCCGGCAAAGCTCCGGGCGGCATCGGGAAATCTGAATTGAGCGAAGTCCGCGGTAAAGGCCATCCTGATTCCTCCGTTGTCTCGATCCTGTTGAACGGTCCGCGCGAATTGCACGCGCTCTGCCCGATTCTGCGCGTGTGCGGCACCAGAACTCAACCAACGCACTCAAAGCGCGTGCTCACTCTACCGCGTTGAGCCACAACGCAGTGCAGCGGATAATCGAGCCTCCCCTACTCCGGCGCAGCCTGTTCATGGATTACCTTCCGCTTTTCGTGCGCTTGCAGGGCTTGCCTGTGCTGGTGGTGGGTGGAGGCGAAGTGGCCGCCCGCAAGGTGGCGCTGCTGTCTTCCTGTGGTGCGCTCATCACGGTGCTCGCCCCCCAACTCGGGACGGAACTCGCAGTGGCGCTCACGGAAGGTCGCATCCGGCACATGTCTGCCGTCTTTACGTCGGGAGCACTGGCTGACATGCGGCTGGTGGTGGCGGCCACGGACGATGCGGCGGTCAATGGCGCGGTGGCCGAAAGCGCGCAGCAGGCGGGGATACTCGTGAACGTGGTGGACGAGCCCGATCTTTCGAACTGCATCGTCCCGGCGATCATCGACCGCAGCCCGATCGTGGTGGCCTGTTCCACCGGTGGCGCGGCGCCGGTGCTCGCGACAGAGATCCGGGCGAGCCTGGAAACACTCCTGCCGCCGCGCCTGGGGGAACTCGGCAGATTCACGCGCGAAAGGCGACCGCGGGTGAAAGCTGTACTGCCCGGAATTCGGGCCCGCCGCCTCTTCTGGCTGCAGGCCATGCGTGGTCCCATTGCGCAGGCGGTGCTCGCCGGCGATCTCGAGCGTGCCGAAGCCCTGTTCCAGCGGGCGCTGGTCTCGGATCCCTCTCCAGCCCGCCCCAACTGCGTGCTCGTGAGCGTGCGCTCCGAAGACCCCGACTGGCTGCCGCTGGGGGCTCTGCGGCGGCTCTTCATGGCGGATCGCGTACTGTCGGATGCCGACATCCCAGCGAGCTTCCTCGCGCTCTCCCGCCGCGATGCGGAGCATCACCACCTGCCGCCACTGGGCGAAGGTGAGGACTTCGTCACCACGCGGGTGGAAGAGCTGACAAGGTCGGTGGATGACGCCCCGGTGATCGTCTATCTCACGCGGCACTCCTCGGAACGCCTGACGGCCTTGGCCGGTGCGCTCTCGGCCCGGGCTTGCTTGACGGAACTTTGGTCTGCGCCCTAAATACCGGGGATCGCGCGACCCGTAACAAAGCGCACTCATCAAGGAGAGCTTCATGACCACCACCGAGACGGCCCTTGCCAGTCCCGTTGTTCGCCGCGACGAGCAGGGCATCACCACGCTCACGCTCAACCGCCCGGGCGCTTACAACACCCTGAGCAGCGCGACCATTGCGGCCCTCAGCGCGGAACTCGCCGCCGTGGCTGATGATCCGGAGGTGCGGGTTATCGTCATCGCCAGCACGGGCAAGGCCTTCAGTACCGGCCACGACATGAAGGAGATGCGCACGCAACACGACGAGGCCTTTCTCAACAAGCTTCTGGGTGATTGCTCACGCATGATGCAGATGATCGTGAACCTGCCGCAGCCGGTGATCGCAAGTGTGCAGGGCATTGCCACCGCGGCAGGCTGCCAGCTGGTGGCGAGTTGCGATCTTGCGATTGCCGCACAGAGCGCCCGCTTTGCCACCTCGGGCATCAACTATGGCCTCTTCTGTGCCACACCGGCCGTGGCGCTTTCCCGCAATGTGCCGCGCAAGCACGCCATGGAGATGCTCCTCACGGGCGACTTCATCGATGCCGACACGGCGAGCCGCATCGGACTCATCAATCGGGCCGTGGAAGACGCGATCCTCGAGGAGGAAGTCCTGTCCCTCGCCAGGCGTATCGCCTCCAAATCCGCTTATGCCCTGCGTCTCGGCAAGGCCTCGTTCCACGCACAGGCCAACCAGCCGCTCGATGCGGCCTATCGCTGCGCATCGGCCGATCTGGTCCGGAACATCCTTGCCGAGGATGGCCTGGAAGGGCTGAACGCCTTCATGGAAAAACGCGCGCCGCGCTTCACCTGAACCCCATTCTGCATTCGCTTACGGAAAACAGACATGAGCAACATCTACGAACAAGGCCTCGACAAGTGCGAAGCCAACTACAGCCCGCTCTCGCCGCTGTCCTTCATCGAACGCGCGGCGTCGGTCTATCCGCACCGCACGGCAGTCGTGCACCATGAGCACCGCAGGACCTGGCGCGAGACCTTTGCCCGGTGCCGGCGACTCAATTCCGCCCTGCGCAAGCGCGGCTTCGGTCTGGGTGACACCATTGCCATCGTCGCCACCAATATCCCCGCCTTCTACGAAAGCCTGTTCGGGGTGCCGGCAGCAGGGGCGGTGCTGAATCCCATCAACATCCGTCTGGATGCAGATGCCATCTCTTTCATTCTCGATCACGGCGAAGCCAAGGCCGTGCTGGTGGACACCGAATTTGCGCCGGTGATGCGCGAGGCCCTAGCCAAGTGCAAGGTCAAACCGCTGGTCATAGACATTGCAGACGCGCACGCCCCCTGCCACGACCGGCTTGGGGAGATCGAGTACGAGGAGCTGCTGGCGGAAGGCGATCCCGAATCCCCCTGGGAGCTGCCCAAGGATGAATGGCAGGCCATGGCGCTCTGCTACACCTCAGGAACGACCGGCAATCCCAAAGGCGTGGTCTATCACCACCGCGGCGCCTACCTGAATGCAGTCAGCAATGCCCTGTCCTGGAGCCTGCCGCTGAACCCGGTGTATCTCTGGACCCTGCCCATGTTCCACTGCTGTGGCTGGTGTTTTCCCTGGACGATCGCGATGCAGGGCGGCACCAACATCTGCCTGCGTCGCATCAGCGCGCCCAACATCTACAACGCCCTCGCAGACGAAAAAGTCACGCACTTCTGCGGCGCGCCCATCGTGCTCAATTTCATCGTGCATGCCAGTGCCAGCGAAAAGCGCCCGCTGCCCGGCCCTGTGCAGGTGATGACCGCGGGTGCCGCCCCGCCGGCCGCCATCATGGATGGCATGGAGGACGCCGGTTTCAAGGTCATACACACCTACGGCCTCACGGAGACCTACGGGCCCGCGGTGTTTGGTGCGCCCCAGGATGAATGGGCGAGCATGACGCGCGAGGAGCGCGCGGCCGTGAAGATTCGCCAAGGGGTGCGCTACCCCGTATTGCAGGATCTGGATGTCCTCGACCCGGACACCTTGCAGCCTGTGCCGCGGGACGGCGAGACGATTGGCGAGATCATGTTCAAGGGCAATGTGGTGATGCGTGGCTACCTCAAGAACGAGACGGCCACGAACGAATCACTGGGCGGTGGCTGGTTCCACTCGGGTGATCTTGGCGTGATGCACCCGGAGAATTACATCCAGATCAAGGACCGTTCCAAGGACATCATCATTTCCGGCGGAGAGAACATCTCCTCCATCGAAGTCGAAGAGGTGCTCTATAAGCATCCTTCGGTGTTGGAGGCCGCCGTGGTCGCGCGCCCCGACGAGAAATGGGGTGAAACGCCTTGCGCCTTCGTGTGGTTGAAGCCCGATGCGGCGGCGGTGTCGGCCGAGGAACTCATCAAGTACTGCCGCCAGCACCTGGCGCACTTCAAGTCGCCCAAGACGGTCGTGTTCCATGAGTTGCCCAAGACTTCGACCGGCAAGATCCAGAAGTTCAAGCTGCGCAAGATTGCCGATGAGTTGGGCAGCCTGACCTGAGGCTGACCCCATACCACCAGGCCCCTCTGCCACCCGAGGGCGGCGGGGTCAGGTCATGAATTGCGAGCCTGCGCCGCGCCTGAGTTGGAAGCGAGGCTGAGTGGTCAGACGAGTTCGGCCTGGCCTTGGGGCACGAAAGCAGTCTTGTAGCGCTTGAAATTGGCGACGTAATTTTCCGCGAGCTTGGTCAGATGCGCAGTCTGCTCAGGTGTGAGTGTGCGCACCACCTTGCCGGGCGAGCCCATCACCAGGCTGCCATCCGGGATTTCCTTGCCCTCGGGAATGAGCGTGTTGGCGCCAATGAGACAATGCGCGCCAATCTTGGCGCCATTCAGAATCACTGCATTGATTCCAATGAGGCTGTGGTCTCCGATGGTGCAGCCATGCAGCATCGCTTTGTGCCCTATCGTCACATGATTGCCGATATGCATGGGATAACCGGGATCCGTATGGAGCACCGCCAGATCCTGCACATTGGAATTCTCGCCCACCACGATGGACTCGCGGTCGCCACGAATCACCGCACCAAACCAAACGCTGGCATTGTGCTTGAGCAGCACCGAGCCAAGCACGGTGGCGGAATCCGCGACCCAGTAATCGCCCTCCGCACGCACGCGCTGGTCTTCCAGTTGGTAGATCATGATGCTCAGCCTTCCGCGAACAGCCACGGCGCCTGTGCGCGTCGCCGGGTTTCGTAGGTGCGGATGGCATCGGCGCGCTGCAAGGTTATGCCGACATCATCGAGTCCGTTCAGCATGCGGTGCTTCAGGCCCGCGTTGTAGTCGAAGGTGAAGGTTTCACCGGATGGCGTGCGGACCTCCTGCTTCGCCAGATCGATGGTGAGCCGGTAGCCCTCGTGCGCCTTGCATTCGGCGAAGAGCCGGTCAACCACGTCAGTCGGCAGGATCACCAGCAGCAGGCCGTTCTTGGCGGAATTGCTGTAGAAGATGTCGGCAAAGCTTGGCGCGATGATGGCGCGAATGCCGTAATCGACGATCGCCCAGGGGGCGTGCTCGCGTGAGGAGCCGCAGCCGAAATTGTCGCGCGCGAGCAGAATATTCGTGCCTTGGTAGCGCGGCTGGTTGAGGATGAACTCGGGATTGAGCGGCCGGCCCTCATTGGCCTTGTCGGGCTCGCCCTGATCGAGATAACGCCATTCGTCGAACAGGTTGGGGCCGAAACCCGAACGCTTGATCGATTTCAGGAACTGCTTGGGAATGATGGCGTCGGTGTCGACATTGGGTCGATCGAGTGGAGCCACCAGTCCGTCGAGTGTCGTGAATGCCTGCATGGTTCAGAATCCTCTTGCGTCCACGAAATGGCCCGCGATGCCTGCGGCCGCGGCCATGGCCGGCGACACCAGATGGGTACGTCCGCCGTGTCCCTGGCGGCCTTCGAAATTGCGATTGGAAGTGGACGCGCAACGCTCGCCGAAAGAGAGTTGGTCCGGGTTCATGCCGAGGCACATGGAGCAGCCCGGCTCGCGCCATTCAAAACCGGCGGCCGTGAACACCCGGTCCAGGCCCTCTTCCTCGGCCTGGCGCTTCACCAGTCCGGAGCCCGGCACCACCAGCGCGAGTTTCACATTGGACGCAAGCTTGCGCCCGCGGATGACGGCCGCGGCGGCCCGCAAATCCTCGATCCGGGAGTTTGTGCAGGAACCAATGAAGACCTTGTCGATTGCGATGTCGGTGAGCGGCGTGCCGGGTTTGAGATCCATGTACTTGAGCGCGTTCTGGATGCCCACGCGGCGGGTCTCATCGGCCTCGGCGGCCGGGTCGGGCACGCGACCAGACACCGGCAGCACCATCTCGGGCGAGGTCCCCCAGGTCACCTGTGGTTCGATGGTGGCCGCGTCCAGCACGACCGTGGTGTCGAAATGCGCGCCGGGGTCGGACTTCAGCTTGCGCCAGGCCTCGACCGCGCGGGTCCAGTCGGCGCCCTTGGGCGCGTGCGGCCGCCCCTCCACGTAACTCAGCGTGGTGTCATCGACCGCCACCAGACCGGCCCGGCCACCGGCTTCGATGGACATGTTGCAGATGGTCATGCGCTCTTCCATGGACAGCCGCTCGATGGCCGTACCGGCGTATTCCATGGTGTGTCCGGTGGCGCCGGCCGTGCCGATACGCCCGATGATCGCAAGGATGAGGTCCTTGGCGCTGACGCCGGCGCCGAGTTCGCCGTCCACCCGAATGAGCATGTTCTTGGCCTTGCGCAGGACCAGACACTGGGTGGCCATCACGTGCTCAACCTCAGACGTCCCGATGCCAAAGGCCCAGGCACCCAGTGCCCCGTTGGTGGCGGTGTGGGAATCGCCGCAGACGATGGTCATGCCCGGCAGGCTCCAGCCCTGCTCGGGGCCCGTGACGTGCACGATGCCTTGGCGCACGTCACCGATGTCGAAATGTGTGATGCGGTGTTCGCGGCAGTTGCGGGCCAGGGTCTCGAGCTGCACGCGGGCCACCGGGTCGGTGATGTTGTGCACGTC
>Ga0194129_10008914_pt1 | contig 11424 bp, 14 predicted proteins | sample TA2KigCa35mmetaG_FD_150862 | JGI IMG/M metagenome (GOLD analysis project Ga0194129, IMG submission 150862) | Freshwater microbial communities from Lake Tanganyika, Tanzania - TA2015038 Kigoma Deep Cast 35m | ecosystem: Environmental > Aquatic > Freshwater > Lake | place: Tanzania: Lake... | reverse complement strand
TGGTGGACAATGGCCCGGTGCCACCTTCCCCAAGGAATATCCGAGCCAATGATAGCAAGGATTTGGGGGCTCGGGGTAACCCCATTGGTCGAGAGGTCCACAACCATATGATACATTTTGTTCAAGATTATCGTATTGAAATATTGGATTCCCTAAAGGAACCGGGGCAACGACCTCGGGTCCACAACCCCAAATAAAAGCTTTTCTAACAACTTTAAATCTAAAAAGATTTCTTATCTGTGAGGGTAGCTGAACTAAAGATTCTCCTCCACTATAATATACATCTGAACTTTCACCATATACACTAGTATTTTCTGGCCTTAACACAAAAGCTATCGCATTAAATGAGCTACAGCCTTCTGGTTTAGACATACATGGGTAAGATTCGTTCGACCATTCCATCGTATTCCATTTATATATATGAAACTGCGATAATGGAGACACAGCGAATCTAAGCAATGTCCCGGCGCTGGGAGGGTCGAATATGGTCCCGTCTCGCCCGATCTTCCAATGGGGTTTTTGATACCACTCTTCTGTTCCCGCCGGATGTGCATTTTCCCATTGGCCCTCCCCCAGATCTATTCCTACATAACTCTCGTTATTATTTAGATCAAATATATGATCTCCTGCAACATATAATGCTGTAACACTTGTCTTATCAATAATGGCAAGGTCTATTTCTAGAACAATAGTTTTACTTCTTATATCATATATTTCTTGACAAGATTTACCTCTAAAAGGCATCCAAAAAGCTATGCTCGGTTGTATTGAACCCCAATCACTGGCGCATTGTGGGCATACTTTCACTACATAATTATAATATATATCATCAGATTCCTGCTCATATGAAAATTCATAATTAGTAATACTTTTTATAGATTGTCGTGGCGCGGTCATAACACAATCGCAATTTGTTTCTGTATGAGGCTCATTTTCTGGATCTTTAAATACAGCAGAATTTTTATGTGTTTTAATAGGTAATTTATCTGCATCTGGCGGTGAATCATTTAAATAGATCCACTCGTAATCATTAATATCTGCTAAATTAGGATAATAACTTTTATCTATACTTAATATTTTATGTTTGCATGTGGTATCATGTTCATACGTGCTCCAACTAGACTTGCATTTACATTTTTTCAGTTTCATTACAAATGATTATTACACTAATTAATTAAAACCAAACTTCATTATAAATAACTCTTAATTTTTTAATCCAATCTTTTAAATGATAAGATATTTCATCTTTATTTGCATTTTCAAATCCATTTTTTGCTATATTGTAATATGTGCTTTCTGATGGATAAGCTCTTCTTAGTTTTTCTAAACTTTTATAAAAAAATCCTAAAAATACAGTGACCGATTTTGCGGTATCTTCATTGTGGTCTAGTTGAAAAAAATACTTATTTTGTAATGGATATTCTATAAGATCATAAAATTTGCTACTTACTGCTTCTGATATATATTCTTTTTCTTCAAAAGAGTATTTTAGATCTTTAGTATATTTAATAATTGTTAATTCTGTAAATACAGGGAAGCTTATATCAACAATGCCCTCTATGTTTTCTTCTGATACTTTATTTAATATTTCTGGAAGACAATCTGGATCTTGAAGCAAAAGAAATGTTTTTTCTGATGATAAATTTAATTTTTTAGCGAAAAAATCAATATCTCTATCAGAAAGAGTCACATTAACTATTACAGTTAATTTTTATTTTTTATTCATTAAATATTGCTGAATGGTCTCAAAATTGCGATCGAGCTTAGCTTCAATTCTATCAAAATAAGCTTCAAATGATTCTTTTGTTACATAAGTAGTGCTTACTTTAAGAGCCAAATCAGCTATTTCTTGTTGATGTTTTCTACTTTCAATTTCAACTTCTTTTCTTAAAGCTATAAAATCACTGAATGTTTTATCATTTAAATCTTTTATAATCTTTTCTTGTCTATCAGATATAGAAAATACTCTGGTAAATAACCATCCTCCTAAGAAGGACAATGCCCCTAAAACGATATTAAATAATAATGTGATGTCTAAATTCACATATATATTTACACTTTAAATATTAAATATTATAGCTTTAAATCACCAAAATCATCATCAGAAATATCAGTTTTCCTTGCTCCTATTTTATATGCAGAAATTTCTGTTTCTTGAGGGGCTACTTGAACCTTACTACTATCGAGATAGCTATCTAACCATCCTGAGATCGGGTTATCTTTTTGGTTAAAGATTTTCTTATATCCTAATGATCGTAAACGAGCATCACATAACCATTTAGAATATCCAGCTAAAACTTCTGCATTTAAACCTAAAAGAGATCCTTTACTAAATAAATACTCGGCCCATTCAATCTCATTTTTTGCCGCTTGTTCATAAAATGCATATATTTTATCTTCGCTTTTTTTTACTACAGAAGTAAACCCTTCTTTATCTTCTTCTCTTAGAATCTTAATCAAATTTTGAGTAGTAGCAAAATGAAGAGCCTCGTCTCTTTGAATAAACTTAATAATCTTAGCGTTACCTTCCATTTTACCACGATATCCAAAATAAAATGAACAAGCAAAACTAGCATAGAATACAAGACCTTCCATTACATTGACTGAAAGAATACAATCAAAAATCTTTTGTTTTAGATCTTTTTTATCATCATCTCCAAGAATTTTATCGAAATTATTCCTAATAAGTTCAGCGCGAGATACAATTTCTTTGTCTTCCATTATACTATCAAAAAACTTACTTGCATCTGGATGTACATTATTAAGAAGATAAGAGTAAGAATAACTATGTATACCTTCAAATCTCTGCCAAGTATTCATACAGATCTCAAGCTCTGGATTACTAACATAATCTTTAAGAGAATGTATACTTCTAGAAAGCATACTATCTCCGAGAGTTTGAAACTTTAAATTAGTATCGAATACAAATCTTTCTTGGCCAGCGAGGTCTCTATAATCACCACGATCTTTATTAAGAGCAATCTCGTGGGGCCACCAAAAGAACTCTTCTTGTTTTTTGAATAATTCAAAAAATATAGGATACTTAAAACGATCATATCTCTGAAGATTAAGATCCTCGCCAAAGAATAATGGTTGTTTAGTATGATCTATATTTTTTAAATTTAGAACGCTTTTCATAGGTTATAATTTACACGCTCCAGATGAACAATCGCGATCTTCTTTTTGATCCAAGAGTTGTTCTTTATCTCCATCATTACTGTTTAAATAATAAAGACTAATTAATCCAAGACTATATGCAAACATTATTTCTTTCATGACTTTTGCATCTGGTAAGACATTATTTTCATAGTGAGAATAATTGTAGTATACATTAGTTGATATTGCCATGTCAATGTATTTTTGAATAATAGCATTAATTTTAAGCAGTCCAGAGTTATCTTTTAGTTCATATGCTAATTCATAATTCTTTTCATATTTACCTATTCCGGGAACCAATACTGGCAATTTACCCATCTTGCTCATTTTATAAGTTATCAAACTTCTAATTGGTTCTACTCCATTTGTAGAAGATTGTATAACCGAACTACTTTCACATGGCATGCAAGAAGATAACGTAGAATGCCTTAATCCATGTTCTTTTATATCTTTTCTTAAAGACTCCCAATCTAAAGAAAATTTTCTTTTAGAAATTTCATCAATTTTATCTTTATAAGTATCAATAGGCAATATACCTTTTGAATATTTTGTTCTATTAAATTTTTCGCATTTGCCTTTCTCTTTAGATAATTCTAAGCTTGATTTCAAAAGATAGTATTGAAAATGCTCCATCCATTCATCTAAAATTGGTAAAGTTTTATCAGATGTATATTTTAATTCATTTTTAGCGAGATATGCAGCTAAATTTGTTATACCTATTCCAAGGCTACGACGTTTTTTTGCAAAATTTTCAGCAGCAATATTAAAATAATCTTGAATATCAATAATTTCATCAAGAAATCTTACGATAAGATCACATGTTTTTTCTAAATCTTGCCAATTTTTAATTTCAAGCATATTGATTGCAGAAAGAATGCACATACCAATTTCACCTTCTTTATCATGATAATCTTTCAAAGGAATAGTAGGATGTATAACTTCTGTACATAAATTACTCATTGTTACCTTATCTAGCCAAGCTCCGTGATTATTAGCGTGATCTACATTTAAAATATAGATTCTTCCTGTCTCAACTCGTTCTTTAATAATTAACGAAAATAATTTTCTTGCAGAAACTTTCTTTTTAATTTTTAATTTTTTAATTTCAGATTCTTTATAAACTTTATCGAAATCTTTTGTTCCCCAAGCTTCATATAATTCTGGAACTTCTGCTATATTAAACAAAGTAATTTCTTCGTCTTTTAAAACTCTGTCATAAAATAATTTACTCATACCTACTGTATAGTCAAGTTTACGAACTCTATTATCATCTGTTCCAGCATTATTTTTTAATACTACAATGTCTTCTATTTCGTAATGCCACCATTGAATATTGCAGGTTGCGCTTCCTCCTCTAAGACCATTTTGCTGCCATGCCTTTACGCTACTTTCGTATATTTTAAGAAATGGAATTAAACCAGTATGAACAACTTCTCCGTTTTTTATAGGAGAACCAATCGCTCTAATTTTAGAGACGTCTATTCCAATTCCACATCTACTTGCAGTAGCCATACTCACTGCAGTTGCACTCGCAGTAATGCTATCCCGAGAGTCATCTACCCCAATCAAGCAACAACTTGCATAATTTTTACTTGGTGTACGTACTCCTGCCATTACTGGCGTTGGTAAATTTATTTTATGTTTGCTAATTGCATCGTAAAATTTTCTTACATAGTTAAGTCTTGTTTCTTTAGGGTAATTCATAAATGCATAAGCAGCAATTAATACATAAGCAAATTGTGGGGTTTCATATATTTTTCCTGTTACTCTGTCTTTAATTAAATATTTATCACACAATTGTTTTATGCCCGCATATGTAAAATTATAATCTCTTTCGTGATCAATAAATTCACCCATTTTATTTAATTCATCTTCATCATATTTTTCTAAAATTATTAGATCATATATTTTATACTTCAATCCTTGATTTACGAATTCCAACAAACGTGGAGCGTGTTTACCTTTCCACACATCTTTCCTTAATTGATAATTTAAAAGTCTGCCAGCAACATATTGATAATTTGGTTTTTCAACAGAAATTAAATTTGCCGCAGATTCAATTAAAAGTTTATGTATTTCTTTAGTAGTTACTCCGTCATTAAAATTAATTTTTGCATTAATCTCAATATCAGTCAAACTTACATTGCTTAAATCTTTTATTGCCCAATTTATAACTTTATGAATTTTTTCTATGTTAAATTTTTCTAATGATCCATTTCTTTTTTTTACTTTAATATTCATAATTCTAAGGCAACTTAGAATATAATATTACATCGATTTTAACTTAAATAAAAGAAAAAACAGAGAAGTTGCAAACAATTCTAATCAGATCGTTTTTTTGGGTGTATCTTTCCTTTTCGTTTCTTCGACCAATCATCATAATATTTCTTTTTTACTGGGTCTTCCCCTCCGTAAAGTTTTTTTCTTTTGTCAGAAAGCTCTTTGCTTCTATCCCAAAGATCTCCCATCGTGCCTTTTTGTTTACCAGTAAGTTCAGAAAATTGTTGAGCCGAAGATTCTGCCGTTAACTTATCATTAGTATTCAATTCTGGAGCAGTGAAAATTCTATCCCATTTTAATCCATCTTCAAAATATTCATGGATATCATTTACGCTCTGAATTATTTCTTTTACTTTTTTTGTTTTTGGATTTTGATATAAGTATATTGGCATATCATGTTTTTAATACATTTAGAATATTATCTACAAATTTTTCTGCAGTGAATTCATCTTGGAGTTTTATTCCTGCACTATTAAAAGGATTAGACTGTACTCTGTTTACGGCTTGTTCGCATCCATGAATAAATTCATCATCATCAAAAATAAATATATTACCTTGATTAAAAGGTTGCCCTTTATTAAAAAATGCTCCATCGTATGCTTCAATTTTAGAAGATGGATTTATTAAAATTGAATTATCTTTGTTAGCCCATTCTTTATACGAATGAGCATTAAGTATAACTGCATGTTTACCAATGCCAACTGAATGAAATTCTGGCAAACCCCAACCTTCGCCTCCACTCACACCGATAATAATATGAGCACTATTTAAATAATCATTATACATACTATTTTTAGGCATAAAACCAAGAAAGGATATATTGAAATAATTTTTCCCTTCTAATATTTCCATTATCATTTTTTTATTATCCTCTTCTTTGAAAAATGGGTTATATACAGAGCATTGAAGATGATAATTTGAATTATTACCAAATTTTTTAGCCCATGCTTGTATAACTTTTTTATGATTTTTTCTTTTTTCTAGTTTACCAACAAGGTTAAAGACTATTCTATTATCATCAAAATATTTCTTTTCTATTCTTTTAAAATTATAATTATCAAATGCTAGTGGGATGTGCTCTACGTTATTAGATCCTAACATTTTAAATGTATCTACAGTGTATCTCGATGAGAAAAAAACTTTATTTTGATTTTTTACTATATTTAACTCTTCTTGAGTAGGATTATCTAGTTCATAGAATGAAAGTAAATATCTTTTATCTGAGACTGAATCAATTGATCCATTTAAATGCCATAACTTAAAACATGGATCTTGCCTTTTTAATTTTGATAAAAATCCATTTGCTTTTTCTTGAATAAACCTTGCGAAAGGTTCATCTATATCTTGAGACGATAAATCGATTCTATCCCCTATGGGATAGAGGACAAAATCATTTATATTTTTTCTATATAACTCCCGTAATATAATCGTTGAAACTTGACCAAAACTTACCGAATTTACGGGTAAGTTTAACGTAAAACTCATAGAATATCGTCTTCTACCTCTTCAATTTCTTGAACAACTGGTTTAGCTTTTACTGCTGTAGTTTTCTCCGAAGATTTAACTGCACTTACTTGAGCTTTGGCTTCTAAAGGTTTGGAGATATATAATCTATAATCTGGAGCTTTTTCATTGGTTTTTTTGCTATTAGCAAAAACAACTACGTCGATTCTTTGACCGTCATGATCATTGATATATCCAGACAGAAATGACATTCCCGCTTTACTTTTTCTTTTCCAAAGAGCACCTAATTCTGCTTGATTTGAGTTTGTATTTTTATTCATATGTTATATTGTATATATAATATTAGATTTTGTCAAATGAAATCTCGCTAGATATTTTTTTATTTAAAAATTTTAAAGCTTTATTATGGATATTGATAACTGTTTGAGTGCTTATATTCATCTTTTTCCCTATTTTATTCCAAGGCTGGTTTTTACCACAAGTAAAATATCTTAAATTAAATATATCTTTTATTCTTGAATCGTTCATTTGATCTAATATATTATAAATTAAATCTATTTTTTCTTTATTAAGTATAGAATTATCTCTTTGTTTAGATTGATTATTTTCAGTAATATATTTTATATTTTCATTTTCCATAGAAACATCTTTGCTTTGTTTATTAAAAGTATTAAGACAGTGATATCTCATTTGATTGCATAGCCAAGTAGAAAATTTTATATTTTTATTGGTTTTAAACGACATCGCGGATTTATATACCACATAAATTTTTTCGCTATTAAGATCTTCAAATGATACTCCTATCTCATAACATATTTTGCAATATTTTTGCAGAGTCTTATTGCAAATGCCTTGGTGACGATTATATAATTCTAATAAACTTTTTTCGCAATTATTTTTTTTAATTTTTTGTATTAGCTGTAAGTCTGTCATATATATTCCTTAAATTTTTCTGCATTAATTCGTACAAGAAATTTGTATCTTGACATGTATCCCAACATATAAAAAAATCAGCAACCGCTTTTAATTTATTATCATTTGATTTTTCTTCAATATTCGCAGGTGGAACAAGACTACCATCGTCAAGTTTTCTAGAAATGTGCACTAGTATTCCTTCATGAAATTTCAGCCAAGAATATTCATCATCTTTATATTCTATGTATCTTACATCTGTTATAATTGGTACAATTTTTTGTCTTATTAAATCCTTGACTTTTGGATTAACAAGAGATGTCCAATATTTGCCTTCAGTTTGAATTCTTCTACATTTACCATAAGATACCATCAAGGGACGAACCAACTCTTTATCCGCTCCATCACATTTAAATAAATCAATATTAAATTTATCTTTTACAAAAGGTCCTAACTCTTTTTTAAGATCGTCAGCTAATGCAATTCTTTCTGATTTTATTTTCCTTTCTTCTAAAAATCTTTTTAAAATTGAATAAAATGTATCTTTACCTGATCTAGCTACTCCTGTTATGCCTATAACCATAGTAGAAGATTAGCAATTATAAATAATTTTGTCAATCTTTTTATATATAAATATAATATTATATGATTTTAGATATTATCGCTCTATCTAGTATGTCTACATTTTGTATATTTTTGTGGTTTAAAACTAACTTTTTTTATGAATATATAAAATTATTAAAATTGAATAAATTAAATATATTTCAATCCTATGAAGAATTTATAAAAAATACATATATTTACTTCCCTGTTTTCTTGGGCTTTAAAAGTAATTTTTTCGCTAAATTGTTGAGTTGTCCAATGTGTTTAAATTTTTGGGTTGTTTTAGCAAATATACTAATATTTAAAATTTCTTTATATTATATAGGATTAATATATGTAATATCTTTAATAGAATATATGATTCTTTCAATAATATTATCAAAATATGAAGACAGTTGAATTTAAGAACGCAGAAAATTTCGTATTATTTCTCAAAACTAATATAGCTAATGCAAAAATAAGAGAGTTAATTCCTATAATAGACCATTTCAACGGTATTAATCAAGGATGTGGTTGTAAAAGAAATGAAAGAATAAATATTTTTAAAAGTTATTACGAAAATAAAATTATCAATATTCAAGTAGATGTTATCAATGAAATAAAATCTATACTTGGCGCGGACATATTAATTTTTAATAAAAATAATTCCAGTGAAATATTAAAACAATTTTAATTGACATAATTTTATAAATATATTATCCTTGATTCATGTTTAAAGAAGCTTTAGGCTACGAAGATATTTCATTACTTCCTAATTTTTCAAATATTTCTTCTAGAAAAAATGTTTGTACAATAACAAAAATTTCAAAAACTAAATATATAGATATTCCGATTATACTTTCTCCGATGGACACAGTATCATCAGTAAAAAGTTGCATAAAAATAAATCAGATTGGTGGAGCCGGAGTTCTTCATCGGTTTATGTCTATAGAAGATCAAGTTCTAAAATCTAAAAAAATAAAAGATGCAAGTAATTTTTGTATTAATGCAATTGGCTTGAAAGATGCTAAGGAAAGAATTGAGTCATTATCTAAATATACAGACATATTCTTTTTAGATACAGCCAATGGACTATCTTCAAATGTAGAAGATTTTTTAATTGAATATAAACAATCCTCTCATTGGCAAGATGTAATTGTAGGAAATACCCTAACAAAAGAAAGCGTTTATAGATTAGCTAATCTTAAAGCCGATGGTTTTAGACATCTAATCGGTCCGGGATCGATGTGTTTAACTCAAGTAAAAACTGGGATTGGATGTCCTAGCGTAACAGGATTATCATACGCTTGGAAAGCTGTTAGAAACTTTCAATTAGCAAACCTTGATTATTTTCGTCACGAAGATCCAAAAGAAGAAGATCGTCCAAGTATATTAGCTGATGGTGGAATAAGATATCCCAAAGATTTAGCGAAAGCTATCGCTAGTGGCGCAGATGCTGCAATATGTGGTAGGATCTTTGCTGGTCTTTCTGATATTATTGATGAAGAAAATATAATTGAAGAAAATGGTAAAAGATATTTTAAATATCGAGGAATGGCCAGTAAAGATGTGGTACAAGATTATGATCTTTATGATGGTTCAAAAAAGAATTTATTTGTCGAAGGAGATCATACTTTAATTCCAATTATAGAAAATAAAACTATTGAAGATATAGTATATGATTTTGCTAATGGCCTCAGAAGTTCTATGAGTTATTTAGGATTTTCATCTATAGAAGAAATGCGCGGAGGATTATGGACTGGCAAGATAAAAGCCGTTAGGGTTAGTGCTAATAATTTATACGAAGGATTCGCTCATGGAAAATAATATTAAAACATACGAAATAGTAAAGTATATAATTCTTATTTTTATAGCTATTTGGAGTATTACTCCAGCTAAATCTCAAACATGCTTAGAAAAGGGGATGGATTATCATATTCTTAAATCTCAAAAAAATTCGAACTTCCAACTCATAAAAATGTTAGAAAATGAAAAACAATCTCTTACCGTTATGAAGCCTAATGAATCTATAAAAAGATCTAGAATACAAGCTGTAATTGGAGCGAAAGAACAAGAAAATTTTAGACTTCAAAGAAAAATGGATTATTTAAATAAATGATATGGAGGACTATTTAATAATATCTGATATTCATTTAGGCGATAAAGATTGTCGCGCAGACTTACTTTTAAAAGTTCTAAAAAAATATAAATCAAAAAATATCATAATCGCTGGCGATCTTTTTGATCATCACAATCTTCATAGACTATGCAAGACTCATTGGAAAGTTTTATCTAAATTGCGCAAACTCTCTAAAAAATGTAAAATAATTTATTTAATAGGTAATCATTGTTTTCTTAAAGCAGAATTTATGAGTATCCTTCTCGGATTTAATTGCAAAGACGAACACGTTATTGAATTAAAAAATGAAAAAATTCTAATCGTACATGGAGATATATTTGACATATATTTCACTAGATATAAATGGATTGCAAATACAATAATTAAATTATACTATAAAGCAAGAGAATATACGCCTTTTGCAGATGATTTCTTCAGATTTTTTAAAAATAGAACTAATGATTTTATAGAAAAAAGTGGAGATATCAAAAAAAACGCTTTAAAATATATCGAATTAAATAATTATGATAAAGTAATTTGTGGGCATACTCATACAGCTTTTGAAGATGATAAATATATAAACACTGGTAGTTTTTGTGAAAATAAATGTTCATTTGTAACTATAAATAAAAATAAAATAAAATTACATTATTTATGAGAATATCATTTGAAGATATGGCTATAAAAATTGCGGATGTTGTAAAGGATAGATCAGAAGATCCTTATAAAAAAGTTGGTGCATGCATCTTAGATAAAGAAGGCAGAATTCTTAGCGTAGGATATAATGGGCTACTTCCAAAACAAACTGTTCCTGATGGTTTTTGGGAAGATCGAGATGAAAGAAGAAAATTTATGATTCATGCTGAAATAAATGCTCTAGCATCTATAACTAGGTATGATAAACCTTATAT
>Ga0194129_10008911_pt1 | contig 11425 bp, 13 predicted proteins | sample TA2KigCa35mmetaG_FD_150862 | JGI IMG/M metagenome (GOLD analysis project Ga0194129, IMG submission 150862) | Freshwater microbial communities from Lake Tanganyika, Tanzania - TA2015038 Kigoma Deep Cast 35m | ecosystem: Environmental > Aquatic > Freshwater > Lake | place: Tanzania: Lake... | reverse complement strand
CTTAAATTAGGTGTAATCATATGTTAAACACACATATAAATAATAGTTCATTATTTGAAACATATTGTAAAAATATTAGTGAAAAAAAACAAAATAATATTATAAAATAAATAAAACATTTACCTATGTAAATTTATTTTTTGTTCAATACTAGCAAAATTCATATGACAATAATCAATTTGAGAATATAATTTATTTTCTAAAACATTGATATGTTCTTCTAAATATTTTATTTTTTCTTCTAATTCTTCTATTTTAGTTTTATTTTTACCAATTTCATATAATATAGCTGAAAAATGAATATTATATGAAGATAGTTTTAATTGAAACAAACAAGTTATTTTTGTTTCATTAATTGATAAAATAACATTATGATTTTCTTTTTTAGAAAAACAATTTGAAATTATAGTATAAATGTCATTTTCTGGATATTGTAATAAAAATATATGAAAATTATTTATACGTTCATATGTTTTTGATGTTTTTTTATCAATTATTTTTATATTTATTTTTTCATTATCTATATAATTAGTATATATATCAAAATCATCAATAATATAGTTGTGTGTCATTTTTTTGATAATAATATTTTTATATAAAAAATAGTATAGTAATATAATAAATCAATTTTTTTATAATGTTGTAAAACAACAAAAATGTGTTAAACTATTGTTCTGGATAGTAATTGAAATGACGGTTGTAATTATCATTACCATCATTGTTGACAATGTATGTTAATACTTTTTTAGAAATAACATTTCTTGTGTCATATTCATTTTCAACAGAAATGTTGTTATCAATTAACTTGAAAGTGAATGTAATTTCATGGTTCACATCATTTGTTTGATAGTTTCTAGTCCTGCATATATTTCTTTCGAATTGAATGGACTCATGTGGGTCAATATATTCAATTTTGAACATATTAAACAAATGTTCACGGTCTGTGGTGTCATTCAAATCAATTGTATTTGTTATACCAAAGTAATATACTGTTGGATTTTCTAGATATTGACTGAATGTAATTTCTTGAAGTTCAATAGAAGAACAAGAATGTCTATCATTATTAGTATCATTGTTAATAGCACATACCATTTTTAGATAATGTAGTCAAAAGAAGTAGCAAGAGAACAATATGTTTCTTATTTTATTATAATTAATAATAAAATTATTATAATTATTTTATACCGTCATTTTTTATATAAAAAAAATTGACACAAAAAAATATCAATATTCTTCTATTTAAAGACAAAATATAAAAATATATTTGTACAACATTAAACATTTATTAAAATGAATACAAATAATTTACCATATGTTTTTTATATTTCAAAAGAATCATATCAAAAAAAATATATAAAAAAATATAATGTATATGCACATTATACTGAATTGTTTGATGGTATATATATAATCATTGATATAAACAACATTTTTATACGTGAAAATAATCAAAATAATATTTGGTATACATTTTTATTGAAAGAAATATTTGAAAAAAGATATATAAATCCTATATATACAGAAGGAGAAATTACAAATATGTTAGAATTTAATCCTAATATATATGAAATTCAACCAAATACTGGGTTTGATATAACAAAAATGAATGATAATTATTATGACAATACAGGGGACTATATATATACTTGCAAGAAATATTATACTGAAAATGCTATTCAATTATCAAAAATGGTATATGAATTATTAGGATTATTAAATATAAAAAAATTTGTTTTACATTCTTCATTATATTATTTATTCCATAAAATGGAAAAGAATTTATTTTATTCAGTTGATCCTGATGCAATAGAAGATAATGCATCAACTGATAATAGTAAAACATCAGACAGTATGATGTCTGATGTTAATAATGAATTGTATAGTTAATTTCAATATTATCATATTTTTTTATTTTCAATTATAATTATAATTATAAAATATTTGACAATATATATTGATTTACATTTCCAAAATATAAATCAATTTATCTTTAAAATGAAATTGGTCACTTTTATGTAAAATCTCAATCAATAATGAAGTGAGATTTGTAATTTTATATTGATTCAATATATGTTCTAAAATAATAATTAAACGTTGATTTTTTGTAATAATTGCTTTTTCGAGTAAATCGAAATTTATATCACCAATTATTGATTTTAATTTATTATCAATAAAATTACATTCTTCACAAGTAAACTTGTGTGTAAATAAAAATGATTTGATGAAAGATAATTCACCATATGTATAATATATATTTTCTAGATATTTAAGTTTTTCAGAAATTCCAAATTTTTGAAGAATAGATAAAAGTACTTTGTGAAAATTTTTTCTAAAATTATCATTATCATAACAAAGAGCAGTCAATAAATGATTATATTGTATACTTGATAATTTTTTTTGAAGTAATTTATGGTATAAATTTCTTTCTTCTTTTTTTGAAAAAATATTATTGTCAATAATATTAATAATAATTTTATTAGAATAATCACGTGTACTCATATTTTAAAAATGTTGTCAAATAATGTTATATATAATTATTATATAAAATTATATTGTACAAATAATTAACTGTCATTTTTTTATTATTAATCAATGAATTTTTGAATATGTCTAGACCAACCAATATGAGGTAATGTATTATCAATATCAAAAATACCAATTGCAATATTTTCAACTAATAAATCCAAAAATGTATTATAAAAATAAAAATATGTTTTTTTATCACAAAAATCAATGAATATATACCTATAATTATTTTGATACAAATAGATATTAAAATAACCATAAATTATTTTTTTCTTTTTATGGTCAATTAAATCTTTCATTTCATTATCATTCAATATATCAAATATATTTATCATATCAATATCAGTAGAATAATATTCTATATTAAAATAATCATATATATATAAAATTTTTTCATTATTTTTTGTAATTTTATTCATATAATTATCAATAAATTCTTTTTTTAAATTATAATTTATTTGTATAACATTGTATTTATTAAAAATATTATAATATTTAAAATCTTCATCAATATTATTGTTATTATAATTATTTATCAAAAAATAGAAAACATTATATATAACAAATTGAATATGAAAAAACCATTTACCAATATAACCTTTACCATAAAATGGTTGTTTAATATTAAATAATTTTTCAGATTGTTTTATTAATTTCATTTGCATATTATAATTTTTAATTTTTTCATTTTGTAGTCGAATTACTTTATTATTTTTTCTGACTAATGATTGTTGTTTTATAAAATGTCTTTCAATTTTAAATAAAATATTATCATTATTAATTAAATTGCGTATTTTTTGATATAATTCTTTATTGATATTTTTAAAAGAAAAGTGTTTATTATTCTCAATATATTTTTTATACCATTCTTCATTTATAATTTTATGTAAATTAATATTTTCCATTTCATCAATAGAATTATTAATTTTTATGAAGTCATCTTTTGTAAAAATAAAATTGATATTATTTGTAATTTCCATTTGTATATATATAATATATTTATTTTAATCTTTATATATTATATTTTTTATGTTTATATCATCTTGATTTATAGAATTAGAATACATCAATTCAGTTCGAACAACATATTTTATGCCAGATAATAATGGTGGTACAGCATGACCAATTGTTTGATCCATTAAAGAAACTAATCCAATTTCTGGTTTTAATGCTTTACCAATAGTATCAGTAGGATTTTCATAAAATGTTGTATATGCACCTTCATAATTATCATTAAGATATATAAGGATAGTAATACATGATATACTTGTATCATTTTGGTAATAATGGTCAGAATGTCTAGCAAAAAAACCACCTTTTTCATATTTTAGAAAACGAAATCTAGGATTTATTGAATGATAATTTCTATTATTATATATTTTTGGAATATATTTTTTATTCTTTTTTCTAAATTTTTAGCTAGTTTTTCATTATCAATAATGCATCTTAAACTTTTACGATGGTCTTCATAAAAATGTTCATTACCTTGTTTATCTGTATATAAACTAGCTTTTTTATATCCAATTTTTTCAGTAATATCAATTAAATCTTTGCATTCTTTTTTTGTATAAATATTATTAAGTGTTAATAATATTTTATTATTCATAGTAATATAAAAATATATATATTTATAAAAAAATAAACCTAAATAGTAATACTTTCTGGATTAGTTATAGTATTATTAGTTGAAATATTAAGTAAAGTAATAATAATAGGTGGATTACATTCTGAACATTCATTACAAGATAATGTTCTAGTATCATTACTTTGTATTAATATATTATTTTTACAATTAATTATTGAAGGATTATTCCATATTGAATCTATATGATACCAAGTATCAAAACCAACATCACATTCATAAGCTTTACATGATTCATAAGTGATATTATTTGCTAATATATTTCTAAATTCAGGTCTAGGATCTGGAGCCCATCCAAAGCCAGTACCATAACCATAATTTTCTTCTTTACATAATGTAATGATTTTAATGTTTTTAGAAATACAATTTTGAAATATATTATTATTACCAGCTACACTAAAGCCAGTTGATTGTTTATCTTGTGGACGAATAGCATAAATATTTTCAGAAAAAGAGTTAGAAATTATATTATTTTCACCATAAATTTCGATTCCAGTAGCTTTAGCACAAGTATAACATTTACTATTTTTACCAGCAACAATATTTTTAGAATAAAAATTATTAATATTTGTATTGAAACAAATAAATAGAGATAAACCATGAGTATCATCACAAGAACCAAAAATATTTTCACTAACACAATTTGAAAAATTTAAGTCAAAAGAAAATATTGGTAAAAATCCAATAGCAGTATGACCTAAAGTTTCAATATTATCAATAAAAAATGAATTTAATTCATTTGCAGTAGAATATGTAGTTGAAATAAATTCACAACCTAAATAGGAAAATCCTTGAACAGAACCATCATTATTTTTAATATTATTGACATGACATTTATTTATAAAACATTCATTTGATAAAATAAATTGAAAACCTGCACAAGAATTAGCATTTACAATAATATCTTTTACAGTTGTATTATTAAATAAAATATTATTAGACATATATGTTAAAATACCAAAATGATAATTTTCATTTTTATCAATATTATGTTTACAATCCATATCAGTAACAATAATACAATCAATATTACCATTTTTAGATACTAAATTAGCAATACTTACATTATTAAATCCAATAATAGATCCATTAATTAAAGAATAAGTGTCAATTTCTCTAAAAACAATACCATTATTATGTTTATATGTTTTATCTTTATTATATAATATTAGTGAATGACCATTCATATTTATATTAACATTATTAGAAATAACAGTAATAGCAGTAGATGATATATTTGGTTTCCATATAATATCATTAGAAAAAATGTATATACCAGGTTTATCTATAATAATACCTTCAGGTGGAATATCACAAATATTATTATTATCACATATACATTGATTATGAAAAGTATTTCCAACATTGATATTAATATTATATTTATGAATAAATTCTTCTGTTTTTATATGTTTAAATTTTTCATTATTTGATATTTTAATGCATATTTTTTCACTATCAACCATAATTTATTATAATAATATTAAATAATATTATTATAATTTTCTATAAAAATAATAAAATATTATATTGTATAATATATTATGTTAACTACAATATTATTAACATTAGGAGGAAGTATATTTTCTTATTATTCAATAATAAAATTAATTGAAATAGAAAATAATGAAAATGAACAAATGATAAATGAAAAATATAAATCATTATATTGTAGAATATGTTCAAATGACATGAATAAAACTTGTTATGAAAAAGATTGTAATAATTATGGAAGATTTTATTAAAAAAAGTATATCAATTTATATTGTTGTTTTTTATTTAAGAATATATTTATAATTAGTATATAAATATGGAAGAAATATATAAAAAAGTTGAAATAGAATGGTCATATTATTGGTTTGAAAATATATTGAAATATCCAATCAATAGTTGGAATTATGATATATTAAGTATGAATTCAAATGTAATATTAGAGGTTGTTATAAAATATCCAAAATTTAAGTGGAATTGGACTTATTTAGTAAGTAATCTTGATATTTTTATAGAAATATTAGAAAAACAAAATCCAAATATAGATTATTATGACCATTTTATAACATATCAATATACTGAAAATGATTGTGAAAATTATATATATAAAAATAAATTATTAAATTTATTGAGAAATAAAAAAGAATTGTTAAAAGTGTTAATAAATGAAAAGAATGTATTCAAGTTTTTTAGTTTTCATAAAAAATTGAAACAAAAAATAGTAGAAAAATTAAAAAATAAGAAATGGAATTATGGGATATTATCATATAATCCAAATATTTATTGGGATTTTATTGTTAAAAATTTAAATAAAGAGTGGAATTGGCATGAATTAACAATACATAAAAATATAACAATGGATATAATAATGGATAATAAAGATAAGCCTTGGAATTATGATAAAATATATTATAATCCAAATTTTGTATATGATAAACATAATATTTTTTTTCAAAATATAAAATGGAAAGATTATGTATATAATAAAAATTTTTGTTATGAAGACATAAAAAAAATAGGTATAGAAGAAGATGATTTAGAATATTGGTTTATAATAAGTTGTCATAAAAATATAACATTAGATATAATATTAAAAAATAAAAATCCATGGATTAATTGTGGAATAGTAATGAATCCAAATATAACAATGGAAATGATAGAATTACATTATAAACATAAATTAAGTTCATATATAGAATTAAGTAGAAATCCAAATATAACATGGGAATTTATTGATAATCATTTAGATAATATACATATATATGATTGGTATGCATTATCAGATAATAATATGACAAAGGAAAAAGATATATTTTTTGAAAAAAATATAGGAAAATATTATAATGAATGGTTTGTAAAATCAGGACTAAAAAGAGAATATATGAAATATTTTTATCATCCAATGAATATGAATAAATGGAAGGATTTATAAATTTTATTTATATTTTTCCATATAAATTTATAATTTCATTTGAATATTTATTATTTACAATAGGATTTTCTAAAAAAGATTTAAAATTATCATGTAATATATTTTTAACAATATTTATAAAATATTCAACTGAAACTTTATTATTTTCAATAATATTATTATAAATCATAAATAATTTTGACATAATATTTGTAATTAGAACTGATATACTTATTTTTATGTAATTATTATTTATATAAATAAATGCTTCATTCTTTTCATTATCAATCTTAAAATTGAGATTTTTATTATTTTTTAATATTTCTTTCAATAAAACTATATAAAGTTCATTTGAGAATAATATAAAAATTTTTCTATCTTCATTTATATGAGAAATATCCCATAAATCATCAAAATTTATTAATATATTATCACTAATACCATTGTTATTATTTAGTCTGATATAATTATAAAAAAAACAATATTGTAAAATATGTTTTTTCAATAAAAATTTGGTGTCAAATATTATATTACAAAGCATACATGTTTTTATACAATTTTTTTCAATATTTCCAATTAGTTCGAATAATTCATTTTTATGTTGACATATAAAATTAGAATTACTTAAATGTTCCAATGTGTTTTTATTGTTAAAGTTTATTAAACTTAATATAAACATTTAGTCTTCTGATAAATTACAATTATTAGTATTATTACATATATTTTTTTTCAATAAATGTCTTTCCATTGATTTAAAAATAATTGTTGAAAAATTACAACGATAACATTTATAATTAACTTTATCCATTATACACTATTATATTTATAGATATATAATTATTTTTTTATATATAAAAAATGAATATTTGAAAATATTTAATAACTAATCATATCATCATAATTTTTTATTTTTTCGTTTGAATCATTGTTTTCGTTATTTTTATTGCCAAAATATTTTATAGCTTTTCTTTTTTTTTCATAATAAATATGACCCATTAAATTATTTACTCCATTATTGATATCTTTTTTATTTTCAAAATCAATATGTTTTTTAACAATCATTTTTCTAGAAAAATCAATTACTTCACGAAATTGAGTTGTGTCATCTTTATTCATTTGTAATAAATGTTCTTTTAATTTCTTCATAGTATTACCAATAATTTCTTGTTTATTCATTTCAATATATTTATCTTGGTCATTTTTATAAACATAACCTGATTTACAATTTTTATCTAAAATAACATTTAGATTAACATCATTTTCTAAAATTTCTTTTAATAATAGAGAATACATTGAATTATTATTCAATATACTAGAAATAAATGTTTGACTTAATTTTGAAGTATCCCACATATTATCAAATGGAATAGGATGAGTCATATCAATTGTAATAATGATATTATTATTATTATTTATAGTATTATTATTGTTATTATTACTATTATTGTATATATTATTAACAATAGTATTTTGTTCATTATTATGTTCATTATTATGTTCATTATTATGTTCATTATTATGTTCATTATTATGTTCATTATTATTTATAGTATTATTATTGTTATTATTACTATTATTGTATATATTATTAACAATAGTATTTTGTTCATTATTATGTTCATTATTATGTTCATTATTATGTTCATTATTATTTAAAGTGTTAGTATTACTAGTGTTATTATTTGTATCATTATCAGTAATATTGTCATTATTACCATTATCTTTAAAATTTGCATAATTATAAAAGCAATTTAAAAGGACATGTTTAGACATATCGTTTATTTTATTGAATTTGGTTTTGCAAAATGGACATGTTTTATTTTTGTTATTTTTATTTAAAAAATACATTAATTCATTTCTATTGTTATATATACATCTAGAATTAGTTAAATGTGATAATTCTTTATCATTGATAGAAATACTATTATAAGGTAATAAAGTCATTATTAACATGATATCTTCTGATAAGTTCATATTTTTAGGTAATACTGTACAAGTCATTTTTCTATTAACATGAGTTTTCATATCAGAATATTTATTGGTTTTATAATTACATCTTAGGCAAATAAATTTTTCAGCTACATCCATTATATTACTATATAATTATATATAAATATATTTTTTATATATAAAAAAATGTTCTTTAAAAAAAAAGCGGAAAAAATTACGCTAAATGTTTTAGTGACGAAAAATAACATAAAATAATATTTTTGATATTCAATATATGAAAAATACAATATATACAATAAGTTTATAAATTATTAATATATAAAAATCAATATATATTGTTATTTATAAAAAATATATAAAATATAATATAAAATGAAATTTTACATATTTATTTTTAGTCAAATCACCCTTTAAGTAAAAATAACGAAAAATTGAAAAAAAATATTTTTTTTGTGAAAAAGCATTTTTTACAATCAATAATTATTGATATCATTTTATAGTTTTTTTTGAAAAAATCATTTTTAGTCAAATCACCCTTTAAGTAAAAATAACGAGATTTTTGGGTATATTTTTTTGTATATTTTTATTTTTATTAAGTTTATACAATGATTTATTGATTAATATTAAAAAATATTTTTATAAATCATTTTTAGTCATTCCGGCTTTTAAGTAAAAATAACGAAAAATGCTATTTTCAGAAATTTCACAAAATCATTTTTGTTTTTTATATACAATAAATATTGATATATTTTTAATATTTTAATAAAAAAAATTTTAAAAAAAGTCATTTTTAGTCAAATCACCCTTTAAGTAAAAATAACGATAATCGAGAGAACCTCAAAATATTATTTGTAAAAACGGGATATAACAAATAATAAACTTAAAGTAGCGGAATTTTTCGGAAAATTCCGCTAAATTAATTATAAAATTTTGTGAAAAAAATCGATTTTTTTGACATTTTTTTTCAAAAAAAAACATATTTGACTAAAAATAAAAAATAATCGAGATTTTTGAATTCCGCTACTTTAAAATCAGAAAGTAGCGGAATTTTTTAGGGGTTCAATGTATTGTATTAGTTTTTTAAATATTTTATAAAATAAATAATAAATTAATGTATAAAAAAGTAGCGGAATTTATGCCAAAAAGTAACGGCGGGCGGAATAAAAAAAAAAGTTGAAAACGAAAGGTCCAAAAATGGAAATGCCAAAAAAGTTTTTGGATCGATTTTCAAAGTTACAGACCTTTTCGGAATTAACACTTTTATAAATTCCGCCCGCCGTTACTTTTGGTCAAAAATTCCGCTACTTTTTTTACAATGTTTTATCAATATTTTTAAGTTTGTAAAAATGTCATTTTTCAATAACATTGTATTTTTAAAAAATTCCGCTACTTTTTGACTTTAAAGTAGCGGAATTTTTGGTTTTATCGACAAATATTTTAAGAATTCCGCTACTTTAAAATTATATTTTTTATTGTATTGATACAATATTTTATTTTATATAATTAATATTTTATTGTTGTATATTGTATGTATTATTTTATATATATTTTTTGTAATTTCGCCAAATTAAAGTATACTTTTTATTGTATTATAACAATAAAATTTAAAAATAAATATATTGTTTATTATTATATATTGTAGTTATTATAATTCCGCTACTTTATAATTATACTTTTCATAGTTTAGTTGTATATTTTATATATTTTTTTACTGTAATATATACAATAATTTATTTAATAAAGTATACTTTATTGTAATAATGAATATATTATTTTATATATATTATGCTATTTAAAATTATATTTTTATTGTAAAATATCAATAATTTATTATAATAAATATATATTTATTGTATGAATTGATAATATAATATTATTAAAAATTCCGCTACTTTTAATTTATAATTATTATTGTATACATATCAATAATTTATTCTAATAAAATATATTTATTATGTACATTTATACTATAATATAATATTATTAAAAATTCCGCTACTTTAAAATTATATTTTTTATTGTGTGTATTCCAATATTTTATTCTTAAAAATATATATTTATTGTATAAATTGATAATATAATATTATTAAAAATTCCGCTACTTTATAATTATATTTTTTATTGTGTATATACCAATATTTTATTCTTAAAAATATATATTTATTATATACATTGATACTATAATATAATATTATTAAAAATTCCGCTACTTTAAAATTATAACTTTTAATGTATATAAATCAATATTTTATTCTTAAAATATATATTTATTGTGTAAATTGATAATATAATATTATTAAAAATTCCGCTACTTTAAAATTATAATTTTTATTGTATATAAATCAATATTTTATTTTAAAAAATATATTTATTGTGTAAATTGATAATATAATATAATATTATTA
>Ga0194129_10008909_pt1 | contig 11427 bp, 12 predicted proteins | sample TA2KigCa35mmetaG_FD_150862 | JGI IMG/M metagenome (GOLD analysis project Ga0194129, IMG submission 150862) | Freshwater microbial communities from Lake Tanganyika, Tanzania - TA2015038 Kigoma Deep Cast 35m | ecosystem: Environmental > Aquatic > Freshwater > Lake | place: Tanzania: Lake... | reverse complement strand
TGAATGTCTGGCCATGAATTGGTTCTACAGCAGAGCTCATGCGAAGGTGATTATCGAAACATGGCGCAAACACTACAATGCCGTTCGACCCCACTCCAGCCTGGAATACCAAACCCCACTGGAGTTCGTGTCGAAATGGATACCCGAATCAACAACCGGAGCCAGCGTTTCTAGATGAAATTGGCTCGAGAAAACCAGACAGGTCACGCCCTCGTAACGAGAAAATTCTACTTCTAACCCACTCTAACCTAGGGGACGATTACCATATATTGGAACCAGCTCAGGGTACGGTGTCGGTAGGCTCCTATCGGGAAAACCGACATATTAATTAAATAACTAGACGAATTCTATTTTTTTGAAATCAGCAAGTGTGTCAAAATTTCACCCAAGCCTTTGCACTCCATCAATCCACCTTCCTCTAGAAGATAGTCATTCTTAATGGCCTCAAAGGTTGCAGGAGATACCTGGACTCTCCCAGGCTTGGATGTCGACTCCATTCTGCTGGCTGTATTAACGGTATTACCCCACAAGTCATAAGAAAATTTAGTAAAACCAATTACTCCAGCAACTACTGGCCCCGAATTTAAACCGATTCGCATACCCAATTCTTTACCATTTTCTGTGTTAAATGATTTGAGATCATCAAACATTCCTAAGGCTAAATCAGCGCATAGCTGGGCATGGTCAGGCCTTGGAATCGGAAGACCGGCAACAGCCATATAAGCATCACCAATAGTTTTAATTTTTTCTACACCAAGAGCATCCGCACGCTTATCAAAACGAGTAAAAAGATCATTTAAAAGCTTGACTAAATCAGTGGCACTTGTCTGTGAAGACATTTTTGTAAATCCAACTAGGTCACTAAATAAAATTGTGACATCAGGGTAGCTACCCGAAATATTTTTTTCTCCCCGTTTTAGACGATCTGCAATTGGTCTTGGAAGAATGTTTAACATTAACTTTTCCGTCTTTAACTGCTCTACCTCCAACAGCTCTTTTTCTTGGTTAAGCAACTCTAAATTTTTTTGATCTAAGTCTCGTAATCTTTTTTTCTCCAATGAGGAAAAAATACGTGCTTTAAGTAAAATCGGATCAAATGGTTTTGGTAGGTAGTCCTCTGCACCAATTTCTATACACTTAATGGTTTTATCGAACTGCTCAGCACCAGATATAACGATTATTGGCAGGGCTTTATAATCTTCATCGGACTTCAGTTCGGTTAATACACCTAAGCCATCTAATTCAGGCATTTCCATATCAAGTAACATTAAGTCAACAGATTTATCTCTTACAGTTGCGATTGCCTCTACGCCATTTGCTGCTTCTAAAATATTTTGAAATCCAAGTGAGTTTAATTCACGAATCAAAATTCGTCTTAGGGTGCGACTATCATCAACAACAAGAATGCAAAAAGCTGCAAATAGAGGATTTATGTTTTGATTAGTTACCAAACTTTGCTCAGTTGAAATATTACTTTGCTCCATAGCATTCTCTTGATGGTTAATTGGCTTGGTAATAAGAAATTTTTTCAAATGGAACTGTTTTATAAAGGCTGTTCATATAAATTGACTCCGAAGCGCCAAGGATTAATACTCCGCTCTCAAAGTGTAGCTGCTTATGCATCTTCTCTAATACTTTATTTTTGGCGTCTTGTTTAAAATAGATCAAGACGTTACGCAACATAATCAAGTCAAACTTGGGATAGAACGGCCAGGAACCGACAAGATTATGTGGTAAAAAATTCACCATGGTGCGAATAGAAGGATGAATTTGATAAACCTCACCCTTCTTATGAAAATATTTATCTAAATATTGTTGATCTAACCCGCGCTTTACTTCTGATGAACTATATACACCGGATCTTGCTTTATCTAGAATCGACTCAGATATATCGGTCGCTTGAATTAGGATATTCCAATCCTGTAATTCGGAAAAATTCTCACGAATCAGCATCGCAATGCTGTAGGCTTCCTGTCCCGCAGAAACTGCCGAACTCCAGATGTACAAAGTCTTTTCTTTTTTGCGGTTAGCGATGAGCGTTGGCAAAATATGTTTTTGAAGACCGTCAAATACATGCTTATCTCGAAAAAAAGAGGTTTCATTCGTAGTCAATGCTTCAAACGCCTGCCAATGTGAAGATCCAACCGGCTCTTTTACAAGCTCTTTAATAAATGAATAAACATTTGGATGCCCATCTTTTTGACTCAATGGCAAAAGACGAGATTCAATTAAGTATTGCTTTGTATCATCTAAGGAAATGCCAATATGTTCTGCTACCATCTCATAAAACTGCGGAAGATATTCTTTAGACATTTATCGGAAGTTAGTAGCTTGTCGAGAGCGAAATACAATTTCTTCTGGGATCTTCTCTATTGGCAATACCGCACTCGCCAATCCCGCCTGAACTACCGCGCCTGGCATACCCCATACAACACTGGTAGCCTCGTCTTGTGCAATGATCTGTCCATCCTTGGCCGAGATAATTTCGCAACCCTTTAGACCGTCATACCCCATACCTGTCAGCATTACTGCTAATACCCCTCCTCCATACACCTCGGCAGCCGATCTAAATAAAACATCGACCGCAGGTCGACATGAATTTTCCGGTTGCTCGGTATTTAAGTGGATATTAGTTTTGGTACCAGACTTTTTCAAGGTCATATGAAATCCACCAGGTGCAATATAGCCAACGCCTGCTAAAGCAATCTCACCCTCTTCGGCTTCTTTTACATTCATAACCCCAGCAGCACTTAAGCGTGCAGCGAGTAATGCGGTAAATGAAGGTGGCATATGTTGCACAATAAATATTGGAACACTAATAGGAGTAGAAATCTGACTAAAGATTTGCATTAAGGCCATGGGGCCTCCAGTTGAAACACCAATGCAAATCGCCTGTACTGGCTGTATTGGAATAATAGATTTTTGTGAACTTTTCTCTATCTTTTTGGGCTTTATAGGTTCTTCTTCGAGGCTTGAGCGGGTAGATGGGTTTGAACTGAGTGATTTACCATCAGACCCACTAGCCTCTCTTGCTTGGCGCGATTTAACACGTTTAGCAAGGCCAATAATTTTAGGAATTAACTCGGTTTCCAGAACCTTAAAGGCACCATCAATACTGCCGGTGGAAGTAGCGGGCTTACCAACATAATCACTAGCGCCTGCGGTTAATGCCATTACTGCGGCCTGAGCGCCTTGATGGGTAAGTGAACTAAACATGATGACCGGCAAATACTTATTAGTCTTGCGGATTTCCCGAAGCGCAGTTAATCCATCCATCTCCGGCATTTCAATATCCAAGGTCATCACATCCGGAGAATGAGTCTTAATAGCCTCAATTGCTTGTAGACCGTTGGCAGCAAAACTAACAACCTCAATTGAGGGATCTTTTTGTAAGGCGCTTGCAATGATTTTGCGCATAACGGCAGAATCATCAACAATGAGTACGCGAATTTTATCCAAACTGTCTAAACTAAGATCAGTGTTGTACCAGGGGTATGCCTGAAACGATCCTCTGCGTATCTAATATCAGCAGTAATTTATCTGCCAACTTATGTACCCCAACAATCAACTCTCTTGCGTTAGGATCTAAATTGCTCGGAGTTTCTTCAAAAGTTACTTCGCTAACCAGTGTGAAATCCCCAACACGATCGACCATGAGTGCAAATAATGCATCTTGATCTTGAAAGAAGATACTCACGGTATCAGGCCCGTCTACATTTGCCTTAAGTCCCAATCGAACACGCATGTCGATCGCTGTAACTATATGGCCGCGTAAATTAAAAAAACCTGCAACTTCTTTTGGGCCTAAAGGAACAGGAGTAACCTCTTGCCCCTTGGTTACCTCAACACCAATGGCAATCGGGATTCCAAAAAAAAGATTGCCTACATAAAATGTTGCATAAGCGCCAGAACGACTCATTTAGCTTCACCGTTCATAGTAAGTGCAATATTTTCTCCCCCTTCCTCATGCACAAAGTCAGGATCATTAAAAGGGCCCATCCCACTTAAACTTAAAATCTCTTGTACATTCAAAATACTCATGACGGAATCATTGACGATAACGCTACCCATAATTCCACGCTGTGGTTGGGTAATCATCACCGATTGAGTTGAGACATTGACAATATTATGAACTTTTTTTACGATAAAGCCGATCGGCTGATTCTTGAAATAGTGCACAATCACTGGCACTGTTTCATCTCCATACAGACTTTTATGGGTTGCACCCTCAACATAATTTGTTAAAGGAATAAGCTTCATTATTTTTTTACCATAAAGTACCACTGCGTCATTTCCACGACGATCAATTTTCGACGCATCAATCATCTCCAAACGATCAACGACATCTAAAGGCACAACCATCCTTTCTAAGCCAAGTAAATCAAATAAGAGCATTTGTTGCTCATCAGTATCGGCTCCAATCGCAGTGGATATATCCTGCTCAAATTGGTTGTCTGCTAATTTAGCAATAATCCCAGAGCGAAGAGCAATGGCCGCAATATCAAATATCAGTGCAACACGACCATCACCCAAGATAGTGCTACCGCTATATACAGGGGTACCTTTAAGCAATGGTCCAACGGACTTAACTACTACTTCTTGCATGTAAAGCACCTCATCAACGACGATGCCAAAGCGGATGCCGGCAGCCTGCACAATCACAATATTTAAGGGCTCATTGATTGGCGGTGGTTGGTCGTCTAACTTAAGTTGATGATTTAAGAATACGAGCGGAATAAGTTTATCTCGCAAACGAAATACCGGAACCCCATAAAAATCCTCAACCCCAGGAACTCCTTCTTTAGGTTCATAACGCAACATTTCAAAAAGATTGACTTGTGGTATGGCGTAACTATGCTGTTTACAGCGCACAAAGACAGCGGGCATGATCGCCAAAGTCAGTGGGATACTTAAACGTAAGCGAGTTCCTTGTCCTGAGGTAGCAATATCTACATTACCCCCAATTCCCTGAATGTTGGTACGTACCACATCCATACCAACACCCCTACCAGATAAATTCGTAATTTGTTCTTTAGTTGAAAAACCAGGTAAATAGATAAAATCAATAATTTCACGCTCAGTAAGCTTACTCACACGCTCAGGTGTTACAAGTCCTTTTTCCACTGCCTTTTTAGCAACCAATGGCACATTGATCCCGGCGCCATCATCAGTAATTTCGATAATAACCATGCCATTTTCATGAAAAGAGCGAAGCTTAACAATTCCTTGCTCCGGTTTGCCTTTTGCAACACGCTCCCCAGGAGACTCAATACCGTGATCTACGCTATTACGGATGATATGCACCAGGGGATCACGAATGCCTTCTAATAATGTGCGATCCAACTCGGTTTCTGCGCCAATTTGAATTAACTCTACCCGCTTACCGGTTTCTTGTGCAATATCTCTAACCAATCTTGGGAACTTGGTCCACACTTGACTAATCGGCTGCATGCGGGTTTTCATCATGCGTTCTTGTAACTCTAGCGTGACTGAGTCGATTCGACGAACAGTGTTATTGAACGCTAGATCACCACTTGTTCTTGCAAAAGACAATAATCGATTACGCGCTAAAACCATCTCACTTACTAGGTTCATGAGATTATCTAATAACTCGACGCTAACTTTTATTGGAGCCGCAATTTCTGTTGAGCGTTCAGGCTCAGGGCTCTCTTTTGCATTTAAAGGCTTAGATACATCAGTACTAGGCGGAGGGCTGACCTCTTTATTAGAAGTTTGGACCACATTTGTTTCTTGAGGAGTTGCTTCGATAAGAGCAGCTGGCTCTAGTGGTGGAGAGGCAACGAAACCCGCAGCACCCTCTTTGCCTGTTCTTGGAAAGGCTTTACCACCCTCCGTTAAGAACTTAAGCCATTCAATCAATTCAGAGTCGTCACCCGAAGATTCACCTCGCTGCTTTTTGATATTAGCGACGATTTCGCGCAAGCGATCCGAGGTTGCTAAAAGCGCATCGGTAATTTCTTCATTAAGCACTAATGCGCCATCCCGAATTTTACTCAGCAACGATTCTCCCGAATGAGCTACTTTTTCCAGACGATGAAAGGCGAAAAACCCGCTGCTACCTTTTAGGGTATGCATGGCCCTAAAGATATTTCCAACCAACTTCTTATCATCTGGATTTTGCTCTAACTCAACAAAATCGAGATCAAGTTGATCAAAAATTTCCTGCGCCTCGAGCAAAAACTCGTCTAAGATTTGATCGTTATTACCCATATCTCTTAATTGGATATTGACTATCAGTAAATTAGATCCTAAACCTGTTAACCTTCTACCTTGAATTGGTTAACAAGCTCTTGTAATTCAGTCGCCATTTTTGAAAGTTCACGGGCGGCCTGCTGAGAATTATTAGCACCTTCTGTTGTGCTTCGAGATACTGAAGAAACAGAATCGATGTTCTTAGCAATCTCAGTACTCCCAGAAGCTGCCTCAGCCACAGTTCTTCCAATCTCATTAGCAGTGGCTGCCTGCTCTTCTACAGCGCTTGCGATAATTCCGGAAATATCATTAATCTTGTTAATGATTCCAGAAATTGAGGTGATCGAATCAATTGCACCCTTCACATCATTTTGAATATTGATTACTTTTTCACTAATTTCTTCAGTCGCTTTTGATGTTTGGCCTGCGAGCTCCTTAACTTCATTTGCTACTACCGCGAAGCCTTTACCCAACTCACCTGCACGAGCAGCCTCAATAGTCGCATTCAGAGCCAGTAAGTTTGTTTGCTCTGCAATCGAGGAAATGACTTTAAGAACACTTCCAATTTCTTGGCTACTCACACCAAGCTTACTCATGGTGTCGCCGGTGATACGGGCCTCATTTACGGCCTGTGTGGCAACTGCAGAAGCTTCGATCGCATTGGATGAAATCTCGCGGATACTAACGCTTAGCTCTTCAACGCCTGTTGCAACAGTCTGCATATTAGTGCTCACTTGTGTTGCTGCAGAGGCTGCGGATCCAGCCTGAGCATTGGTTTCTTCAGCGTTCGAGCTCATCTGTACACTTACGGCAGATAACTCGTCTGAAGCTGATGCCAAGCTGGTAGCATTTTTAGAAATGGATTTAAATGCATTACGCGAGGTTTCAATTAACTTATTAACTTGACTAGATATGTCAAGGAAAAACCCGTCCTTACCTTGTAAGGGAACTGCAGCAGTAAAATCCCCACCCGCCGCAGACGAAATAATCTCACCAATTTGCTTGGTAGTTTCTTGGGCTCTGCGATTATTTTCGCGATCCGCGACAGCTAATTCATCTGCTTTTTGCAAGCTAATCTGTAACTCTGCAACCGCTTTAGCCATCTGACCAATTTCATTGGTGTAATCAGTATTCTTCACTACTGTGTCAAGTTTTGCTGCAGCTAAATCCGCTAGCGCACTCTTTAGATTATTTATAGGATCGCTGATGGATTTATTTACCAGAATAACAATGATTAAAGACATGATCAATGCAATCGCAACCATTGCGCCCATCAACAATTCTAGACGAAGTGCTGTCTCAGCATTGGCTGCTTGACGGATAGCGGCACCATCCTGTTTGAGTTTAGCCATTTCTCTATTTTCAGAAATTACTTTATTTTGAATGTCTCGAAACTCTTTGGATTTTATTATTGCGTATGCAGCGCTAGCGCCGCCCTTCGCGTCTGCCACCTTCACGACACGGTCTACTTCAGAGAAATAAGCCTGAATATTTTGTCGTTGCGCTTCAAAGCGAGACTTTACTTCTGGATCAGTTAAAGTTGGCTTGGCTTTTTCATAAAAATCTAATAAATCAGCTTTAATTTTTTTTAATTGTTCTTTAGAAGTATTAACGTTCTCATCATCATTAAAATTTTCCGCTAGCACTAATCGATTTAAGATTCGACCCTCTTCATTGACGGCCCGATTCATAGAACGTAAGTAAGAGATACCCAGTAAATCTTTGTCATACATTTTTTGGGCATTATCATTTAGCGTATTTAAGCCATGAAAGGCCATTCCAGAAATAATGAGCGTGAAAGTGATTACCGCAGAAAATCCAATCACTAGTTTTGTGCGAAGATTTAGTTTGGCAAAAGAAGTCATTAAGCTCATTTTGTTGGTCTCATTTGCAAGAATTTAGGTTTTGTTAATTGTGTTTAGTACTAACGTATGTTCCTCAATACACAGTGACACTGTACTAAATTTGTGATCTTTTTAGGTAGCTAAATTTCCAAAATGTCCCCCAACAACCGCAACACCCCAAACGACAAAGTTTTACTAGGGAAATCCCTTAGCAAACTAGAGAAAATCTTTACCGATCTTGGCTCCAATACACAGCCTTTTGAAATTTGGATTGAGGATCTGCTTGATTCTCCCTTTTGGGTAAATAAAAACTCTGACTTAACAACAATCAAAGACATTTGTATTTCAGTTGCCAAAGAGCAAGACTTTATGTTTAGCGCAACCACTGAACCCAAATACCATAATCGTAATCACTTTAAAGATGTTTGTTGTTCAATGACTGAATTGCTTCAGGCACAAAATGATATTTTGCCTCCTTTGGATGGCTTATCGCCTTGGCAAATTTCTGACCATGACTCTTTAATACTTTTGCTATGCGCAATCTGTCATGATTTTGGTCATGATGGGACTACCAATAAATATCCATTTGAGCTGGAAAAAAAATCGATTGGTCTTGTGCAAGAGCACCTTGAAAGTACTTCACTTAATTTATTTGAAAGAAAAGAAATAATTAACACTATTGAGCCAATTATTTTGGCCACTGATCCCAAGTATCTTCCTACATTACTGGATAAATTTAATTCTGAGAAAAATATTGTCCACTCTGACTGTGTGTCGATGCTGATGGTCGAGGCTGATCTTTTGGCTAGTGCTCTACCTAAGAAGGGGGAAATTTTAGGTCAGCGACTTTCAGAAGAATGACAATTAACAAACCCGGAAGCAGCGACGTCAGTGAAGACCAAAGAAGGACGGCTACAATTTTTGCAACACATTCGTTTTATCAGCCCTCAAGCTCAGGCTTTAGGGATTGAAGACATTCGAAAAATTTCTATTGATCAGGTTGAGGAGTAGCCAACGATGTCCTCGCCAATTGATAGCATCCCCTTTTTCACTGGTTTGTTAGCGCCTGACCTGATGAATATTATGTCTGTAACGCAGACTCGAAAAGTAGAAAAAGGGGTTAATTTATTTAATCAAGGTGATAAATCGGATGGTCTTTATGTTTTGCTCTCGGGAAAACTACAGGTCTACATTTTTTGAGGCCATATTGGCGGCACCAACGAGGTTTTGGCAACTTTAAATCCTGGTCAGTATGTTGGTGAGTTTGGCTTAATCGACGGAGAACCGAGATCAGCATCAGTAAGCGTTATGGAAAGTGGAGAAATTTTGTTCTTACCTGCGCTTGCATTTGGAATTATCTTAGATCAACAACCTCATATAGCCGAAGCGGCCGCAGCTCATCGTCAGATAACTATCCGTCACGGTTTCGGGCAATTTGTCCAGCCAGCTGGGCAGTGCGCTGGCGCAATAGCTGCAGGTCCGACTCAATCGGTTGGTACATGGGGACGCCTTAAAAAGGCAAAAGTACCAGCCCGGCTTCCTTATACGAACCAAGTTTTTTTTAAAAACGTTAGCTCAAAACGTGAAATAGCCTGGACACCACGAACTCACTCCCGCCCGAACCCCAGCTGAGTCAGTTTTAAAGTTTGCAGAGATATCCGATTAGCCCCGCCTATCAAGGCCGCCGGAGGACCTTGCATCGAGTTCCTGTGGTTGTTCTCACGCGTTACTTAAAGTAACGGTCCTACCCACCTACAGCACCAAACCCGCATTACACGTTTTATTACACGGTGGGGTTATGACTTTGTAACTCATTGATTTTGTTACGGGAAATTGGAGCGATTTTCATCATAATCCGCAGGTCCGGGGTTCGAATCCCTGAATCGCCACCACTGAATTCAAAAAAATTTTTCTCAGCGCGGATCAAGTGTTCGAATCTTCTGTGCTTCGCCAAAATTCCCTTTGCTACCGTGCTCATGGCCGAGTAGAGCACGCCCAGGGCTCCCTGAATACCAAGGGGCAAACCATTCTAAACACCGAGGTGACTAAAGAAAACGCCCCCAGTTTAAGCTGAGGGCGTTTGAAGGGAGGTTGCTAGAAAGTTGCTACTGCTATCGGGTTGCTCAGACCCGCAGTTAGATTACTACGAATCGCGAATGCATAACAATCTCTTCGTCGGAAAGAATTCACTTACTCCGCCCGTATAACTGCGCAGCCCGGCCTTGGTCCCGCGTTTCCTGTGGGCTGTGTCGTATAGTCATCCGGGTCACGATGCACGATAAGCCCCCTTCCAACGACACTTGCCGGGCCAGCTGCAACCGTCAGCTTCTTAACTAAGACATTAATTTCCGCGACGCCATTGGCATCCGCTTTTAGCGCTGGTAAGTCTCCCGCGTGATGCGCAGCTCCACCATGTTTGCCATGAGGAGCTCCATCGGGGTTGAAATGCCCCTTTGTTCCAAGAGCATCGCCCTGCCCCATCCAAAGCGCCTGGCCATCTAGTAGCCAAAACATGGCCGGATTGATGGACAAGTCATCCTGCATGCGCTGGTTTTCGCTGGACATCAGATGGTAGGCCGACTGACGCTGGTCCAGCGGGGCACCCATTGCCCCTTTCCAGCACTGATTGTGGCCGGAATCAAACTGCGTGATGGCCTCACCACTTTTTTGTTAAAAGCCTGTTGAGGATCTCGGCCTTCAGCCGCGCCTCGGATGGTGACCCGTAGCGTCGGTCGTCTTCCATTGCTCATCGGTGATTTCGTCGACGATGAGGCAAACTTCCATCAACCGCGTCTTCATCGACGAAACCGCTACACCAGACGCACAACAATTTAATGCTGGGCATCACTCTTTCGTTTGAATGCGTGCGTTCTCTCAGAAAGGCTATCCATATAAGCAAAAAGTACGGGATCGCCGCTCGCGCTTGGTGTTTATCACACAAGATGTGGACCGAGAAGCAATCGAAAAAACCTTTCGGGCTTTTCACCAGGTGCTCCCGCAGGCAAGAGAGTCTGTATTGTGAATCTACCGCATGATCTCGCTAACATGCTCATGCATAAAAAGGGAGCCCAACGCGCTCAGTCGGTTATGGAAGGAGGTTGACAGCTCAACTGGTCTGTATTGCCGTCCATTTACACAAAACCTCAGACCTTGTTACGGTAGGCGAAAGCCTCGTTGAAGCGTCTAAGAATGTACTCGCCGCAGCTGACCTCGGGATACCTCGCCGTCTCGCCTGGCTGCACTACCGGTACAATCGGCGTTTCGTAATCGGGGTCGGCGAACACCGCCATCGAAAAGCGCTCGCATCCGGAGCTGTTGACCACCCGGTGCGGGTTAGACTTGAAGCGATCATTAGACCACCGTTCGAGGA
>Ga0194129_10008908_pt1 | contig 11427 bp, 9 predicted proteins | sample TA2KigCa35mmetaG_FD_150862 | JGI IMG/M metagenome (GOLD analysis project Ga0194129, IMG submission 150862) | Freshwater microbial communities from Lake Tanganyika, Tanzania - TA2015038 Kigoma Deep Cast 35m | ecosystem: Environmental > Aquatic > Freshwater > Lake | place: Tanzania: Lake... | reverse complement strand
CTAGGTTCATCAATTACAACTGGGGAAGATTTAGTCGTCGATCTTCCAGGCGTTGGAATTGGAACAGTTGCAAGATTCCCACTAGGATCTTATATTCAGATTGATAATGAAATTATGCGTGTCAAGAGTAGCACACTCTCTGGTGCTGCAACGAATGAAATTAAAGTCATTCGTGGATCTATGGGGACCATTATTGAAGCACATCCGAGTGGATCTTTGATTAGAAAAATTAGATTATTACCAATTGAACTTCGTCGTCCTTCAATTCTTCGTGCTTCTGGACATACATTTGAATATCTTGGATATGGACCAGGAAACTATTCAACTGGTTTACCACAAGTTCAAATCAAAACACTATCAGAAAAAGAAGAATATCTATCACAATCTCAAGAAACTTCTTGCGGAAATATTCTATACACGGGTATGAATAGTGATGGTGATTTCTATATTGGAAACACCAAGTATTCTGCACAGTCTGGTGAACAGACAACCTTTGAAATTCCCATACCAACAGTCACTGGTGAAGATCCAAATCGACTGAGTGTTGTATTTGATGAGGTTATTGTTAAAGAAAGAATTCTTGTTGAAGGTGGTAACTCTGGCACTATTCTGTCTCAATTTGATGGTCCCGTAACCTTCAATGCTGACGTTAGGATGAACCGACAACTCATCCTCAATAATAATTTAAGAGTCGCTGGAACGGCCGAAATTAAATCTATAACCGAATCAACAAGTTGCACAACAGGAGCACTAACTGTTGCTGGTGGTGTTGGTATTGAAAAGAGATTAAATGTATGTGGGGCAACTAACTTAGCATCAACCTTAGATGTTACTGGTGCCGCAACATTTGACAGTAGTGTATCACTGAAAACAAACAAATTCTTGAATATTGGTGATAATAATAATATTCGAATCAGATATAGAAAAGAATCTGATGGTAATAGTGGTTTTATACAGTTTACACCAGATGCGGGAGTCCCCGGGGATGGGAGACTGAAAGTTCTGGCGGACTGGATTCAATTTGCACCAGCCTCAGAAAGTGCAACACTTGCAAACTTTAAGACGGGAACAGCAGATAACTGGGGTGTTCAGTTATATTATAATAATGCTGAAAGATTCAGAACAACAAATTCTGGAGTTACTGTTGCTGGTGGAATCGAAGGAACAAGTCTCAGCGTAAGTGGAGCAATTTCTGCAGGATCACTTTCAGTAACTACTACTATTACTGCTGGTGGCGATATTACCGCATTTGCCTCTGATATGAGATTGAAAGAGAATATTAAACCGATTGAGAATGCATTAGATAAAGTTCTTTCATTAAGAGGATTTACTTATAACTTCAATGATCTTGGTGAAAGTCTTGGATATGATCCCATCGTTTCTCATGCTGGTGTTTCTGCACAAGAAGTACAACAGGTTCTTCCAGAAGCTGTTGTTCCAGCACCAGTTGATGCCAACTACTTAAGTGTTAAATATGATAAGTTAGTTCCGTTGCTAATTGAAGCGATTAAGGAACTGAAACAAGAAATTGAAGATCTTAAAAACAATAAGTGATAAAAATGGAAAAAAAGTATTATCAGATCGGAACTCAAACCGCAGAAGATTGGTCGATTGTCCACGAGTTGTTGATGCAGGATGGAACATTAGAAGATAATATTCCATCTAGATCTGTTGAATGTGAAAATGAAATTTTACACAGTCCGACTCGAAGCACTTATTTAATGACGGATGAGGAAGCGGAAATATTAAAAAATGATCCCCGTATCGCTTTTGTAAATTTAGATCCAGATCATTATGATATTATACCAAAACCTTCTTTAGATGTTCTTAAGTATTCAGGTTCTGTAAAAAATTATAGAGCTTTAAAAGTTACTAATGATGGATCTACTTATATACAAGGACCACCAATTAATGATTATAATGGGAGAACTTCTGGTGAATTTTATAGAACTGGATATCAAATTTTAAGATGTGCTCAAAGAAATAATCCTTGGCCATCAAATCCAAATACAGTATTAAATCAAAACGTTGAATATAATTACGATGGCACTGATGTTGATGTTATTGTATCCGACAACGGAGTCTTTTTTGGCCATCCAGAATTTACTTACGATGAATTTACACCCCCCAATTATATACGAGGAAATGTTTTATCAAGAAGTGGTATATGTGGTGTTTTAGATCTTGTTCTTGATGCACCTTATTATATGGACCCAGCATGGTTTGATGCCAGCCCATCAACACGATTGGAAAGAAGATGGGATGGCACACTAGTTCCAAAAGAAGATGTTGCCAGACAGTGGTGGTCTGGTCCATCTTTTAGATCACCATCATTCTTCAATTTTGGATCAATTAATGTTACATCGAATGTAGGGACAGCAGTTACATACACACGTGCAAAACATTGTGGTGCAAACAGAACAACACGACCATCTCAATCAGAGGGAGGTGACCATGGAACTCCATGTGCATCTCAAGCATATGGAAAAAACTTTGGATGGGCATTTAATGCTAATAAATGGTCAATAGCGAGAATAGGAACTGACTCTCTTAATGATGAAACAGTTTTTAATATCACCAAAATATTTCACTTATATAAACCAAATAATCCAAAATTTGGAACTAAAAATCCAACTGTTTCATCTAATAGTTGGGGTTTACCCGCGGAGGTTCCAGGGGGGAATGGAGTCTATTCTTATCAAGGCGGAAGCACAGTCGCAGTTACAAATAGAGATAGTCTTAGCGACGTCCCATTTTTAAAAACTCGCCGCCAACCCAGTGAACATCCATATTTTTTGACAACTGATTTTTCCTTTGTTCAAGCAGGTAGGGAGCTTGTTGATTCTGGAGTTATATTTGTTGGTTCAGCAGGTAATGCTGGAAGATATCTTGCACAACCAACTGATCCAAATTTTCAAAACTATTATGTTTCTGATCCAGAAAATGATCCCAGTGGTCGAACAATGTATGTAAATAGACCTGGATTTCCAACACAAATTGGATATAGGAACGGAGAATCCACATATAAAACATTTGTGATCGGAGCCATTGATGATGAATATACAGGAGCGTATGCCAACCCCATCGAACTAAATAGTACATATCTTAATGCAGGATCTGGTAAAGAAAGATTAGCTCGAAAAGGAGAATTTGACAACTCTGTAGGCGAGGATTACTCAAATAGAGGGACTGGTATAGATTTCTATGCGCCAGGAGATGGAGCTTTAGCAGCATCATCAGATACTACTATTGTAACAGGAACTGCTAGTACATCAAAATATCAAAATCCATATCAACTTTCAGGTATGAGTGGAAGATTTAATGACGGATATTTTAGTGGAACAAGTTTCGCTTGCCCAACAGCCGCAGGACTAATAGCATGTGCATTGCAAAATAATAGAAATTTCAATGCTTTAGAGTTGAAAACATATCTAAAAAATAATATTGAAAATCAAACAAACTTTTTTACAGGTATAGCACCAACTAGTGCAACTGATCCTAATTGGCATCAAGTTCCATTTAGTACAATGGGAACTCCAGTTAAAATTATTCAAGAGATTACAAATACTACAAGTACTCCAAACCCAACTTTTACACCACAGTATGGAATTTCAAGCAGTAGTTCTGTCAATGAAAGATTTACTATAACTCATAATACGTCTGATCGCAATACACTTAATATTTACGGTGTAAGTACAGTGGCTGGTGTAACTGCACCTTTTAGTAGTTCTATACCTAATGGAACTTCTATTACTCTAGAAATTAGAAATGGATACTATCTAGTTGGATCAAATAATCGTGTAAGTGCTACTGCCAGTGGTGGTCCAGCCACAGATTCAGATGGAACTCAGTTTGGTAGACTTGATGAAATCGCAATTAGAGTTGATCCAACAAATAATAAAAGAGTTCAGTTAAGTGATAGTAATGGTAGAGACAGTTGGGATGATCTGGAAATTACCGTTCTAAACGGTACTTTCCAGAAAGTGGGAACTCAAATATATTATGTTTTTAATAGCGGCAGCGTGGTGGTGCCTTCATCATCAATTTCTGCACCACCACTTAGTGTTCTATCTGGAGCTCCCGGTTCTGTCACTGGATATAGTTTAAATGTAACTGGTAATATTACTGCTAATGGAGACATTTATGGTTTAATGTCAGATGATAGGGTGAAAGAAAATCAACAACTGATTAGTGATGCTCTAGAAAAACTAGACAAATTGCATGGATTTACCTATAACTTTAATGATATTGGAGAAAAACTTGGATTTGATATAAATCAAAGATATTCTGGAGTTTCTGCCCAAGATGTTCAAGAAGTTCTTCCAGAAGCTGTGGCGCCAGCACCAGCGGATAATGACTACCTAACGGTAAAATATGATAAACTTATACCACTATTGATTGAGTCACTCAAAGATTTAAAGAGTGAAATAGATGATCTAAAAGACTCTAAATAACAATAAAAAGAAAGATGTCTCTACAGGGTTCAGGACCGATAAGTCTTTCACAAATATCATCTGAGTTTGGTCTCCCACCATCAAAAAATTTTGGGGCATACCGAGTTAGTGAAACTTACAGTGCCTTGACCAATATGCCATTAGATACTGGTGTCCCACAATCTGGACCAATCAAATTTAGTGATTTTTATAATAAAAAATTAAATATCATTGTTGATTGCTATAGTGGTACTGCGGCAACGCCTCCAGCCCCTTTTCATTTTGATTCCTTATCCACAGCATCAAATATACGTAGATTATCTCCAACACCTATAACTACTATACCTACACTTTCTACATATTCCCCAACCCCATCAATATATCCCTCCGATGCACCAATCACATCTCCAAACTTTGTTTTAAGGTATGGAGTTTCTCCAATCAATCTTAGAGATAATAGCGTTCTAAATGATGGTAGTGGAGGGCAAGGAATCTACGAGTGGACTTATGCGTCTGTTTCAATACCAGCAGATGGAACATACAGAGTAAAAGCTGTTGCTGATGATGTTGCAGAGATACGTATCGGGTCAATACCAGTAATCATGGCTGGATTTAATAATCCACCAGATCCTGAACCACGTCGTATTGATCGATTGATTACAATACTAGCTGGAACATATAATATTGCAGTCCGATATACCCAGGGTCCCTATGGGTCCATTGCAGGTGGAAATTTTTCTTATTTCGCTCTTACAATAGATCGAGTTATTTCACCTACATCAGGATCTGCCGCATCATCATTAGAAAAAATCGGAATAAAAAATAGATTTAATAATAACTTTGTCTATATGATTGGTGGTTTTAGAGGAAAACCATCATCTACTTCTGGCCATAAAGTTATTGCACATGTGAATACTTTAATTTTCAGTTCAACTAAAGGTAGAAAAGATAGCGTTGCTCTTAGAAGTGGAGACTGGGATTCTGGAACAGAATTTATCATTGATATTGGTCCAGATGGAAGAATCATAGGATCTGGTGGAAATGGTGGAAATGGTGGTTCACCTGGTCTTAGAGGGCAAGATGGGGGATCTGCCATAGGGATTGTTTGGTCTCCGGTAACAGTTAGAAATCGTGGAGTTATTCAAAGAGGTCATGGTGGTGGAGGAGGTGGAAATGCTGGATCATTTAATACTGTTCAAAATGTATGCAGAGCAGTAGGAACACCTGGAACAAAAAGTCGTAGAACAGTATGTGAAGATGTAACTAAATCATCAACTTCCAGTGGTGGTGGCGGCGGCGGTGGTGCTGGATATCCAATAGGATTTGGTGGAAACCCTGGAGGAAATATTTCAGGGGAAGGAAGTTCTGGATCTAGAGGTCAAGATGCTACTCAGACAACTTCTCGTCCGTTTATTATTGGATCCACAGTACGTGGCGGTACTGGAGGTGGTAGTGGAACCGGAGCTGGGTCTGGTGGAAACGGTGGTCCACCAACTAAATCTGGAGGAAGTCCAGGAGCTCCTCCTGGTGATAATGGATTTGCTTTTGTAATTTATAATGATGGATCTGGAGTAACAATCACAAATCTTGCCGGAGGTCAAATAGAAAGGGGAGGTGTTCCTGATCTATATAATACTATTGGTTCACTTATATAATATGTCTCAAGTTGTTTCACCCATACCCGATTTAAAGTTTATTTTTAAAATAGTTCAAAATATTCCAGAAAAAGAACAGGTTATTATTAAATTTTGCCGTCAAAATGGACCAACTCCAATAGATGATATACCTGCAGTTGCGATTGATTATGGTTTACTTGATTTTGCCAGCCCAGATAGATTGTTTCATAGTTTATCCAATGTTGGGATGCACATTGTAGAAAATCAACTTAGGAATGAACCTGTTCTGAATGAAAACAATATTTTATCCACAATGGAAACAACAGATCTAAATGATTATGTGGATAAGGTTGTTGGTATTGATTATGATCAATTTTTTGTTGATATTTCAAAATATGACTATGTCGAAAAAATTAACTTAGACCTATGATTAAGTTTAAAACAAATAAAATTTTTATTCACATTCCCAAAACTTCTGGAACAAACTTTAGAAACAACGTACATATTTCCAAAAAACCACATCGTTATACCGACTATAATATGTGTGAAGATTTTTCTTCAGAAGTATTGACTGATGCTGGTAGAGAACTTTTGCCAATCATAGTTCTAGATCCTTCACGAATAGCAAAAGCTTCACGATATTTAATCAAACACTTACCCCTAAGTGTATGGGAGGAGCATGAAATTTATACAGATGAAAAAATATACACACTGGTTAGAAATCCATATACTTGGTTAGTTTCTTTTTATGAGGAGACTCTAGATTTAATGGGAATATTCTATGAGTTTGAAAGACCGAGTTTGGAACGGTTTATCTTTGGTGAAAGAATAAACATATTGGTTGATTGTTTTCTTATAAATCATAAAAAAACTCAGTTAAGTTATTTAAAAAATCTAAATGGTGATGTTATTTGCGAAAAATATTATAAAATGGAAGAAGATCAAGATAAAATCAAAAAAGATTTCTTACTTAAAGATCCAGAAGAGATTGAAGTGTCTCCAATTCCACTCATAACAAATCGCTATAACGACAATAGAAGAGAATATAACAAAGATTATGCATCATTATTCACAGATAGATTAATTGAATGGACTCAAGAAACTTTTAGAGAAGATTTTGAATATTTTTCTTATGATGTAAATCCTTTTTGGAAATGAATGAAAAAGATCCGAAGTGTAAAAGATTTCTTCGTCAATACGAAGATTTTGGTATTTGTGTAAATATCGGAGAAAGGGGATACGTTATAGCAGAACATCCAAACGAAAGGTTTACCACACATTATTACGGTCTTTATGGATCTGGAATTTTTGGAAGAGTTTTTGATAAAGAAGATCCTATTATTCTTGATTCATCAAAAAATGAACTCGTAGATGTGCAGGACTATATTCATGATAAAGTTTTATTTGAGGCAACCGATGATTTCCATTTAATAGGATTTAATACTATTGATAAACAAACAAAATGGGATGGTAAAGTTATAACAAAAGTAAATGACAATATTTTAAAAGTTGAGCAAGAAACAATCATCATCAACTTTAATAAACCACTTGAAATAAATGGGAAAAACTTTAAAAAATATGACTATAGTATGCTTCACTCAGAAAAAGAATATACTATAGTATCAACAGAAGAAATCGCGTTTGGATTGTTTTGTAAAATATGAAAATAACAAGAAAGGAAATCGACACCTTATATAAGTGGGTGAGTAATACCACATTACCAACCAGAAAAGCACCAACATCTGAAGGTTATGCCAATAAAGAAATTAAATATTGTTGGTTAAAGGGTGTTGGGAATGGAGTGACGATTAGAAAAAAACTCATGGATGAAGATGTTTTTCAGATTTATCATAATAATGACAACATCTTGTTTTCAATGTATGCCATTTTTGATAATGGCATGGAACTAGGACCTCATCGAGATCCAAACATTTATAGAGAACCATATAAGAGAATACAAATACCAGTTTGTATTCCAGATAAAAATAAATGTTATATGATTTGGAAAGGCGAAAAAGTGACTTGGGAAGAGGGAATTGCACAAGTTTATGAAGTTATGGATTATGTCCATGAAGGATACAACTACTCTGATTATCCTATGACTTTTTTATTTGTTGATATTAAAAAAGATACGGTTGTTGAAATGGAATAAATAACTAAAAATCCCATATAAAATGGCGAATATAAGAAAAACTTTTAACTTTCGTAATGGTGTTCAGGTTGATGATGATAATCTTATTGTAAATCCATTGGGATTGGTTGGTATAGGTACAACCATCCCAACAGAAGCTCTGGATGTTCGTGGAACAGTAAAAGTTGTTGGATTAATCACTGCCACTGAGATTATCACATCGAATTTGACCGCCTCAAATACTAATATAACTAACCTTACACTAGGAAAATCTATAGTTGGTGGTGGTGTTAGTATCAGTAGTGGAGTTATTACTGCAACTACAACTTCTGGTCTTGTAACTTACTTTGGTGATGGTAGATTCTTACAGGGATTACCAACATCTCAATGGTTAGATGTTAATATTGGATTAGGTTTTACCTCCATTTACGCACAAGGATTCGTTGGTGTAGGAACAGTTGATCCACGTTTTGTTTTCCAAGTTGCTGGCACACCAAATACATCTTTAGTGGGATTCACAAGTGGTGTTGGTATTACTTCAGAGGGAAATATTTTAGCGACAGGTATTGTAACCGCATATCAGTTTTCTGGTATTGGATCAAATCTAACTCAACTAAATGCTTCTAATATTCAATATGGGACAATTGGATTAGATCACATTCCAACATTGAGAACTAATCAACTTCCAAATAACATTAATGCTTCAGGCATTATTACTGCCCTAGGTGGATTTATTGGAACTGTAAGAGGTGATATTTACGGAAATGGTATTGGAATCTATACTGGATCTTTTTTTGGTGACCTTGTTGGAATCGCAACAACTGCAACAGATTTAACATCCGATGCAAGAGTTTCAATTGATAGTGTTATTTGTGGATTTTCAACAGTATTGACAAGATTAGATGTTATTGGATCTGTCGGAATTGGAACCACCGTAATACCTTCTCCTAGTAATCTCTATGTTAAAAAGTCTGGTATTTCTTCAGTTCAGATAATTTCTGATACTTTGGAGTCTTACATAACTTTAAGTAGAGGAAATGATCAGACATCTAGTGCAGGATCTATTCTGTATGGAAGTACAAACGGATCTCATCCTTATAGTAATAACACTAGATCTCTTGATATCATAAACTATGACTTAGGATATGTAAATAGTTATCTTCACGCAGGATCTTTAACCGGGATTAATACTGGTTCATTTAACTGGATTTATGGAAAAGATCCAACCAATACATTAATGTCGCTAACTTATCAAGGAAATCTTGGATTAGGAAATACAAATCCATCTATTAAGCTTGATGTTGTTGGTAGTGCGGCAATCAGTAGTAATCTAAATGTTATTGAAAATGTATCGGTTGGTCAAAGTTTAACTGTTTCGAGTTTATATGTTACTAATCTGGCAAATATTCCTACACTTGCAGGTGGATCATTAGACAACTTTAATATTACCAGTGGAATTTCAACGATTAATAATCTAAGAGCAACTGGAGTTGTTTCTTTAATCGGATCTAATAAAATTGGTATCAACACTGAAGATCCAAAAGCATCAATACAAATTGGTTTAGATGATAGTCCATTATGCCTATTCAATAATGCGATAGGTATTGGAACCACCGTACCAGCAACCAATATTGGATTAGATGCAAGATCCAGTGTTGCCGTATTCTCTGGTATTGGAATTGGGACAACAAATCCATATGCATATGCGGACTTTTCCAATGCTGGAAGAGGATTGATGTCTGGTGCTGGTAGATTCTTAAGATTGCCAGTATTAACTCAATCTGAAAGACTTGCTGTTGATGTTGGAACTGGTCCAGTAGATAAATCTGGTGGTCTTATTTACAATCAAACCTCTCTAGAATTCCAAGGATTTGATGGATTCTCTTGGGTAAATCTTGGTATAACAACAAGTGTTATAAACTCGACTGAAGTTAAAGTTGGAACAGGAGTTACGATTAACTCTGGTATTGTAACAGCAACTAACGGATTTAGTAGTGGAACTGGTGACGCTGTTCAGATTTCTGTTTCTGGATCCGTATTAACATTTAATGTTCCTGGTGTTGGTACAACATCCTTGACACTATATTAAGAGTCTTGACAAAAGACCCCAAATACAACTAAAATACCTTTATGGTATATATGAAGTTCACAATGGCGATTGGTAATCCACCATATGGAGTGGGTGGGAACCTTGCGATCAAGTTTCTGAATAGGACCGCAGAGATTACGGATGACATAAGATTTGTATTGCCAACTTCTGTTAGAAAATCGTCTTCCCTGAACAAAATCAAAGGACATCTTCATTGTGTTGTTGATGAAGATCTTGATGCATCTACATTTCCAAATGGTATCAGTGCTGTAAAACAACATTGGGAAGTAAAAAATACATCTAGATTTCAAGTTGGAGTCGGAGAAATCCCGATGATACGAGAGCATTCTGACTTTACATTTCTTCCATACGAACAGAGATTTGATGCAGATGTATTCGTGGGTGAATATGGATCAGGACCCAGTGGTAGAGTCAAAACAGAAAACTTTACGCATTATGCAAAGGGACATCATTTTCTGAAAGTTCGTTCGCCCGAAGTGATACAAAATCTCGTCGAGTTTGCACCCGTGTTCAGAGAGGTTGCTTCGAGTTGTAATGGTCGAAGACATTTTGGTAAGAATGATTTAATCTCGACGTATATTCGATGTCTGAACGAGAAGAATGAAAAAGAATAAACATAATCTAGAAGTTGGATCCGAGATCGAAAGATCTGACGAGAGAATCAAAGAAACACAAGAAGTCTTTACACCACAAGATCTTGTTGAGCGTATGATTGATGAGATTTCTGTGGAAACTCTTCAAGACCCTAATAGCACGTTTATTGATAACTCGGCAGGATCTGGAAACTTTTTAGTGGGATTGAAAAATCGTTTACTACAATATCATACCGAAGATTACGTTCTTAACCATATGTTATATGCAGTTGAGATGATGGAGGATAATCATAAGGAGTTATGCACTAGACTTGGTGTATCTACTAATCATCCACACTATGTCTGCGCTGATGCTTTAGAATATGACTATTCCTTTGGATATCCAGTGGGGGTGGAACGGTTCTTCTAGTGGCACATGGGGGTTGACATCGCAGAGGATTTGTTCTATATTGGCAATGTGGTTGAGGCACACTGCCAAAACCCAAATGGACACATTGCCAAATTTTATTATGACTAACAAATTTTCTCAAATTCCATTCATCAA
>Ga0194129_10008903_pt1 | contig 11432 bp, 11 predicted proteins | sample TA2KigCa35mmetaG_FD_150862 | JGI IMG/M metagenome (GOLD analysis project Ga0194129, IMG submission 150862) | Freshwater microbial communities from Lake Tanganyika, Tanzania - TA2015038 Kigoma Deep Cast 35m | ecosystem: Environmental > Aquatic > Freshwater > Lake | place: Tanzania: Lake... | reverse complement strand
TAGACGCTCGCGGGGCCGCCCGAGAGGATGATCGCGGCCGGAGCCAGCGCGTCGAGCTTCTCGCGAGCGAGCGAGAATGGATGGATCTCGCAGTAGACGCCGGCCTCGCGGACGCGCCGCGCGATGAGCTGTGTCGTCTGCGAACCGAAATCAAGGATGAGGACGAGCGCGTGTTTCATGGTGTCGTCGGGGAGGCGGTGGGCGGCGAGCTCGCGGCCGGCGCGGCGGATCCCGGCGCGGCTGGCGGCGGGGTGCTCGAGCTGCCCACCGTCGGGGCAAGGCTCGTGGCGTCGAGCGGTGGCGCGTCGATCGGCCGATCGGTCGTGTACGCGCGCGGCTCTTCGTACTCGGGCGCGGGCCCGGCGGGGGGCGCGGCCGGTGCGCCGCTGCAGGCGGTGATGAAGCCGGTGAGCACGAGGAGCAGGCGAGGGGCTGTCATAGCGAAGTCGGTGGTGGCTGCGAGCGCGGTGGCTTGGGCGGCGGAAGGAGGAGCCCCGAGGCCGCGGGCGCTGCGCTCGAGACCGGGGCTTCGGAGGCGACAGGTGGCGCGGGCGCGACCGGCGGCGGCTCGACCGGAAAAGGATCCATCGGGGACTCAGAATCGGGGGTGAATGGCCTCCGCTCCGGTGGCCCCGCGCCACGCGCACCGGCGGCAGCGGTCACGAGCGGCCCGACGGTCGGGGCCACCGTGACCTCGGTCGAGACCCCGTTGCTGCACGCCGTGAGCGCCACCACGCCGAGCCAGCTCCACTTCACGCGCAAGACGCTAGCACAGGCGCGGGCACATCCTCGGGGCTAACCTGCGCAGTGAGCTTTCCCCCCGACGGACGACGTCGTAGGCCTCCGTCGATGGACCTTCACGCGGAGCTTCACCGTTGTGGTCGGCGGGCGCGCGCCGCCGCCGTTCAGCTCGCTCCTGCCGGACGCGCTGCCAAGGATCGGGCTCTCGACGCGATCGCGCGGGGCTTGGTCGCCGAGGAGGCGGCGATCCTCGAGGCGAACGCGCTCGACGTCGCGGAGGCGCGGGCGGCGGGGCTCGATGACGCCATGCTCGATCGGCTCGTCCTCGATCCGGGGCGGATCGGGGCGATGGTCAAGGCACTGCACGAGATCCTCGCCGAGGACGATCCGGTCGGCGAGATCCTCGGCATGAAGCGGCGACCGAACGGCATGCTCGCCGGCCAGGTCCGCATCCCGCTGGGCGTGATCGCGATGATCTACGAGTCGCGCCCGAACGTGACGATCGACGCCGCGGCGCTGTGCTTGAAGAGCGGAAACGCGGTGATCCTGCGTGGTGGCAAGGAGGCTCGCCGCTCGAACGAGGTGCTCGGCCGGGTCGCGCGAAAGGGCCTGCGCGAGGCCGGGCTGCCCGAGGACGCGGTGCAGGTGATCGAGCCGCTCGGCCGCGAGGAGACGAAGATCCTGGTCGGCCTGACGGGCCTCATCGACCTGCTCATCCCGCGCGGCGGCGAGGGGCTCATCCGGTTCGTCGCCGAGCACGCGCGCGTGCCGGTGGTCCAACACTACAAGGGCGTCTGCCACCTCTTCGTCGATGCCACGGCGGACCTCGACATGGCGCTCGCGTTGACCGACAACGGCAAGATGAGCCGGCCCGGGGTCTGCAACGCCCTCGAGTGCGTGCTCGTCCACGAGGCCGTCGCGAGCCGGTTCCTGCCGCGGCTCTCGGAGCTCGTCGCGCGGGGCCTCGAGATCCGCGGTGACGAGGCGACGGTGGCGGCGCTCCCTGGCGCTCGGGCGGCCTCGGAAGATGACTTTGGTCAAGAGTTTCTCGCGCGCATCCTCGCGGTCAAGGTTGTCGCGAGCCTCGACGAAGCGCTCGCGCACCTCCACCGCTACGGGTCGCAGCACACCGAGGCGATCTGCACCAACGATCATGCGAACGCCGAGCGGTTTTTGAGGGAGGTCGACGCGAGCTGCGTGCTCGTCAACGCCTCGACGCGCTTCAACGACGGCGGGCAGCTGGGGCTCGGCGCGGAGGTCGGGATCTCGACGACGAAGCTCCACGCGTACGGGCCCATGGGCCTTGCGAGCTTGACGGCGTTGAAGTGGATCGTGCAGGGGAGCGGCCAGGTGCGCTAGGCTCCGCGGCACTTGGGCTTGAGAACAGGCAGGTGAGTGTGACCGAGAAGCGCGTGACCAGGGCGAAGGCAAAGAAAGAGACCCGCGCCCCGAAGGGCCCATCGACGGGTGCGAGCGATGCCGCGCGGAAGGTCGCGCTGGCGATCGCCGCAGCCGGGCTCGAGAAGAAGGCGAGCGGGATCGAGATCCTCGATGTCGCGGACAAGGTCGATTACTCGGAGATCCTCGTCCTGATGAGCGGTCGCAGCGATCGGCACGTCTCCTCGGTTGCTCGCGGGATCGTCGACGATCTGAAGCAGAAGCACGGGATTGTCCCGCTCTCGGTCGAGGGCATGACCTCGGGGCAATGGGTGTTGCTCGATTTCAACGACGTGGTGGTCCACGTCTTCCAGCAGTCGACGCGCTACTACTACGACCTCGAGGGGCTCTGGATCGACGCGGCGCGCCTCAAGGTGCCGGAGCCGATGAACCGCGCGGACGGTGGTGCGGGCGCCGAAGACGCTTGAAGCTGCGGATCGTGGCGATCGGTGCGCTGAAAGGGAGCGCTGAGCGAGCGCTGTGCGCCGAGTACCTCGGACGGCTGACTCACTACTGCAAGGTGGAGGAGGTCGTGCTTCGACCCGACACTCCTGCGAAGGAGGCGGCCGCCATCAAGAAGGCGTGCGAGGGCGCAAACGTCGTCTTGATGGATGAGCGCGGCGTGCAGCTCACGAGCGAGAAGCTCGCCCGAAAGCTGGAGTCGCTCGCATCACGGGGGAAGGGTGAGGTCGCGCTCGTCATCGGTGGCGCGCACGGGCTGCCCGCGGGCCTCGAGCGCGAGCTCGGCGGCGCCGTGGATCGGTGGAGCCTCTCCGCGCTGACCTTCCCGCATCGCCTCGCGCGCATCGTGCTGTGCGAGCAGGTCTATCGCGCGATGACGATCTTGCGCGGAGAGCCCTACCACCACTGACGGTTCAGCTCGCGGCCTTGCGGCCACGGCGTTGCTCGTGGAACCACTGGCGCTGCGCTTCGGTGGGAGGCTTGCCGAACAGGAACGCGAGGACGATCGAGCCCCCGTAGAGCACGATCAGGGGGATTCCCATCACCAGCTGGCTCGTCACGTCGGGCGGCGTGAGAATCGCCGCGATGATGAAGGCGCCGACCACGAAATACCGGCCGTAGTGGATGAGGTGCAGGTAGTTGACGACCCCGGCCACCGACAGGAAGAAGATGAGGAGCGGCAGCTCGAAGACGAGCCCGAACCCGAGCAGCATCTGGGTTACGAAGCCGACGTAGTCGTCCATCATGATCGTCGGGACGACGTTGAGCTCGGTCGACTTGACCTGACCCGAGAGGCCGAGGAAGTAGTCGAACGTGATGGGGAACGCCGCGCGCCAGCAAAAATAGGAGCCTCCGACGAACAGGAGCGTCGAGGCGAGCACGAACGGGATGACGAACTTCTTCTCGCGCGCGTAAAGGCCCGGCGCGACGAACGCCCACAGCTGGTAAAAGACGAACGGGGCGGCGAGCAACAGCCCGGCGATCATCGACACCTGGAAGTAGCTCGTGAAGGCGCCGGCGGGCGAGGAGAAATTCAGCGCGCAGTTGCCCGGCAACGCGTTCGTCCGCCACGAGTCGCAGAATGGCTTCGCGAGGAAGGCGAGGATCTCCTCGCGAAGGCTCCACGTCAGCGATGCGCCGATGAAGATCGCCAGGACCGAATAGAAGAGGCGCTTGCGGAGCTCGGCGAGGTGCTCCCAGATCGTCATCGGCGGGTCTTCGTAAGGTTCCTCCGTCGCCCGCGTCTCGCGGTCCTTCGTGCGCTCGCTCGCCGGCTCGCTCACGTCGCGGCCTCGCTTCCGAGCGCCTCGCCTGGCGGCGACACCTTCGAGCCCGTGGCGGTGGCCGCGGACGCACTCGGCTCCGCGTCACTCGGCTGCGGCTCGCTCGCCGTGCCTTCGGTCGAAGGCGCCTCGAGCCGCGCGCCGTAGGCGTCACACCCGACCTCGGGATATTCGGCCTCCCGCTCGGGGGGCGTCCCCTCGAGGGTGATCGGGGGCAGCTCGGCCGCCGTGGGACCCGGGGCGTACGGATCCTCCGCGACGCCGTCGTCGTCGTCCCCGGGGGCGCTCGCTTGCGCTGCGGCGGCAAGCACGGCGGCCTTTCGAGCGTTCTTCGACGAGCTCTCGATGAACGACTCGAGCGCGCCCGAGGCGGACATGTTGCGGAGCGAGCGCAGGGTCGCGAGCTCCTCGTGGAGCCCTTCTTCGCGGATGATCTCGTCGATGCCGCTCTGCTTGCGCAGGTCGGTGCTCATCCGCCGCAGCTTGTTCAGCGTGCGGCCGAGCGTTCGGAGCATCGTCGGAAGCTCCTTCGGGCCAAGGACGACCAGCGCCAGGATGGCGATGACGAGGATCTCTCCAAAGCTCAGCCCGAACACGGGAGCGAAGGTAGCCCGTCGCCGGGGGTGGGTCTACCCATTCGGCGCGGCGCGAGGTCCCCTCCGAAATGAAGCAACGAGCCGTGATTTCGTTGTATGCGCAGACGATGCTGCGTCCACCGGTGCTCGCCACCCTCGTCGCGGGCTCGCTCGTTCTGGCCTCGCCCGCGGCGGCATCTCCGCAAGGCGTGCTCGGCTTCGGTCATCGCGCGATGGCCCTCGGGACGACTGGGACGGCGAGCGCGGAGGGCGCCGACGCCGTGTACGAAAACCCCGCGCTGCTGTCGGCGGCGCGGCACACCACGTTGCAGCTCGGCTTCGAGGGCGCGGCGCTCGGGCTTCGCGTCGACGGCCCGGGCATGCCAGGCGCGGTGGGCGCGACGCCGCTGCGCGCGACCACGATCGGCGCGGTCCTACCGTTGCCCTTCGCCGGGATCCTTCGGGACCGCGCGGCGCTCGGCCTCGGGTTCGTCACGCCGACCGACGTCGTCGTCCGGGCGCGCTTGCTCTACCCGGAGCGGGTGCAATTCCCGCTCGCCGACAGGCTGCAGAGCGTCGCGGTCCAGGCAGCCATGGGTCTTGATCTCGGTCATGGAGTGCGGCTCGGCGCCGGGGTCACTGCGCTCGCTGCGCTCGAGGGCGATGTCCTCGTTCGCACCGATGTCTCGGGGAAGATCGGCACGCAGGTGTCGGACACGCTGGTCGCGAGTTACGCGCCCGTGTTCGGCGCAAGCTGGGAGTCGGCGTCGGGCCGGCACCGCGTCGGCGTCGCGTTTCGTGGCGAGCTGGTCGGTCGCTTCGACGTCGTCATCCGGGCCGAGGATCTCGGCTCGATCGTGATCCCGCCGTTGCACGTGTCCGGCCTGGCGCAGTACGAACCCTGGCAGCTCGCGGTCGAGGCTGCGCGGGTCGAAGGCCCGGTCCGAGTCGCCTTCGGGCTGAAGTACGCGCACTGGTCGGCTTACCCTGGTCCCGCCGAGGCGACGGTGCGCTGCGAGGATGCGCCCGAGCTCGAGGGGGCGTGCGACGCGAAGGTCCCTCAGCCGGTCGGTTACCGCGGGACGGTGTCGCCAAGGTTTGGAGTGGAGGGCGTCCTCGACCTCGGCCCCGCCGCCGAGCTGAAGGGGCGCGCGGGCTACGCGTTCGAGCCGACCCCGGCGCCCGAGCAACGCGGCGCCCGCAACCTCTTCGACATGTCTCGGAGCGTCGCGTCGGTGGGCATCGGCGTCGCCTTCGCGCGGCTCCCGTTCTCCCTCGACGCCTTTGCACAGCTGCAGATGCTGCACGCGCGGACGCACGAGAAGCGCGTCGAAGATGGCGCGCCGTCATCCTTCACCGTCACGACCGCCGGCACCCTCTCGGCCGGAGGTCTCGCCGTCACGGTGAAGCTCCGATGAGGTACAGCCTCCTCGCGCTCGCGCTCTCATCCGCGACGTGGCTCTACGCGACGAGGGCCGCGTCCGCACTGCCGGAGGCGCACGGCCTCGGTTCTCGCGCCGCGTCCATGGCCGGGGCGGTCGGCGCGGATGCGCGGGATTTCTCGGCGGTGGCGTACAACCCGGCGGGCCTCGCGGCGGCCCGAGGTATGACGCTCGACCTCGGGTACACAGCGAACCTGCAGCGTCTGCGCACGAACGGTCTCGACAATGACGTCGATGACGTCCGGGGTCTCGTCGCGGGGCTCGTCGCACCCGGGCGCATCGCGGGACTTCCCGTGGCCTTCGGCGTCGCGCTCCACCTGCCCGACTCTGGATTGAGTTTCATCAAGTCGCGGCGACAGGAAGCACCACGCTGGGAGCTGCATGACACCCGGCAGCAGCTCCTCTTCCTCGCGGCCGCGGTCGCCGTACGACCGGTGCCCTGGCTCGAGGCAGGCGTGGGCCTCGGCTACCTGTCGGCGACCCGTGGTCGCTTCGGCCTGCGCGGCGCTGCGAACCTCGCCGCCCCGTTCGACTCGCAGCTCGAGCACGAGGTCGATGCCGACCTCACCTCGGTGCGCTACCCGATCGTGGGTGTTCGCGCATCAAAACCGGGATGGGGCACGGTCGGGGTGAGCTACCGCGGGGAGAGTCAGCTCGATCTCGCGCTCGCGGCGAGGCTCGACGGGACGGTCGGCATCGCCGGCCTCAAGGTGCCGCTCCTCTACGAGCTCGAGGCGCGGACCTTCAGCGCGTTCTCGCCGCGGACGCTCACCGCATCCTGGAGCTTCCAGCGTGTCGAGCGGCTCCACCTCAACGTCGACCTGTCCTGGGTGGGATGGAGCGCGTACGAGAGCCCGGTCGCTCGAATTCGCGCGCGCCTCGACGTGACACCGCCACCGGGCGCGCCCGTCGTGCTGCCGCCATCGCCGGCGCCGACGCTCCCCGTCGCGCCACACCTGCGCGACCGCGTGGTGCCGCGGATCGGCGTCGAGTTCCGGCTCCCTTTCGGAGGGGAGCCGCGCATGGGGCACGCGCCGCACGCCCTCGCGCTGCGCGCCGGGTATGCCTACGAGGCGACGCCCGTTCCTCCTCCGCGCGGCGCGACGACCTTGATCGACACCGACCGACACACCGTCGCGGTCGGCGTCGGGCTCGCCTTGCGCCGACCGTTCGACGTACTCCCGGGGACGCTGCGGCTCGATCTCCACGGCTCGCTGGGGGTCTTGCAAAGGTTGACGGTAGTCAAGGATAGCCCGGCGGACTTCGTCGGCGATTTCGTCGCGGACGGCCGGATCGTCGGCCTCGGCGCGACCACGGAGGTCGAGTTTTGACCCGCGCGATCGTCTTCGTCGGGCTGTGTGGGTGCGCGACGCTCGCCGATGCGGGCGGTGGCGACGCGAACCTTCCGAACGCGCTCGCCGGCCCGTTTCGACCCTTCGTCGCAGGGGAGGTGGGCAACGGGCGCGTCGCACCTTGGGTGCTGCGCGACACGCGGACCCGGCCGCGCGACCTGCACGTCCTCGATGAGGACGGCGATCCACGCACCTTGGGTGTCGAGGCGTTCGCGGCGCGCGAGCCCGACGACGGCGCGACCGAACCGACGGGCGTGACGCGGGAGCTCGTGCGCATCCGCGCTCGGGATGGCCGGTCCTTCGAGCGCGAGGCGGAGGTGGTCCTCGCTGCGGCGGCTGGCTGGGAGGGCGGGCGCCTCGCGATGCCGTGCGCCGTCCGGAACGACGCGTCGGGGGAGACGTCGCTCTACTACGCGGCCGGAGGGGGCATCGGGCTCGCGCGGGGTCCGGCGGGTGGCCCGCTCGTCCGCGTCGGTGAGGGGCCCGTGCTCGAGCCCCCGACGAGCGGCTGGGACGCCGGCGTCACGCCGCAAAGCCCGTCGGTCGTGCGCGTCGAGGATGGCAGCTTTCGCATGTTTTTCGAGGCGGACGGCGCGCTCGGCGAGGCGACGTCCGACGACGGTGTCGTCTGGCAGCGGCTTCCGCGGCCCGCCCTGGCTCCATCGCCTTCAACGGGGGGCGTCCGCCTCGCGGCCCCCTTCGCGGTGAGGGCGCGCTCCGCCCTCGGGCGCGACCTCCTGTGGCTCTACCATGCCGTCGTCCGAGCGGACGGCGCGCGGGCGATCGAGGTCGCCGCTCGCGAAGGGGACGGGCCCCTCGTTCGCGCCGTCTCGCCCGTGCTCGCACCGATCGGCGTCGACGGCCTCGATGAGCCCGCGGTGGTGCGCTTCGAGGGCGTGACGCTGATCTACGCGACGGCCTCCGACGAGGGCGCTCCAGCGGTGCTCGGTGGACTCGCGCCGGCGACGTTCGCCCTCACGCCGCCGGAGCCACCGTGACTCACTTCGGCTCGTCGACCGGAGCCGAGGTGGTGCTCCCGGCACCCCAGAAGCTGAGGCTGGGCGGCGCGTTCGGGACGTTGATCGGCGTGGACTGCACGCCGGTGCCCACGAATTTGATTTCGAACAAGTCTCCGTAGTTGCTAAAGCCGTAGGCGCGACCCGCCCAGTACGCGAGGCCGTAGACGGCACCGAAGCCCACCGGACCCCAGTTCTTCTTGAGGCTGCCGTTCTTCGGATCGACCTCGACGAGGCAATCACCGCAGCCGTTTCCGTTGACGGTGAGGTAGGTGCCGCCGTCCTTCACCGAGACGATGTCACCGCTCGACTGGTAGCCGCCGCCGAGGCTCCCGACCTGCGACACGGTGCCCGTCTTGGTGTCGATGCGGACGTAGGTCGAGCCGTTGTAGCCGACGAGCGCCTCTTCGTTCGGAAGCAGCGTCCCGCCCGGGACGAACGAGAGCGAGTTCGGATAGTCGCCCTGGGCGACGAGGGTGCAGACCGCGGTCTTCTTGTCGACGCGGTAGAGCCCGCCCGAGGTCGCGGCGAAGATGTTGCTCGTCCCATCGATCGCGAGGTCGATGACGCCCGAGCACTGCTGGAAGGGTCCGACGATCGCGACCTGCTTCGTCGTCGGATCGAGCCGATACAGCGTCTCGGCGCTGTGGCCGAAGACCTCGGAGATCTGCGGATCTCCGCCGCTGCCGCTGCCCGACGACGAAGTCTGTGGGTCGAAGCCGCTCGAGGTCGTCGTGGTGACGGTGGCCGAGCCGCTGTCGTCGCCGCCGCTCCCGCCTCCGCCCGCGGCCTCCCCGCTCCCCGAGCTCTTGAAGGTCGACTTCGACGCAGCCGAGCAGCCGAGGAGACCTGCGAGAACGACGAGCGCGGCGCGGTTCATGACAACTCCTTTACCTCACATGCGCCGGAACTGCATCTGACGCTGAATGCCGGCGGACTTCTGAACGAGCTTCAGCGCTTCCTGCTCGAGGGCAGGGTGGACACCCTTCGGGTTCACGCCGCCGGGGTGTTTCTTCTTCGTGATGAAGCCCATCAGGATCTGCACGTTGAGCTTCTCGAGCTGCCTGAGCGTCGCGCGCATCTTCGACATCTGGTCGGCCCAGGCGTACGCGAACGCGAGCGATCGGAGGATCTGCGGCTTCAGATCCTGGTACTCCGCGTCCTCGAGGTCGAACGTCTCGAGCAGCTCGACCGCCCGCTTCGATTGGCCCGAGCGCGCCCAGGCCTCACCGATCACGGAAGCCATCGTCGCTCGGACGCGCGCCTCCTTGTGACGCGAGAGATCGATGCCGTCCGCGAGGGGCCGCGCCTTGTCGGTCTCGCCGAGGATCAGGTGGATCATCGCGCGCTGCGAGCGTGCCTCGTCCGCGACGCTGGCCATCACGCGGTCGAGCTTGATCGTCTCGAGCGTCACGAGCGCCGCACGGGGATCGTCCTGGAGCTGGAGCTGCGCCTTCGCGAACGTCGCGGCCGGATCGCCCTCCTTGAACTCGGTCTTCAGGCGATCCATCGCCTGCTTACGACCCTCTTCCGTGTCGGCCGATTTCAGAATCTCGGTGACCGCCTTGGTGCGGGTCGTGAAGCGCCAGGCCCAGGCGAGGACGCCGATCACGAGGACGGTGACGACGCCGGCGACGGCGAACGCGATCCAGTGATTGATGGCGGCGGCGACGCCCCACACGACGACCGCGCCGATGCCGATCCGAAGCCCCACCTTCTTCAGGTTCTCGGGCGCGAGCGGATCCGGCACCTGCTCGAGGCGCTGACGCTGCTGGCTCAGCAATTCCTCACGCGACTGCGACGCGGAGGCCTTCTTCTTCTTGGATGGCTTGGGCTCGCTCAAGGCAGCGCTCCATAGCACAGGCCCAGGCTCGCGTTGCCCTCAAGAGCCCAGGCTCGCGTCGCCCTCGAGAGCCCGCGCCCTTCAAGGGCTGACGGCCGCCGTGGCCTTACCCTTCGCGCCCTCGCTCCCTGCCGTGGCCATCGGGGCACCGGGCGGGGCCCCGACGTCGCTCGAGCGCATGCTCGGATCGGGGATCCCGAGGATGGACTCGCGGAAGTGGAGGAAGACGGCCTGAACGGCGGCGAGGCATGGCACCGCGAGCAGGGCGCCCGTGATCGCGAAGAGGCTCTCGCCGAGCAGCAGCGAGAACACGACGAGCACGGGATGGATCTTCGCTTGATCGCCGATGATCTTCGGGTTGAGGAAGTTCGCCTCGAGCTGATGGATGCCGACGATCCAGAGGAGGACGCCGAGCGCGGTCCCCGGGCCCTGGGTCAAGCCGAGCGCCACCGCGGGAATGCTCGAGAGGATCGAGCCGAAGATCGGGATGATCGACATCATCCCCGCGATCAACGAGAGCACGGGCCAGTACCTGAGGTTGAAGATCCAGAGGCCAACCGCCGTCAGCACGCCGTTGACGAGGCAGATGAGGAGCTGGCCGCGCACGACGCCTGCGAGCCCTCGGTCGAGCCTGACGAGGAAGCGATCGAACGACACGCGGTTCGGCTCCGGGGACAGGTCACGGAAGAAGCCGCGGATGTCCTCCCACGTCATCATCATGTAGCCCGCGAGCATCAGCGTGATGAAGAAGTAGAAGATGCCGCGCGATACGCCGCCGAGCAGCTGACGACCGAACTGCAACAGCTCCGTCGAGTGCGACTGCAGATGCGAGACCGAGCGGTCGAGGGCGTCGCGCAACACCCGCTCGCTCGAGAAGGGCTTCGGACGGTCGGCGCGTGGGCTCAGCAACCAACCGCCGTCGTGCGAAGGCTTCACCTCGACGTCGTCCTGCAGCCGGATCTCGTAGGCGCCGTCCTCGCGCGGAGTCACCAGGATCGGTGCTGGGGGCGGCGCGGGCTGTGCGCTCGGTGGGGCCACCCCCTCCTGCGTCGCGAGCTCGATGCGCCGGAAGCGACGGAGCCGCGCGTCGACCTTCGGCAGGACCTCATTGCGGAGCTGCTGCGTGATCGTCGGGAGATCGCGGGCGAGCGACTTCATCTCGTCGAACAAGGTCGGCACCACGGAGACGACGAACCCGACCGTGCCGCCGACGGTGACGAGGTACACGAGCAGGATTGAGGCCCAGCGTGGCGCTCCACGCCGCTCGACGCGCCGGACGAT
>Ga0194129_10008902_pt1 | contig 11433 bp, 12 predicted proteins | sample TA2KigCa35mmetaG_FD_150862 | JGI IMG/M metagenome (GOLD analysis project Ga0194129, IMG submission 150862) | Freshwater microbial communities from Lake Tanganyika, Tanzania - TA2015038 Kigoma Deep Cast 35m | ecosystem: Environmental > Aquatic > Freshwater > Lake | place: Tanzania: Lake... | reverse complement strand
GGGGGTCGTGGGCACTGCCGCCGATGGCCAACCGCACGAGCTGGAACAGGATTCGGCGCTGAGCGTCACCCTGTTGCACCTGCCCGATACCGAGGTGCACCCATTCGTGATGGGTGGGGGTGATCTACCGGATCTCGACGGACCCGCCGAGCCCTGGCTGCAGCAAGTGGGCCGTAGCAACAGCGGAGTGCACTCGATGCTGTTGCTGGTGGATCCCAGCTGCCCGGCCATCAATGACCTCATTAGCGGCCTTGATTACGCCTATCCCGACGCCGTCAAGGTGGGCGGTCTGGCGGCGGCCCACAGCGCCCCCCATGGCTCGCTGCTGCACGGCGGGGTCGTGCACCAGGGGGCCGTTGGCTGTCTGCTGAGCGGCAGCTGGGGCCTCGATGCGGTGGTCGCCCAGGGCTGCAAGCCGATTGGCCCGATCCTCGAGGTCGAGCAGGCCCAGCGCAATGTGGTGCTCGAAGTCAGCCAGGGCGACCAGCGCAGCAGCCCGGTGGCCGCCCTGCAGGCGATCCTGAGCGGGCTCAGCCCCAGGGAGCGCGAACAGGTCAGGCACTCCCTGTTTCTGGGGGTGGGGCAGAGCAGCTTCAGCCTGGCCAACGATGCGGCACCAGCGTTTCTGGTGCGCAACCTGATCGGTGTCGACCCACGTAACGGCGCCGTGGCCGTGGCCGAACGCCTGCGGGTGGGCCAGCAGGTTCAGTTTCAACTGCGGGACGCGGACGCCTCGCTGCAAGAGCTCAGCGCCCTGCTCGACCGCCAGGCCAGCCGCCAGGCGCAGCCTCTGGCGGCCCTGCTGTTCGCCTGTCTGGGCCGCGGCCAGGGGTTGCATGGACGGGCCGATGGTGACGTCGGGCCCTGCCGCGACCGCTTTGCCACCGTGCCGATCGCCGGGGCGTTCTGCCAGGGGGAGATCGGACCGATCGGCGGCAGCACCCACCTGCATGGCTACACCGCCAGCTGGGGCTTTGTCGTGCCACGCAGCTGATGGTCCGCCAGCACGTCAATCCCCTCAGCCGCTTCTATCAGCAGCCGCGGGACCTGCCCGCTGTTGAAACGCTGTTTGGCAACCCCGAGCTGCCCCTGCACCTCGACATCGGTTCGGCCCGCGGTCGCTTTCTGCTGGCGATGGCCCAGCGCGAGCACCGCTGGAATCACCTCGGTGTCGAGATCCGGCGGCCGTTGGTCGAGGCGGCCGAAGCCGATCGCCACGCGCTGCAGCTCGACAATCTGCATTTCCTGTTCTGCAACGCCAATGTCAGCCTGCAGAGCTGGCTGGGCGAGCTGCCGCCGGGACGGCTGCAGCGGGTCACGATCCAATTTCCGGACCCCTGGTTCAAAACAAGGCATCACAAGCGCCGCGTGCTCCAACCCGAGCTGCTGCTGGCCATCGCGACGGCGTTGCGGCCTGAATTCGACCTGTTCGTCCAAAGCGACGTGCTGGCGGTGATCGAGCCGATGGTGGCGGTGATCGAAGCCAGCGGCTGTTTTGTCAGGCCCAAGGCCGACGGGCGTCCATGGCGCCGTGGCAACCCCCTGCCGGTGCCGACCGAGCGCGAACAGCATGTGCTGCAGCAGGGATTGCCGGTCTACCGCGTGCTCTACCGGCGCACCGACGCCCCGCCGCCCACATTGGACGCCTTGCAACAGGAGCTGACCAAGACCCTGGAGCAAACCGACACAGACGCGGATAATCCCTGCAGCAGCGCGGCCGCCCCCTGAACGCCTCCACCCATCCCCCGGTCCCGCTTCTGCTGCGCTGGCAGGGGCTGCTGGCCGGCAGCCCCCCGGGCCGCCTGGGGGAGCGCCTGCCCCAGATCGCCGGCCTGGTCTGCTGTGCCCTGATGGCGGGCCTACCGCTGATCAGCCGGGGCGGTGTCGCCCTGCTGATCGCAGCCAGCGGTCTGCTGTGGATCCTGTGGGCGCTGCGCACCCCGCCGGGACGGCTGGGTGCGATCAATCTGTGGATCCTGGGCATCCTGGCGGTCGCCCTGCTGGCCACGGGCTTTTCACCGGTGCCGCTGGCCGCCTTCAAAGGCCTGCTCAAGCTGGGCAGCTACCTGGGGGTCTACGCCCTGCTGCGGCAGCTGCTGGCCCATGACCCGCGCTGGTGGGATCGGATTGTGGCGGCGCTGCTGAGCGGCGAACTGGTGACCAGCGTGATCGGTCTGCGGCAGCTGTATGGGAGCACCGAAGAACTGGCCCGCTGGGCCGACCCCAACTCGGTCACCAGCGGCACCACGCGCATTTATGGAACCCTCGACAACCCCAACCTCCTGGGCGGCTTCCTGCTGGCGGTGCTGCCCCTGGCCCTGGCCGCCCTGCTGCGCTGGTCGTCGCTGTCGCAACGCCTGTTTGCCGGCGCGGCCTTTGGCCTGGGGCTGGTGGCCCTGGTGCTCACCTACAGCCGCGGCGCCTGGATGGGGATGGTGGCCTCGATCGGGCTGATGGCGCTGCTGCTGGCCCTTCGCCAGACCCGCAGCTGGCCGCCGCTGTGGCGACGGTTGCTGCCGCTGCTGCTGCTGGTCTGTGGCAGCGCAGCGCTCGTCCTGCTGATCACCCAGGTCGAACCGCTGCGCGTGCGGGTGCTGAGCCTGGTGGCGGGCCGCGAGGACAGCTCGAACAACTTCAGGATCAACGTCTGGACCGCTGCCCTGCAGATGGTCGAAGCCCGCCCCTGGCTGGGCATCGGCCCCGGCAATGACGCCTTCAACCAGATCTATCCCCTGTTCCAGCAACCCAAATTCAATGCCCTGAGCGCCTATTCGATCCCGCTGGAGATCGCAGTCGAGACAGGCATCCCCGGGTTGATCACCCTGGCGGGGGTGTTGATCTGCGGGGCGCGCGGGGCCCTGCGCCAGTGGCGCAGCGATGGCCCCCTGGCGCTGCCGGCCCTGGCGACGCTGGCGATCATGGCCGCTCTGGCGGTGCAGGGGCTCACCGACACAATTTTCTTTCGACCGGAAGTGCAGTTGATCGCCTGGTTTGCCCTGGCGGTGCCTGCGGCGGCGGCGGCTCCAGCACCGAAACCGGCCGCGTGATGGCCAACAGGCCCCTGATTGCCGGCTTTGACGCGGGCCAGACCCACACCCGTTGCCGCCTGGCCCGGCTCGATGAGACCGGCCGCTGGCAAACGATCGCCGCAGGCGACGGCCCCGGCGTCAGTCACCTGGCGGCCGACGGCGGCGAGGTGCGCTTCCGTACCGCCCTGCGCGACAGCCTGCAGGCGGCCTGGGCGGCCCTGCCAGCCGGCGCGCCGCAGCTGGCGGCAGCGGCCATCGGCGCCAGCGGCATCGAAAGCGGCAGCGCCGTGCAGCAGCTGGGCGAAACCCTGGCCGCCGCCACCCTGGAGCTGCCGCAGCAGCAGGTCGTGGTCTGCGGCGACGAGCGCACGGCCCTCGAAGGGGCCCGCGGCAAGGCCAGTGCCGGCATCCTGCTGATCAGCGGCACCGGTTGCATCGGCCTGGGCCGCAATGCCCTGGGCCAGCTGCACCGCTGCGGCGGCTGGGGCTGGTTGCTCGATGGCGCCGGCTCGGCGACGGACATCGGCCGCGACGGGTTGGCCCTGAGCCTGCAGATGGCCGACAGCCGCCAAGGCGAAACGCCGCTGCGCGCGGCGGTCTGGGCTGCCCTGGGGCTGGCGGCCGATGACCCGGCTGCGGCCCAGGCGATCAAGGCGCGGGTGGTGCAGGCCGACTTCGGCGCCGCTGGCTTTGCCCGCCTGGCACCGGTGGTCCACGCCCAGGCCAGCGCCGGTGACGCCGGGGCCGCGGCGATCGTGGCGCGCTCGGGTGTGGCGCTGGCCGAGATGGCGATCGCCATCGCCAGGCAGCTGGCCCTGGAGGCCCCGCCGGTCTGGCCCAGCGGCGGAGCGCTCGCCCATCTGCCGCTGCTGCGGCAGGCGCTGCAACAGACCCTGGCGCAACGCTGCCCGGGGGCCCAGCTGGCGCACGCCGCCGGCGACGCCTGCGAAGGGGCCCTGGGGCTGGCCGCCGAGCGGGCGCTCAGGCGGCGTTGAGCTGCTGTTCGGCCAGGGCGGCCAGGGTCTGGGCCCAGTGGTCGACATCAGCCTGGTTGGCCGCCTCGACCATGACCCGCAGCAGCGGCTCGGTGCCGCTGGCCCGCACCAACACCCGGCCCTGCCCGGCCATGGCCGTCTCGGCCTGTTCGACCGCCCGCCGCAGCGGTTCGCAGGCCTGCCACTGGGTGCGGCGCTCGCGATCGGGCACCGTCACATTCACCAGCAGCTGGGGATAGGGCTGAAAGCTGGTGTCGAGCCACCCGGCCAGGCTGATCCCACGGCTGTGGATCAAGGTGGCAACCTGCAGGGCGCTGAGCAGCCCATCGCCGCTCATGCCGTGGGCCGCCGACAAAATGTGACCCGACTGTTCACCGCCCAGGCCAGCCCCCAGTTCTTCCATCGCCTGGTGGACGTACTGATCGCCGACGGGGGTGCGCTCGAGCACGCCGCCGCGCTGCTGCCAGGCCCGCTCGAAACCCAGATTCGACATGACCGTGGCCACCAGGCGATTGCCAGCCAGCGCGCCCGCCTCCATCAAGGCTGACCCCCACAGAAACAGGATCTGGTCCCCATCGACGGCACGGCCCTGCCCGTCGACGGCGAGCATGCGATCGGCATCGCCATCAAAGGCGAAGCCCATGCTGGCGCCGCTGCTGAGCACCGCCTGCTGCAGGGGGCCCAGATGGGTGCTGCCGCAGCCGACGTTGATGCGGCTGCCATCGGGGGTCCCATGCAGCACCTGGACCTCGGCGCCCAGCTCGCGAAACACGCCTTCGGCGCAGGCGGTCGCCGAGCCCCAGCAGAGATCGAGCACGATCCTGCAGCCATCGAGGCGGCGGCCCGCCACGCTCTGCCAGAGGCTGTTCTGGTAATCGAGCAGCAGCCCAGGCCGCTCATGCACGGTGCCGGTGGCCTCAAAGCCATGGTCCATGGCCTTGGGATCACCGCGCAGCCCGGCCTCGATCGCCTGCTGCTGCACCTTGGGCAGCTTGGCGCCCGAGGCCCCAAACACCTTGATGCCGTTGTCGTGGGGGGGGTTGTGGCTGGCCGACACCATCAGCCCCCCAGCGGCCCCCGTGCGGCGCACGGACAGGGGCACCGCCGGCGTCGGGCAGAGCCCCAGGTTCCAGACCTGCCGGCCCGCCGCCGTGAGCCCGGCGGCCAAGGCCGCCGTGAGCATCGGACCGCTGCGGCGCGAATCCATGCCGATCACCACAGGTCCCTCGGCCTTGAGCACCTGGCCGCACCAATACCCGAGCTGCAGGGCCAGGGCCGGACTGACCTGGGAGCCCACAGGGCCGCGCACCCCATCGGTGCCGAATCCGCTGAAGGCCTCACCCAGAGGCGCTCCGATCGGATGGACCTGGCCGTCGGTCATGCGCGCAGCGCTCAGAGGAGGCAGGCTAAGCGCCGCCGCCATCGCTGCCATCACCGCCAGCGCCGCGGCCACCACAGCCACAGCAGCAGCTCGAGCAGGCACCAGACCAGCAGCAGCCCCACCAGCCAGCCGGGCAATAGGCGCAAGGGCCACAGCGGCCGCAACAGCATCAGCAGACCCGCCGCCGCCCACACCCGTAGGGCGCGCTGGCGTTGCTGGTAGCCAGGCCAGCGCGTCAGCGCCGGCGGCAGGGTTGGCCTGGGCCAACGGGTCATGAGCTGCTGCGGGAATCGCATCGAAGCGGACGCATCAGGGCGAGCCTTGGCTTCCCAGAATGCCCCCACGTCGCGGCCCTGGACCTTTGCGTTTAACGCCTCTGCTGGCGGCCACGAGCCTGGGCACCCTGGCGGCCCTGGTGGGCGCGCAGGCGCTGGTGCGCCAGCTGCCGCGGCCCACCCCCGACAGCAGCGTCGCTGCTCTGGCGCTGCAGTGGCGGCTGGCGCTGAACCCCGAACGCCGGCGTGAGGCCGCCCTGCTGCTGAGCGCCGCCGCAGGTGCTGCCCCAGCCCGGCAGCTGACGCTGCTGACAGCCCAGGGCTGGGGTCGCGGCGCCGCCGCCGCCGTGGCCCTCAAGCAACAGGCCCTGGCCGCCAAGGCCATGGGCCAATCAGACCTGGCACAACGGCGCTGGCAGCTGCTGCTGCGCCGCCTGCCGCACGAACCGGCCAGCGCCGACGCGCTCTACGCCCTGGGCCAACAGCAGCCGGCCCTGCGGCAGACGCTGCTGCAACGCTGGCCGGCCCACCCGGCGGCCCTGGCTGCCGCCAGCGAGCACCCCCAACTGGCCGGACCCCTGCACCTGGCGCGCTGGGGGGCCCGCTGGCCGGGCGCCGCCAGTCGCCTGGCCCAAGCCTGCCAACGGCGGGATGTGTTGCCGGCGCAGCGCCAGCAGCTGGCCCAGGGGCTCGCCCAGGTGGGAGCCAGCGCTGGTGCCCTGCGCTGCCTGGGCACCAGCGCACCCCAACCGGCCACCAGCCTGCTGCTGGCCGAGGCCGAGCTGGGCGGCAGCGGCCCCGCCCAACAGCTGGGCATCGCGCGGCTGCAGGAGCTGATCCGCCGCCACCCGAACAGCCCGGAGGCCGAGCCGGCCGTGCGCCTGCTGGCCGAGCAGTCCAATGACACGGCGGCCCGCGCCCTGGCGCAACTGCCCCCCCGGTGGCGCCACAGCGCCCCGGTGCAAGCGGCGCTGGCCCAGCGGCAGGCCAGCCCTGGCGCCGCCCTGGCCGTGCTGCGGCGCTGGCCCAGCGATCGGGCCAGCTGGGAGCTGCAGTGGCAGCTGGCCCGGCGGGCGGCGCTCGCCAACCGCTGGCAGGAGGCCCGCACCCTGCTGGCAGCCGGTGGGTCGCGCCTCGACGCCGCCATGCCCTTGGCGCTGCAGATGCGCCGGCGCTTCTGGTGGGGCCTCAGCGAATGGCAGCTGCAACGCCCCGATGCGGCCCGCCGCCATTGGCGTCAGATCGTGCGCGAGCACCCGGGGGGGTACTACGGCTGGCGCGCCGCCAGCCGACTGCAGCCCGCCATCGGCCGGGCGAGCACAACCGGCACAGCGGTGGCGTGGGCCCCACTCGACAGCGGCGACGGGCGGGCCGATCGGCTCTGGCGGCTGGGCCAGCCGCTGGAGGCCTGGGAAGCGTGGCGGGCGAACCGCCGCGGTCAGGTCTCCCGCAGCAGCCGCGACCTTCAGGCCGAAGGCCGCCTGCGCGAGAGCATCGGCGACGGCTGGACAGGCATCGGTCAACAAGAACTGGCCGCTTTGCGGTTGCCGCCGGGCCAATGCCAGCTGCAGCAGCGCATCGAAGCAGCGCTATACCAGCCCCGGCAGCGTCCGCCGCTGGCGGCGGCAGCCCGCGACACCACGGTGCCGCTGCCGCTGCTGCTGGGGGTCGCCAAACAGGAATCCCGCTTTCAGAGCACAGTGCGCTCGGTGGTGGGCGCTGCGGGGTTGCTGCAGCTGATGCCCGAGACCGCCGCCGAGGTGGCCGGTGGACCCGTCACGCGCGACGAGCTCAACGACCCGGCCCGCAATGCCATGCTCGGGGCGCGCTACCTGCAACAGCTGCTGCAGCGCTGGGACAACAACCCGCTGCTCGCCGTCGCCAGCTACAACGCCGGACCGAATGCGGTCGCGCGCTGGCTGGGCCCCAACCTGCAGACGCTGCCCGAGGTCTGGGTCGAAGCGATTCCGTATCCCGAAACCCGCCACTACGTCAAAACGGTATTGGGCAATAGCTGGAGCTTTGCCCAACCCAGGCACAGCGCCTGCAGCTGAGGCCCGCCGGGGTCAGGCCAGACTGTTCATGGCGAGGTGACGGCCAAGGGCGGCGCCAAACAGCACCAGGACGCTGAGTGCCACCGCCGCGATCCAGGGCGGAGGCATCCTCTTTGCCCGCAGCAGATCGAGCCGGGCCAGCAGCACACCCGAGGCCAGGATCAACACATTGGCCAGCACGTTGAGGTGCAGCATGTAGAGGCCGCCGACGGTGACGATCAGCAACGAGATCACCAGGCTCACCACCCGCGACGCCGCCATTAAGGCCGAGACCCTCCGCAGCAGGAGCTCGGGCATGGTGCAGATGAACACCACCAGCACGGCGTGAAGGCAGTCAATCGACCAGAACAACCGGCCCAACAGCTCGGTCGTCTCGGTTGGCTGCCCCTGGGTGAAGCTCCAATGGATGCCGAGATACGTGGAAATCCCAAACAGCAGCAGCAGCAGTGGCGCCCGCAGGGGCAACAGCAACAGCTCCAACAAGCCCTTGATCACTTCCATTGGCGACAAGTTGGTCATGGCTGGACATCGAGCCCCAGAGAAATGGCATCAAACGGGCAGCTGGGGATGCACTGTTCGCACACCAGACAGCGTTGCTCGTGAAAGCGCAATTGCCAAGCCGGTGGCTTGAATTCGAGGGCGCCACTGGGACAGACGCTGGAGCACAGACCGCAGTCAACACAGCGCTCGGGGTCGATGCGGATCTGCCCCGGCGCCCGATCAAGGCGCAGCCCCTGCCGCTCGAGCCAGGCCTCGGCAGCATCGAGCTCATCGATGTCACCCGAAAGCTCCACCACCATGGTGCCGCTCTGATTGGGAGCCACCTGAGCCCTGAGGATCTTGGCCGCCACATCAAAATCGACCGCCAACCGATAGGTCAGCGGCTGATGCACCGCTTCGCGCGGAACGTGCAGCGTGAGACGGCGCTTCATCCCGATTCCGACTCTAGCAACCTTTGCCATGCCAGAGTGCCCAGCGCCCGAATCCAGTTGCCATGACGGAGAGTCTCGGTCGCCGAGAACGGGGCCTGCTCGCCGCCATTGCCGCCGCCCTGTTGGTCGCCCTGATCTGGCTGCGGGGTGGCCTACACCCGGCCGCGCCGCTCGACGCGCTGGCCCGACGCTCGCTTGACCTGCCCGTGGCCCTGACCAATGGGCGCCCCACCCTGGTGGAGTTTTATGCCGACTGGTGCGAAGCCTGCCGCGCCATGGCGCCGGCCATGGCCGAGCTCGAGCGTCAGCAACAAGGCCAGCTCGACGTCGTGCTGCTCAACGTCGACAACCCCCGCTGGCAGAACGAGCTTGAACGCTTCGACGTCAACGGCATCCCCCAGCTGGAACTGTTTGATCGCAGCGGCAGCGCCATCGGACGGGCCGTGGGTGCCCGCAGCGCCGCCGAGCTGCAGGCCCTCGGCACCGCCCTGATCGACGGCGCCCCCCTGCCGACGCTGGCGGGGGTGGGCACGGTCAGCGCGCTCGATGCCAACCAGGCGCTGACGGCCGCGGCCAACCCTGGCACCATGGCTTCACCCCGCAGTCACGGCTGACGCCCCTGCCATGCCGATGGATCCCCGTTTCCGGGTTGAGCTGATCGCCGCCACGCCCAACCCGCAGCAGTGCGTCTATGCGGGCATGCACCAAGACTACAGCGAGGGCTTCGTCGCTGCGGCCCGTCACGAGTGGCCCGATGAAACCCGTGCCGGCGAAATCTGCGTCAAGCGCCTGCTAGCTGGCGAACGCGGCCACTACGGCCCGCTCGAGCACGCCCAGATCGTGCTCAACGTCGGCTGGTTTCCGCACTCGGTGATGCAGCAGGCCCGCACCCATCGCGTGGGCGTGAGCTTCGATGTGCAGTCGATGCGGTACACGGGATCCCGTGTCTGCAGCGCCGCCAACGGAGACATCGACCTCGAAGACGTGTTCTACCTGCGACCAGTCGGTCACTACAGCGACCGCCAGGGCAAGAAGTACCACTACGACGCCGAACAGCGCAGCAAGGACCTGGAGCTATGCCGCGCTGCCGCCGAGCGCTACCGCGACCTGCTGGCCGCCGGTTTTGCCGAAGAGCACGCCCGCGGCATCCTGCCGTTCGATTACCGCCAACACTTTGTGGTCAGCTTTTCGCTGCGGGCCTTTCTTCACTTCATGGATTTGCGCGCCAAGCTCGACGCCCAGGAAGAGATCCGTGAGTTGTGCGACCTGATGTGGCCCCACATGGTGGCCTGGGCGCCCGAATTCGCGGCCTGGTATGAAAAGAGCCGGTTGCACAAAGCCCGGCTCGCGCCCTAGGAGACTCAGACCTTAGCCAGGGTCACCCGCTCAGGCTGGTGCTGGTACTTGCCGGCGCGGTCGCTGTAGGTGGTCTCGCAGGGATCACCCTCGAAGAACAGCAGCTGGCAGATGCCCTCGTTGGCGTAGATGCGGCAATCGGCACCAGAAGAGTTGCTGAACTCAAGGGTCAGATGACCCTCCCAACTGGCTTCGGCAGGGGTGGTGTTAACGATGATGCCCAGGCGGGCATAGGTGCTCTTGCCCAGGCAGATCACGGTGATGTTGGGGGGCACGCGCATGTGCTCCAGAGCCACACCAAGGCCATAGGAATGGGCCGGCAAAATGAAATAGGTGCCGTCCTCATCTTCGTGGAGTGGCGCCGGCTCAAGGTTGGCCGGGTTGAACCGCTTGGGGTTCATCACCGTCCCCGGCACATGCCGGAAAATCAGAAATTCCTTCGAAGACAGCCGCAGGTCGTAGCCATAGGACGAACAGCCGAAGCTGAGCACCGGCGAGGCCTGGTTGTCGGGATCGAGATGCCTGACCAGCGTTGGCTGGAACGGCTCGAGCATGCCCCCTTTGGCCTGCTCGTTGATCCAGCGGTCGTTCTTGAGCATCAGAGACCCCGACGCAACTGGGTGACCTGGTCAGCCATCGCCATCAGCGGCTCGGGGATCGAGGGCCCGGTCAGGATCACGTCCATCTGGGCAGGCCGCTGCTGCAGGGTCGCCACAACATCGTCGAGGCCCAGGTAGCCATAGCTGATGGCGAGGCCCAGCTCATCGAGCACCATCAGATCGACACTGGCAGCGAGCAATTGGGCGCGACACAGCTCCCAGACCTCAACGATGGCCTGGCGCTGCAGGGGACCATCGCCATCAGCAGCCATGGCTGCCGTTAACGGTGCATCAATGCAGACGGGAAGATCAGGCCTGAGCCACTGCAAACGCCCACAGAGGGTGGGGATCTGATCGGGCCCTTGATCGACACCCCCTTTGAGGAACTGGCTGATCAGGACACGACTGCCGAGACCGGCGCTGCGCAGGGCTTGACTCAGCACGCTGGCCACACTGCCGCGAAAGGGGGCGGTGTGGACCTGCAACAGACCTTCGGGCTGGGGCACGAGCCGCAGGGCCGGAGTTCGCAGCGAGGCTGCGCTGCTCGAGGGCATGGCGTGCAGGCTGCGCTGCGCTGCGCGGGGATGGCTAAGGCTGGCGGTCATCGGCTTTCCCTGGCGCTGGCCCTGGTCGCAAGAACCTGAATGTAGCGGGCTTTGCCCACGTCACAAGCGCCAGGCACCACCTGTAGTGGCGTACAGATGCACCACTGCTGCGCGGCTGGGCATTTCGTGTGATTTGCTACATGAACCCGAGCCACTGCTCCGTAGTTTCCGGGCATCTGTATCGCCACGATGGTCGGCGCCACGCGC
>Ga0194129_10008901_pt1 | contig 11435 bp, 12 predicted proteins | sample TA2KigCa35mmetaG_FD_150862 | JGI IMG/M metagenome (GOLD analysis project Ga0194129, IMG submission 150862) | Freshwater microbial communities from Lake Tanganyika, Tanzania - TA2015038 Kigoma Deep Cast 35m | ecosystem: Environmental > Aquatic > Freshwater > Lake | place: Tanzania: Lake... | reverse complement strand
TCACCGCCGTCGGTGCCCACGGCGAGGGCGACAGCATCGAGCACTGCGGCGGGTACATCGTGCAGCTCCTTCCCGGCGCGGCACGCGGCCCGCTGATGGTGATGACCGAGCGCCTCGCGGCGATGCCGCCCATCGGTGAGCTGCTCGCGAGCGCGAAGGGGGACGCCGACGCCCTGCTCGCCGAGCTGCTCTACCTGATGCCTCACGCGAAGCTCGGCGACTCGGACGTCCGGCACGCCTGCCTCTGCGACGAGCGCGCGGTGCTCGCGAGCCTCGCCACGCTGCCACGCGACGATCTGGCCGAGCTGATGAAGGGCGACGAGGTCCTCGAGCTCTCGTGCGACTACTGCACGACGGCGTACGCGATCCCCGTCACGAGGCTCGCCGGGCTCGTCGACGCGAGCTGACCGCACGACGCCCGAGCACACCGAGCAGCAGGGTCACCGCGCCGAGCGGAGCATCACGGCCGCGCGTGCTCACCCCAACGGTCGAGCATCGGCAACCGTCGGTCCTCCGGGAGCCTTCGTCTTCGACGGCGCCCGACGTGCCGCTCGCGCTCGACCCGCCCGAACCCGACGTGCCGCTCGCGCTCGACCCGCCCGAACCCGACGTGCTGCTCGCGCTCGACCCGCCCGGCCCCTCACCGATCAGCCCATCGGCGAGGTCGTCGAGGTACTCCTCGAGCGCGCGGGATCCGGAGGGCATCACCTTGCCGGCATCGGCGGCATCGAGCGGATCGAGCTCGTGCGCGGCCTCCCAGCCATCGGTGATGCCGTCGGCGTCGGGCGGTGGCGGCGTCGGCGTCAACCCCGCGAGGAGATCGGCGGGCGCGTGAACCCCCCAGCTCCCGGAGCGCGCGAGCACCTCCGCGACGAGGCGCGTGTCGACGACGTCGCGGGGAAACGCCCCCGCTCGGGCGAGCACCTGCGCGCGGGCGAGGTCCGGCGACGTCGTCGTGACCGGGACGAACCCCGGATGATCCGAGGCAAAATCGTAAGGCTTCGATCGGTAGTAGCCGGGCGGGAGGTAGAGGTCCGCGAACGTCGGATGGAGGGACGGCTTGCTCCAGGGGTCGTCGACGGTGCCGACGAACTTGCCGGGATCATCGACCGCGTTGTTCGCGAGGTGATGGCCGAGCGTCGCGCTCGCACCATCGCTCTCGTCGTCGAAGTAGAACGGGTAGAGCGCCGCGCTCGGACCGCGCACATAGACATTCCCCACGATGTTGAACGGCCCGGCGGCGGGGTTGTGGTGCACGAACCCATGACGGACGTCATTGGCCACGTTGTTCCGGATCTCCGCCGGCCCGTTCGCGACCGCTGGATTTCGATTCTTCTGGTGCGCGAACAAGTTGTGGTGAACCGCCGCGCGAGCTCCGTCGGGCCCGTTGATGAGCCCGTAATTGTGCTGGCCTTCCGGATGGCCCACGGTGGCGCCCTCCGCGATGATCGATCACGAGACGGTGATGTCCCTGGCCTCGTAGAGATCGACGCACTCGTCGATGCCCCACGACACCGAGACGTGGTCGAGGACGACGCGCGACCCGAGGGAAAAGCGCGCCGCGTCGAACTGGCTGCCGTCCGACCCGCCGGGCGTGGGCCGGATGCGCAAATGGCGGACGATGATGTTGCCGACGTCGGCGTCATAGGCCGCGTACAGCCGCCCGGCGAGCGTGATGCCGGCGCCCGGGGCCGTCTGGCCGGCGAGCGTGAGGTCACCGTAAGGAATGGTACGACCCCCCGGGATCACCCCACTCACGGTGAAGACGACCGTGCGCGGGCCGGGCGTGTCGAGGGCGGCCTGCAAGCTACCCGGTCCAGACGCGGCCAATGTATTGACCTTGATCAACTTGCCGCCGCGTCCCCCCGTGGTGATCGCCCCGAACCCTTCGGCGCCCCGAAAGGCAGGTGGCCCGGCGAGGGCTTCCAGGGAGGGCAGGCTGGTGAGGGCGAGCGGGAGGATCGCGAGGCGTTTCATGCGGGGGGAGGCCGCGGTGAACCACCGACGGCGTCGAACGCTAGCCGTCGTTCGAGCCTCGGCAAGCGCCAGCGCGTTTCGAATTCCTCACGCTGACCCCAGTGACCCCGCCGAAACTTGGGTCAATCGCGGGTCTTCGACTATGTGCCATGGCTCGATGAGCATGCGCCTGTCACGAACGATCCTCGTCATGACCGTGGGGCTCGGCTGTGGGGGATCGGTGGAAGCGGCACCGAGAGCACCGACGAGCGTCCAGGCGAGCGCGGCCGCGAGCGGCCCGGGTTCGACTCCCCCACCGGCATCGGTCACCGCCTCCCCTGTCCCTGCGGCATCGAGCGTGCCCACCCCGGGGACGCCCACGAAGACGCCAGCCAGTACCGCGCCCACGGCAGCGCCCGCGGCGAGCCCGACGGCGCCCGCGGCGAGCCCGACGGCGCCCGCGGCGAGCCCGACGACGCCCGCGGCGAGCCCGACGACGCCCGCCGTGGCGGCCAATCCCGCGTCGGTGCCCGAGCTACCCAAGAGCACGATGGTCCTGCACGTCGGAGACTCGATGGCCGGGGCGCTGGGCCTCGAGCTCAATCGGCAGCTCACGACCCTCGGGGTCCGCGGCTACCTCATCGCGAAGGAGTCGACGTTCATCCCTCAATGGGCGAGCGCGTTCGATCCGATGGGCAACCAGTTCCAGGCCGCGCTCGGGATGTACCGGCCCGACCTGGTCATCATCACCCTCGGTGGCAACGAGCTCGCGATGTTCAATCCGGCAGGGCGAGCGTCGGCGATCAAGGCGCTCGTCAACTCGGTCGGCAAGCGCCCTTGCATCTGGGTTGCCGCGCCGCTCTGGCCGAAGGCGATCAACACCGGCCTGCTCGACGTCATCAAGGCGAACTGCGCGCCGTGCACGTTCGTCGACACGAACGCGATGATCAAGCTCGAGGTCTTGAAGGGCGACGGGATCCATCCGACGATCCCGGAGCGCGCGCGCTGGGCTCGCTTCATGATCGACTGGCTGCGCTACAACCGTGATCCTGCTGGGCCGTTGCCCTGGTCGATCAAGGCGGAGACGCAGCCACCTCCGAACGTCGAGCCGCTCCCAGCGAAGAAGTGAGCCTGGCCGATCGCGGGGCGAGCCGGCGCCATCACTTGCTGTAGTAGCCGCCGCCGTAGTAGCCGCCGCCGCCGCCGCCGCCGCTCGAGCAATCGGCGAGGGCGATCACGATGACGATCGCGAGGAGCACGAGCAGGACGATGGCGATGGTGCCGCAACCGGAGGAGCCGCCGGAAGCGGCACCCCCGACGGCACCGGCAGGCGGCTTGATTCCGAAGGCGGCGAGCTCCTGCGGGCTGAAGCCACCGCAGAACGAATAGGCGATCTCCGTCTTGGCGCGCTCCCGGCTGAGCTTGCCGCCCGGCCCCTCGAACTCGGTGGCCTCGACGCTCTCGCCGATGACCACCTTCCAGTAGAACTCGCCGACGACGTGGTCGACGCGAGCCGTGACCTGCTGCTTCCACGCGTAGCTCTCGCCGCGGTACGTCGCGGCGTGGTTCGAGTCGAGAACGTCGCCAGGCTCGAGCGGCGTCACGAGCCACCAGGCCCCTTCCTCCTCCATCAACCACCAGTAGCCGGCGGAGGGTCCGGCCCAGAGGAGGTACTCGGTCCACGGATACCGCTCGCCCTCGACCATGCAAGAGCGGACGACGAACCCGCAGCAGACGACCTTCACGCCGCGGAGGACGGCCTCGGCGCCGATCGGGATCGTGGGTGGGATCGCCGGTGGAGGCGTCGGGCCGAGCGCCTCGAGGTGCCCTTGACGCAAATCACTCTGCATGCCGCAGTACTGGCAGACGACTCGCTCGGCGCGCTCGGACAGGAGCGGGAGGTTGCCGCCGCAGTTCGGGCACTGAACGTCCTTGACCTGGGCGCTCGGCTGGTCGAGCGGCGCGCCGGAGTCGAGCTTGATCTCGGCGGGATCGAACTGGTAGCCGACGAAGAGCTGCGGCGGCTCGGAGCCATCGCCGTAGTCGAGCGTGGCGAAACGACCCTTGGCGCCGCTGAGATCGGCGAAGCGCGTGACGACATCGGGGTTCGGGATCCCGGTCAGGTTGCCTTGAGCGCTCTTCAGCTGGCGCCGCCCGACCTCCTGCACGACCCACACGCCCTGCGGGCCCAGATCGATCGTCTCGCCGGGCCGGAGGTAGTCGCTCGAGGGAGCCCCGAGGGCCGGCACCTCACGCGTCGCGTACCAGCGCCCCTGCGCCGAGGCGACCCAGCATGTCGAGCCGTCCTCGGGGAAGCCGAGCAAGAACTCCTGCCAGGGCGCGCTCGCCGCGCCGACGCGGTCGTACTGGACGCGCCCCTCGACCTCGAAGCGCTTCGGTCCCCAGAAGCCACCGAAACCCACGGCCAGCGGCGACGGCAGCTCGAGCAGGTCAGCCATCCGGCCCAGCTTCTCTAGACCGCGATCGGTGCGGGCGACGACGAAGCGGCAGTAGCCACACACCTGCGCCCGCGCGCCACCAAACTTGAAGGTGATCGGAGCGCCGCAGCTCGGGCACTGCGCTTGTCGGTCGAGAGTCACGGGGCGAGCATGTTACACCGTCGCCCCATGGACGATCGCCGGTATCTCTCACCCGCCCTCCTCGGGAGCGTCGTGGTGATCGCCACGAGCGGCCTCGTCTACGAGCTGATCGCCGGCACGATGGCGAGCTACGTCCTCGGCGACTCGGTCGCGCAGTTCAGCTTCGTCATCGGCCTCTACCTCTTCGCGATGGGGATCGGCTCGTACGCCTCGAAGCACATCGAGCGTGACCTCCTTCGTCGCTTCGTCGAGATCGAGCTCGCGATCGCGCTCATCGGCGGCTTTTCGGCACCGGCGCTCTTTCTCGTCTACACGTCGTTCGGAGCGTTCCGAGTGGCGCTGTACACGCTCGTCATCCTCGTCGGCACCCTCGTCGGCGTGGAGATCCCGCTCCTGATTCGGCTGCTCGAGTTCCAGCTCTCCTTGAAGGACCTCGTCGCGCGGGTGCTGTCGCTCGACTACGTCGGGGCGCTGTTCGCGAGCCTGCTCTTTCCCCTCGTCCTTCTGCCGCGGCTCGGCATTCACAAGACGAGCATGCTCGTGGGGCTGCTCAACGCGCTCGTCGCTCTCGCCGCCACCTACCTGCTGCCGCTCGAGCACACGCGCGGGCTCAGGATGCGCGCCGAGTGCCTGCTCGTCGCTGCGGGTCTGCTCGTCGGCCTGCTCGCGTTCGACCGTTACGCCGAGCGAAGCGAATCGACCTATTTCGGGGCACCGATCGTCTACTCGACGCAGTCCCCCTATCAGCGCGTCGTCATCACGCAGACGCGCCACACCACGCGCCTCTTCCTCAACGGTCAGCTCCAGTTCAGCTCGGACGACGAGCACCGCTACCACGAGACCCTGGTCCATCCGGCGGTCGCGGCGCTCGGAGGCCCTCCGAAGCGGGTGCTCGTCCTCGGTGGCGGCGACGGCCTCGCCGTCCGGGAGCTCCTGCGGTACCCGACGATCGAGTCGATCACCCTCGTCGACCTCGATCCGGCGGTGACCGAGGTGTTCCGGAACGTCGAGGTCGCGCGCAAATTGAACGGCGGAGCACTCGACGACCCTCGCGTGACGGTTCGGAACGAGGACGCCTTCGCCTTCCTCGAAGGCTGCACCGACAGCTTCGACCTCGCGCTCGTCGACTTCCCCGACCCAGGAAATTACGCGGTCGGGAAGCTCTACACGCTCACGTTCTACCAGCGCTTGCGGCAGCGAATTCCGCCGCGGGGCGTCGCCATCGTGCAGACGACCTCCCCCTACTTTGCTCGGCGCTCGTTCTGGATGGCGGCGAGGACGATCGAGGAGGCCGACTTCGCGGTGCATCCGATGCACGTCCATGTGCCGAGCTTCGGCGAGTGGGGGTTCGTCCTCGCCGGACCGAAGGGCATGCCCGCTCCGACCAAGCTGGCGCTCCCGGACGGGGCGCTTCGGTTCATGGGTCCGCGCGAGCTCGGGCACCTGTTCGAGTTCCCGCGCGACATGGAGCAGGTCGAGACGGGCGTGAATCGACTGAACGATCAGCAGCTCGTCTCGATCTACACCGAAGAGTGGGAGCGATGGCAGCGCTGACGCGACGCGACCTCCTCGCCGCGATCGGAGCAGGCTGGCTCGCCGATGCCGGGAGTCCATCCGACGCGCCGTTCGGCGGCGCGCTGCTCGGGGCGGATCACCGCATCGGCCACTGGCTGCGCGATGGCGCGAGCTTGCCGCTCGATGGCCCTACCGAGACGTGCGACGTCGTGGTGATCGGAAGCGGAGCGTCGGGAGCGAGCGCCGCCTGGCGCCTCGCCGCCTGCGGGGTCGAGGTCCGCATGCTGGACCTCGAGCCGCGACCGGGTGGGACGAGCGCTTGGGGTGAGGGGGGCGTCGTGGCCCACCCCTGGGGTGCGCACTACCTGCCCGCCCCGAACGTCGAGGCGCGCGCGACATTGCGCTTGCTCGAGGAGCTGGGAGCCGTGCTCGGACGGCGGGGAGACGGCACACCGATCTTCCGCGAGAAGGATCTCTGTCACGCTCCCGACGAGCGGCTTTTCTACCGCGGAGAGTGGCGTCCGAGCCTCGTGCCCATGGCGCAGCTCGAGCCCCGCGATCGCGAGGAACTCCAGCGTTTTCTGGCGCTCCGTGGCGAACTCCGGCAGCGCGTCGGGCGCGACGGGCGGGCCGCCTTCACGATCCCGGTCGGTCTGTCGTCACAGGATCCCGAGCTGCTCGAGCTCGACCGCATGACGATGGGGGCGTGGCTCGCGCGCGAAGGTTTCACTTCGCCGTTCCTGCGCTGGTACGTCGAGTACGCGACCCTCGACGACTTCGGCGCCTCGCTCGACGAGGTCTCGGCGTGGGCTGGGTTGCATTACTTCGGCGCACGCAAGCTCGAGACCGAACAACTTCAGGGCAGCCACTACCTCGTGTGGCCGGAGGGAAACGGCCGCCTGGTGCGGCACATGCTTGATCAAAGTCAACCGCGACGCCAGCAACGAATGCTCGTCACCCGGATCGAGCCCGGGGAGAAAAACGTCGCCGTCGAGGCGCTCGACGTCTCGCGCGAGCGACCGCTGCGCCGGCGCTTTTTCGCACGCGCGGTGGTCGTCGCGGTCCCGGGCTTCGTGGCCAGCCGACTCGTGCCCTCGAGCGCCGCCGAGCGCCTCGTGCGGAGGGAGGCCGCGCCCTGGGTGGTGGCGAACCTCCACGTGCGCATGCCCGTCGAGCCCAACCGAGCCTGGGACTCCGTGATCCACGGGAGTCGGTGCCTCGGCTACGTCGACGCCGGCCACCAGCGCACGCGCCCGTCCGAGGAGACGGTGCTCACGTACTTCCGCGCCCACGGAGACGCCGACGTACGCGGCGTCCGCGCGAAGCTGCTCGATCGGCGCTGGTCCGAGCACGCCGCAGACGTGTTGCTCGACCTCGCCGCGCCGCACCCCGATCTCGCCCGAACGGTGAGCCGGCTCGACGTCATGGTGTGGGGCCATGCCATGCCGCGACCTCGCCCCGGCTTCCTGGCTGCGGGAAATCGCTCGTCGTTCGAGCCGCGCGTGTGGCTCGACCAGCGCGTCGCGTGGGCGCACGTCGATCAGAGCGGCCTGGCGCTCTTCGAGGAAGCGAACGCCGCCGGCGTCCGGGCCGGCGAGGCCGTCGCGGCGAAGCTCGGCGCCCCCAGGAGCGAGAGCTGGCTCTGACTTAGGCGACCTTGATGGTCGCGCGCCCCTCGGCGCTCCCCTTGAGCTGCCCGACGATGATCTCGTAGACGCCCTTCTGGACGGAAAACGTCACCGGAGGCGGGCTCTGCGGCTCACCGGTCGGCAGCTCGCGCATCACCCGCTCGAGGATCGTCTGACCGCTCGGCGAGCGCACCCGCACCTGCCACGGCGGCGAGGCGTCGGCGTACGTCCGGAAGACGAGCCGAGCCATCTTGTTCGGCGCGAGCTCGTTCAACGACTGGCAGATGATCTCGATGTCGCCGTGGCTTTCGATCGTCGCTGACATCGCTCGCTCCTCAGGTCACCGTCAGCTTCGCGGAACCCTCGACCTGGCCGTAGAGCTCCTTCACGTGGACGTGGTACGTACCCGCCGTTGGCACCAGGAACGTGACCGGAGAGCCGCTCTGCGGCGTCCCCGTAGGCAGCTCACGGATGACGCGGTCGAGGATGATCTTGCCGTCGGGAGCCTTGATCTTGATCGTCACCGGGGGCGTGACATCGTCCCAGATCCGGAAGATGAGCTTGGCCGTCATGCCCGGACCGAGCGCACTTGCCTCCTGGCATATGCTCTCGATTCCCCCGGAGTAATCGATCCGCGCTGGCACGACGTTGATGGCAGTCTAGGCCGAAGGCGTGGAACCTTGCGAGTTCTCGTCAGCCTGGTCGGGGGACCAGCGGAGTCGCGGCTTGCGGGCGGCACGGGCCTCGTCGAGGCGACCGAGCCTGGGCAGGTGGGGGGCGCCCTTCACCTTCTCGGGATCCGATTTCGCCTCGTCGATGATCGCCTTCAGCGCGACGACGAACTCGTCGAGCGTTTGCTTGGTCTCGGTCTCGGTGGGCTCGATCATCAAGGCCCCCTTCACGACCAGCGGGAAGTAGACGGTGGGCGAGTGAAAGCCGTGATCGAGCAAGCGCTTCGCGACGTCGAGCGTCTTGACGCCGGTCGTCTTCTCCAGGGTCTCGTCCGAGAGCACGACCTCGTGCATGCAAGGCTGCGTCGTCGCGACGTCGAGGGTGTCCTTCAGCTGCGACCAGAGGTAGCGCGCGTTGAGCACCGCCAGCTGCGACGCGAGCGCGAGTCCCTCGCCCCCCATTTCGCGCATGTACGTGTACGCGCGGATGAACATGCCGAAGTTGCCCTGAAAGGCGCGAACGCGGCCGATGCTCTGCGGGCGATCGTGCTCGAGGCGGTAACGGTCACCGTCGCGGAGCAGGACCGGGATCGGTGCGAAGGGCGAGAGGTGGGACTTGAAGCAGATCGGCCCGGAACCCGGACCGCCGCCGCCGTGGGGTGTCGTGAACGTCTTGTGAAGGTTGATGTGCACGACGTCGACGCCGAGGTCACCCGGCCTCACCTGCCCCATGATGGCGTTCGTGTTCGCGCCATCGCCGTAAACGAGGCCGCCGCGCGCGTGGATGAGCTTCGTGATCTCCGACAGGTGGGTCTCGAACAAACCGAGCGTGTTCGGGTTCGTGATCATCAAGCCGCAGACGTCGTCACCGCCCTCGCGTTCGATGATGCGGAGCACCTCCTCCGGGTGAACGAGGCCGTCGTCGCTCTTCGGGATCTTGATGGCCTCGAGGCCGGTCAGCGCGCACGTCGCTGGGTTCGTCCCATGCGCGCTCTCGGGGATGAAGACCTTGCGCGGCGAACGCCCCTGCGCTCGGTGGTAGGCGCGGATCAGCATGATCCCAGTCAATTCTCCCTGGGCGCCCGCCGCCGGGGACAGCGCGCAGTCGTCCATGCCCGTGACCTCGCACAGCATGCGCGCCACCCGCCACATCACCTCGAGGCTGCCCTGCGCGTACGCGTCCGGGCAGGCCGGGTGCAAGCCGAGGAACTCGGGCAGACGCGCGGCCCACTCGTTCACCTTCGGGTTGTATTTCATCGTGCACGAGCCGAGCGGATACATCTGCGTATCGATGCAGAAGTTCTGCTGCGACAGGCGCACGAAGTGCCGGAAGACCTCCGGCTCACTCACCTCGGGCAATCCGGCTGGCGCGGACCTCGCGAGCTTGCCGAACGCGTCGAGCACCCCGATCCGCGGCACGTCGAACGGCGGCAGCGAGGCGCCGCTACGCCCCGGTGACCCGCGCTCGAAGATGGTAGGCTCGTCGAACTGAAGTCCTCGATCCGCGCTCATGGTCACTCCGTCGTGGTCGCAGGCGACTCGACCTCGCCCGACTCGCTGCTGCCCTTGTCCCAGTCGCCACCACCGACGTCGGAGGCACCGGCGCCGCCGATCGAGTCGAGGTCGGGCTTCACGTTGCGCTGCTTCACGGCGACCCACTCGATGCCGGCCTCGTCGCTGCCGCGCCCCATCTCGCCCTTCAACACGTCATCGACGTTGTCACCAGCCGGGCGCGTGTAGAGAAAGTAGCCCTTGCCGGACAGCCGCGAGTTCGGCCCGACGAGGCCGTCCTTGTACTCGTCCCAGTCGAAGCGCAGGAGGTTGCCGTCGACGTTGCCCTTCAGCTGTCCCCACTCGCCCTTCAGGGGGCGGAGCCACTTGCCGCGGACGAGGTTGCCCTCGGTGGCGAGGTGGAGCGTGCCGAAGAGCGGGCTGAAGTAAACGCCGGACCATTCGCCGTCGGCCGGCATCGAGCCCGGTTCGACGTTGGCGCGCTTCACCTGGGGTGGCGGCGGGGCGCAACCGAGAGCCGCATGCGCGGTGGCGAGGAGGGCGACGAACGAGAGCTTCCGCAGGATACTCCACATGCGCGCGAGACTAGCTTTTGTCCGGGTGCGACGCTAGCGGAGCCGCGGCCGAACCGGCGGACGCGCGACGGGCGAGGAGATCCTCGAGGAGCTGGTCGAGCCGTCGCCCGGGGGCATGCCCCTCGCCGAAGCGCAGCGACGGGGGACGCGCGGCCCGGGGAACCCCGTCGCGCCCGCCCGCGCCGAGCCCGCGCAGGGTCATCGGCGGCTCGAGCGCGAACGATGTGCTCGACGGCGGCGAGGACGACGCGACCACCTCGAGGATGGGCGGCGGGCTCGATGCCGGCGCCGCGCCGGAGGTGGACGGCGGCGGCGAAGGCGCCGGGAGGCTCGGTGGCGGGGACGGGGTCGGAGGCGCGACCGGCGGGGCAGCCGCCGAGGTGACGATTCGCGGCGGCGCGGCCACCGGATGAACGGACACCTCACGGACCAGGGGGGTCGGTGCATGCCGCGGGGGCTCGGGCGACGCCGTGTGCGGCTCGGGGCGGGGCGTCGACGAAGGCGGCTCCGACCCTGCGGCAGTGGGCGCTGGCCCATGCCCAAACGGCGTCTCGACGATGCCGCGCCGAGTGACGAACTTGTAGCCGCCCCGCCCGTCCTCATCGATCGTCGCACCGGCGAGCGCCGCATCGAACTCGCCGCGGCGCAGCGCCTCGATGGCCGCGCGGTGCTGGGCCCGCATGCGCTCGCGGATGCGCTCGACGGCGGCGTCATCGTCGACGACGTCCTCGTACGACGAGCGCTGCGTGTGGACGATGCGACCGCCGTCCGCGAAGACGTGGGTCGTGAGCTGCTTGCGGCGGGGCCCGAGGTCCTCGGTCTGCACGTGAAGGGACGTCCCGCGGTGCGAGACGTTGTCGTTGTGGCCAAGCAGAGGACCGCGCGAGGGCATGACTCACTCGTCGAAGGCGGGCGTCATGGCAGGCACCGCTCGAGCTCGTCGAGGCCCGATGCGGCGAGCCCGCACTCGACCTGTGG
>Ga0194129_10008893_pt1 | contig 11443 bp, 10 predicted proteins | sample TA2KigCa35mmetaG_FD_150862 | JGI IMG/M metagenome (GOLD analysis project Ga0194129, IMG submission 150862) | Freshwater microbial communities from Lake Tanganyika, Tanzania - TA2015038 Kigoma Deep Cast 35m | ecosystem: Environmental > Aquatic > Freshwater > Lake | place: Tanzania: Lake... | reverse complement strand
TCTCAGATCTCACGTTATCTTCGGATAGCGCTTCGATCTTCGGCCTTGTTCTAAGAAAAAATTTCAGCGCTTCTAACATGCCCTTTTCAATTTAATACACTATAAGAACTGATCTCATCAAAAATTCTTCTCTGCGTTCTTTTGCGGTTATTTCTTCTTCAACAACGCGTCCGGATTGAGCACCTGCAGCGCCTTCGGAACGAAGAGTCCATCTTTGCGGATGAGTTTTCCATCAAACCAAATTTCTCCACCACCATAATCTTTGCGCTGAATCGCAACCATATCCCAGTGGACAGCACTCTTGTTCCCATTGCCAGCCACTTCATAGGCTTGTCCCGGAGTGAAGTGGAAGGATCCAGCAATTTTTTCGTCGAACAGAATATCCCTCATCGGATGCAAGATCAGCGGATGAAAACCGAGTGAAAATTCGCCGATATAGCGTGCGCCGGGATCAGTGTTGAGAATTTTGTTGAGTGCTTCGGTGTTGTTTGCCGTTGCATGAATAATTTTCCCTTCATCAAACTTAAGATGAATTTGATCAAAGGCTATGCCACGATAAAGCGTTGGCGCATTAAAGGTGATGTAACCTTCCACCGAATGTTTTACGGGGCAGGAAAAAACTTCCCCATCGGGAATATTAAATTCTCCACCACAGGCAACCGCTCCAATTTTTTTAATGCTAAATCGAAGATCAGTTCCTGGACCTTTGATGTGCACACGATCCGTTTTTTCCATCATTTTTTTGAGCGCCTTCATCCCTGCTTGCATCCGTACGTAATCAAAGGTTGTCACACGAAAGAAAAAATCTTCAAACGCTTCCGTACTCATCTGTGCTTGCTGCGCCATCGCTGCTGTCGGCCAACGAAGGACGACCCAACGCGTTTTGTTAACACGATAATCAATAGCAGGACGCAAAGTGGAAGTGAGGAGCTTCATCGACTTCTCAGGAACATCGGACATCTCTGTTATGTTATGGCTGCCACGAATGCCGATGTAAACCTGTATTTTTTTGAGTCGTGCGAGATCTATCTCAAGCAAGGTTCTAGCTTGCTCCGAAGTCACTTCCCGAGCAAGTTCACGAGAAATACGTCCCGTGTTGAGTTGCACAAAAGGAATCCCTCCACGGCTTCTAACAGCTCTGATCAACGTGATGACAAATTCTTCAGGAATATCATGCGCATCAATGAGCACGCGATCTCCCGCACGAACTTTTGTGGAGTAACCAGTGAGGATTTCACTGAGAGCGTGGAAGTGAGAGGCAGGCATACAGGTTACAGGGAAAAAAGTGCGATCTTCTAACCTTTACTTCGCCTTCTGCTCTGCATCATGCAGCCGCTTCAAATATTTGTCAGGATCTTTTTCAAAATCTTTTACACAATCTTTGCAGCAAAATTGCACTTCTGTTCCTTTGTAGTTAACAACTGTTGGAGGCCCCATCTGCCCAAGTTTGTCGCCAGAGACCACACAAATATTCAGCGGGTAAGCCGTTGTAGATGTTGGTGCCGTTGTTTCTGCAGCATGAATTGTTCCGAGGAACACAACAAAAAGAAAAAAGTATTTCATCATCCTTCTTATTTATCGATCTATCGAGAAATATGAAAGAAATAAAATTGATTCATCAATTAATAAATTTTTTACTGTAACCTGTAAACTGTAACCTGTAACCTCCTCACATGCTCCGCCGTTTACCCTCTTCCTGGCTTGTTTTTTTAAGTCTCTTGATTGCTATTATTGGCTGGGGATGGGCTTGGGTAGGAATTCGCTACGCCATTCGTTATTATGCACCTGGCCAATTAGCATTCGGCCGTTATTTGGTAGCATCTATGACGCTACTCCCATTTTGGATTGCACGAGGAAGGCATTTCCCAAAAAGTGGAGATTGGTTCTCTTTGATTGTGATGGGAGTCACTGGATTCACCATCTATAATTTTTGCATCAATGTTGGAGAACAGACAATCACAGCGGGGACAGCTGCCCTCATCGGCGCTTTCCTTCCGATTGGCAACACACTCGGCGCTGCTTTTTTCCTTAATGAAAAACTTTCGCCCACTCGTTTGACAGGCATCCTCATTGCTTTTGCCGGCGTAGCTGTCACGAGCTTAGGAGCCCAAGGTCATTTTGAATTTTCTTTTGGCGCTTTCCTCGTTTTCATAGCAGTCCTCTCAGCCTCTGTTTATGGTGTTTTGACCAAGTACATGGTCAAAAGTTATCCCCCGTTAGATGTTGTTTCATGGGCGATGTGGGCTGGGACCTTGGGCCTTCTTCCTCTCGGACACGGATTGGTAGCACGTGTCCAAGAAGTTCCTTGGCTTGCAACCCTCAATGTTATTTTGTTGGGGATCTTGCCGGGAGCAATGTGCTATGCGTGTTTTACGTTTGCCTTATCTCGTGTTCCTGTGGCAAAGGCTTCGACCTCGATGTTCTTCATGCCGATCACATCGATCCTCCTCGGCTGGCTACTCCTTGGCGAACTTCCTTCGTCGATCGCGATTGCCGGTGGCGTGGTAACGATCATGGGAGCCTACATCGTTAATACGAAGAGATAAGGCTGAAGGCTGCCTACTTCTTCTGCAGCACCAACTCGTCTTCATCATTGTAAAGAATCCGTCCGCATTGAGAGCAATTGATCATTTCTTTTTCGGCCCGCGCAGCCAGCACTGTTTGTGTCGTTACTTTCATGTGGCATCCCATGCAAACATTGTTTTCAATCGCCACGATCGCATTTCCTTCCTTGCTTTTGAAGAGTCGATCATATCGTTCTAATAGATCCTCTTCAATTCCTTCACACAAGCGCGGACGCTGTTGCTGTAACTCTTCACGGCGTTGAGATAAGTTTTCACGACGCCCATCAAGGGTGGAAAGTATTTTCCCGATGCGCTTCATTTCGACATCGTGGGCTGCTTGAGCTGTCTCTAAATCTTGCGTCAGAGCTTCCCCTTTCTCCATCAGGACCAACTGGCGCTCCTCAATTTCTGCAATAACTTTTTCTGCGACTTCAACCTCATGACGGAGCGCTGCATATTCCTCGTTTTTCCGAGTTTCTAATTGCTGCGTTTTGTAACGAGCGATCTGCTCTTTTTTTGATAAGATGTCGCCGTCGAGTTTTTTTAACTCTTTTTCTAGCTCTCGACGTTGTGCCTGCGCGGCATCAAGGCGCTGTGCAGCTCTAGAAGCGTCGCGATCGCAACTTTCCTTTTCTCTTGGCAACGCTTCAAGCGTCAGTACCACATCGCGAATCTGCTGATCGCAATGCTGAAGAACGAGTAGTTTTTCGAGTGCGAGTAACATTGTTACAGAAGAAAATACTTTAAACAATCATCAAGAGCAAATTGGTTTTAAAATTCGCTAATGCGGATGAAATACAAGGAGCCTCGGAGCGCGAGAAAGAACTGCATCGACGAGCGTCTATGTAATACACACGAAGCGACGAGCACCGGAGTGACGCAGTAGTTCGCCGCATTAGTAGAATTTGAAAGCCAATTTTACGACTTATATCTTAGCCGTTTCTTATGCCGGTTAAGCTTCATGCGCTTGCGGCGCTTGTGCTTTGCGATTTTAGCTTTACGTTTCTTTTTGATGGATCCCATGAGACTTAAACTTAAACTTTTAACTTAAACTGCTGCTTTGCGGCTTCAGAGGTGCGAAGCAGTTTTGAAGCTGCAAAGCAGCAATCAGCAATGGAGCGGGTGAAGGGATTCGAACCCTCGACATCAACCTTGGCAAGGTTGCACTCTACCAACTGAGTTACACCCGCATTTGCGGTTAGAAATACTCATCTGTTCTGCCCCTTCTGTCAATACAATTTGGAAAAGACTGAAGGCTGAAGGCTAAGAAGCAAAAGCAATCTCTGCTAGCCCGGATATTTCATACCGATTCTGCTGCGGCTTGTGACGAATCATTATGAAATATCCGGGCTAGCGCAGCATACTTTTTAAGACTCTCTTCGATCGTGAATGGAGCCAACATCTCTTCCGTAATTTTTATGGGATTGGCAAGCACTTGTTGAATAGCTTCTGCTAAGGCCGGAGCGGTAAGCGCGGCGAGGCCTTGCGCCAGTGGCCCTTGTAAAATTTCGGCTGGTCCAAACGGACAATTGGTACTAACCACTTGCGTGCCACAAATCAAGGCCTCAATCAAGACGCTTGGCAATCCCTCATAGTCAGAGCTCAAAACTAATACCTCTGCCGCACGCATAAAAGAATAAGGATTATTTGCAAAACCGACAAAAACAACTCGGTTTAAAATATCCAGCTCCTCTGCTTTTGTGCGAACACTCTCTGTTTCTTCATCGCTTCCTAAACCAAGTAGCATCAGCTTTCCAGCGTAGCCGCTTTGTTGAAATGCTTCTAATAAACGATCGTGACGTTTTTGTGGATGAAACCGTCCGACATGTAATAAAAATTTTTCTTTTTCAAAAGGAGTTTGTTCCTGTGCCAACACTCGAATTTTTTCAACATCAAAAGGATTATAAATCGTTACCATTGCTGCAGGTCGAATTCCTATCGCTCGGACATCCTCTTGCAAAGCCGCTGAGACCGTGATCAATTTTTTTTTATCGTACGTTTTTAAAAGTTGTCGCTGCTTGCGCCAGCGCCTCCACCCTCGCTTATTTCCAAGCTCACCAACTGTCAATGCACAATGCAAACATCTCCAAGCCACGGCACTCAAATTCGAAGCAGCTACAATCCGATCCGTTTTTGGAAGATGAGAGACAATGAGGTCAAATTTTTTTTCCATTTTTTGCAAAGCTCGATCGAGCTTGCGCGCCCGTCTTCGAATTTCCGTGAGACGCCAAAAAGGCCCTCGATACGTATCTTCCAGCAGCAAATACTTCACCCCTTTTGGAATTGGATAGGCACATTCGTCACGCAACGAAACAATCATTACCTCATCTCCCTGCGCCGCCATTCCCTCTGCCAGCGTCAAGACAACACGCTCGGCTCCACCTCCGGCGAGTCCATCGATAAGAAAAAGAATGCTTTTCGATTTCTTCATGAATGAAGCAATTCTTCCACTGCCTCAATCACTGGGTCTACAGGAATATTTTTTAAATAACGCTCTCTCGTTGCCGTGTTCACAGCATCGGGATCGAGCATCGCTCCATAATCCCGAGCATCGATCAAACGATAACGTGTTTGCCAAGGATGCCACTCGTTCACTTTGCTAGGACCAAAAAGGACAACCGTATCTTTCTTCAATGCTGCAGCCATGTGCATCGGCACAGAATCAACACCAAGAAAAAGACGCGCTCCCTCGATCAAGGCTGCAAGCTCTCCTAACGTGAATTTCCCTGCAAGCGAGATGACACCAGGTGCTGTGGCACGTTTTAAAATTTGATGAATCAATGTCATTTCTTCTTGGTCAGGAGAAGAAGTGAGAATGATCGGCCATCCTTGCTGTGCGAAATATTGAATCACTTCGGCGAAGCGATCATCTTCCCAACATTTAAAACCCCACCGCGCCGCAGGATGAACTACGAGATACGGTTTTGTGACGTGATGCTGCAGCAGCAATTTTTTTACAGCCTCGCGATCGGGTGGATCAATCTCCAAGCGACATCTAACCTCCTTTCCAACAGTCTTAATACCTAGTGGCGCCAGCACTGCCAAATTTTGTTCTACAGTATGATGGGTGTTGCTTGGAAAAATTGGCACCAAGTACGTAAAACAAGACTTCCAAAAAATATCTTGCCGTCGTGGGTAGGCGAAACCGATAGAACCTTGCCGAGCGAGGAGTTTTGCCATCAAGGCTCCCTGCATCTGATCGGAAAGATGGAGCACCCAATCATAGCGCTGCTTCCTAATTTGAAAAAAAACTTTTAGATGACTCTCAATACTCTTCCATCCGCGCAAGTCGCGATTCCAGCTCCAAATATGACGGAAATCGGGATTATTTTTAACAAGCGGCTCCGTTCCTTCATAGACCAGGAGATCAATCTGCGCCGTCGGAAATTTTTCCTTCAACGCGCGCGCTACAGGCGTTGTTAAAAGAACGTCACCATGATGTCGGAGTTTGATGAGGAGAATGTTCACGATAACTGTTTAGATGCCTTTTAAAAATTTTACGAAAAGGCGCTTGAACGATTACTATTCACTTCTCTAAAACGCGCTCAAGTGCTGGAAGGCTTCAAATCGTTCTTGAATCTCAGCGTCGGTCACTGTTTTCAAGCGATCAACACTAAAGGCTTCCACGCTGAAGCTCGCCATGACGCTGCCGTAGACGACAGCTTGACACAAGTGTTTGAATTCAATTTGCGATTCTTTTGCTCCATCTCTTTTTGCCAAGTAACCTGCTAAGCCGCCTGCAAACGCATCACCAGCCCCGGTTGGATCGTGAATATCTTCGAGTGGATAGGCTGGAGCGCTAAAAAATTTTCCATCGCCAAAAAGCAAACACCCATGCTCTCCTTTTTTAATCGCAACATAGGCAGGTCCCATCTCGCGCAGACAACGTCCGGCTTTGATAAGGCTTGTTTCGCCGGTGATTTCACGCGCCTCACTGTCATTGAGAAGAAGCATGTCGATACGACTTAGCAAGTCCATTAGACGCGGACGTGCAATATTGATCCAAAGATTCATTGTATCGGCAACAATAAATTTTGGCGCTTCGAGTTGATCGAGCACATGCAACTGTAAGTCGGGAGCAATGTTTCCAAGCAAGACAAAATCAGCTTTGCGATAAGCCTCTGGCAACGTCGGCGTGAAATGTTCAAAGACATTCAAGTCTGTCGAACGCGTCTCGCGTGAATTCATGTCGAAAAAATATTCTCCCGACCAACGGAAAGTTTTTCCAGGAACAATTTGCAAACCGGTGAGATCAATATTCCGTTTTTTAAAAAGATCAACATGCTCTTTCGGAAAATCATCTCCGACGATCCCGACAAGGTGCGGTATTGTAAAAAAACTGGCGCTCACGGCTGCATAGCTAGCAGCGCCACCGAGAATTTCGGCATGTTCTTCAAAAGGAGTTTTAATAGTATCGAGTGCAATGGAGCCAAGGACGAGTAAAGACATGGTTGCAGGTTACAGGTTGCAGGTTACAGGTTACAGGAAAAAATTAATCTTTGGTTTGCTGCTCATAACTACGGCTATACCGCACAAACGTCGAGAAGGCCGTGGCCACAGCGATCCAGAGGCCTGGAAAGCCATCCAAAAAACCACGTTTTAAAAAATATCCTCGAAAAAATCGCCAGAGTGGCCTTGTGACAGTTGCGCCAAGCGACCACGCTTTTTTTTGAGCATGTTGCTTTTTGAAAAACTCATCGGCAAAGGGATTGATTTTATCGATGTAAGCATTCATCGAAGGAAAAGAGTAGTGCAGCAACTCACCAGAAAAAGTAGTAGTGCTTCCTTGAAGATCTACAAATTCATGAATCGGCTCCTTCCATCGTCCGCGATCGCGACGAAAAAGTCGCAGCTGAAAGTCAGGATACCAATCTCCATGCCGAATCCATCGCCCGAGAAACCAGGTTTTACGGGGGAAGCGGGCACCTACAAAGCGCTGATCATTTCCTTTTTCAAAAAAAGCGATGATCTCGTTTTTCAGCTCTGGAGAAATTTCTTCATCGGCATCCAGCGCTAAGACCCATGGCTGCGAGCAACGATCGAGAGCCAGATTTTTTTGATCGCGATAACCAAGCCATGCTTGCTCATGCACGATCGCGCCAAATTTTTTGGCAATCTCGATCGTTCCATCGGTCGAGCCTGAATCAACAACAACAATCTCATTCGCCAAATCAGCAACGCTCTTCAAGCAGCGTTCTAAATTGCACTCCTCGTTGTAAGTGATGATTGCAACGGAAATCGGAAGATTCATAAAAAAAGCTAATCCTTTCGATCTCTCTCCAGCAAAGCCATGCGAGCTGCTTCCAGCTTTTCTTTTTCTTGTTCTGTTAGGCTATTAAGACCGGTCGCATTGATTTTGTCCAAAAGCTGATCGACATAAATCATGGAGAAATTCTCTTTAGTTTCTTGCTCAACAGCCGGCAGTGCATTTGCCGACTTTTTAAAATTCTCTTCAGGCATTGATGCAACGAATGTAGATCCCGTAAAATGGTAATCCCCTTCCTCTATTTTGGGCGGCGGCAACGTGATAGGCCTTGAGAGCGATTGCTTTATTAGCGTTTCTAGTTTGCTTGAAGAAAAAAAGTACAGTGGTTCGCGATAGCCATTTTTTTTCATAAAAAAGATGGCTGCCATTGAGAGCGTGAGAAGTTGGACCATCGAGAGCCATTGATGCTCTGCTATTAACTGCAAGGCAGAGAGCCCCAGCAAAAGAAGCAGCATCCATCTGGCCGCAATCCCAAAGAAAAAAGGAGCGCTGGGAACCATCGTTGCAAAAGCTGCAAAGAGCGCCATGCTCACCATCTCTCCTCCACGCGCCTCTGAGGGATAGCTCAGAAAATGAACTACCTGAAATAAAATCCCTTGCAGCAAAACTAAACCTCCATAAAAAAGCGCGAAAGATTTACTTCCAATACCTGCTTCGACTAAACGGCCAAAGAAAAAAAACATTCCCATTTCTAGCGCGAACCAGATGCTAGGAGTGTTCACAAAAGCATAGGTTACCAAGCGCCAAACCTCTCCACGAGCGACAGCTGTGCTATTGTAGACAAAAATTTGAACGAGGTCCTGGCGTCCTGCAGCTATGAGGAGCGCCACGCCAATCGTCGCAACGATGTAGAGACTCAGCAAAAATGAAACGCTGTGAATGGGGCGACCACCCAGCCAAAAGAGCGGCTGTTGATCACGTGAAGGGAAAAAAGATGACATGACTACAGGCTACAGAAAAAATTCACAGGGATGGAAGAAGATAAAAAAATTGACAGGGATGGAAGAGATAGAAGGGATGAAGAAAAACTAATTCCTTAAATTTTTTTATCCCTTCCATCCCTGTGAATTCTTTATTTTTTCGGAATGATCGATTCCAAGCTCGACGACGCAATCCATCCCTCTTGGCCAGCTGCCGTGCGCACGTAAGACCAAGCACCATGCTGGGAGAGTAGGATAAGGCAACTTCCCGTTGGAAGTTGAGCGATTACTTCAGCCGAATCAGTAGGAGTTGCGCGCAGAGGTAATATCGCAGGACGATCAGGGCGATGTTCTAATGCTGCTCGCGCATCTGTTTTTGGGAGTAAGATAACCTCATAGCGAGCGCGCAAGCGAGGATCAATGATAACGCCCAACACCGAGAGCGCATGCCCCACAAGACAAAAAAACAAAACAACAAGAAACAGCCCCCATCGTTTAGGTTTTCTGGCAGAAGAAAGAATATACACAAAAAACAGAACAACGAGGAGAAATGTTGCACTCCATCCAAGAATCATTCCAACAAAAGAAATTTTCTCGGGAGAATAACGTGAAGCCAACGCTTGTTGCCATGAGGATTCGATCGGCAATCCCAATTTTGACAAAACTTCTTTCAATTGTTGCTGAGCAACCACCAACGTCGGATCAAGCACCAGAGCCCGTCGCAGCGCCAGTGAGGCAGCTGGTAGATCGCCGCTCTCTTTTTCAGCAAGGGCTTCGTTGTAGTAGGCTTCGGGAGAGCCAGTGAAAGGTTTTTCGGTGGAGCTCCAAGCAACGGAGGAGATTCCAAAAATTAAAATTAAAAAGATTTTCATAAGAATTGACAAAAGGCTGTAGGCTATAGGCTGTAGCCTATAGGATTTTCAGATCAAAAACTAAATTAAAAAATCAGTTAAACTCAGCAGTAGAAATTCTTGTTTTTTGGCCGAAGGCCTAACTTTAACCTACAGCCTTTCCTCCTTGCGTTCTTTTGCGGCTATTAATTTTTTCTTTTGAATTCTTTGCGGCTAAGTTTTTCAAAATTCCAATCACTCGTTCTCGTTCAGCTGTCGTCAAGAAAGTAACGCGCGCGCCGTAATGAATTTCGTCACGGCGTTGTAAAATTTCTTCAAGGTCCTCTTTCTCTACGACTCCTCGCTTCAAGAGCAATTCTGCCGCCGCCGCCGCTCTTTCATAAAACTCAGGCATGGAAAGTTCTTCCTGCTCTAGTTCTGCCATCAAGTTAGCCAACTGCTGCTCCTCCAGCTCACGCGGAGAGCGTCCGCGCTTAGCGTAGGCTCTTGCTCCAAAAATTCCAACGAGCCCGAGAGTCGCACAAAAACAAGCGAGCCATGTGAGCACCCATTCTTTGCGATGCAACGGATCCTTCCATGCATGTTGTGTCTGTTCTTTCAAACGCTCTCCCAAAAGCAATGCTGGAGCAGGAGAAGGAGAGTTTGTCGCTGTTGCAGCAGCTGCTACTGTAGTCGATGCTGGAGCTGGCGTTGAAGCAACACCGGTTATTTGAACTGGAAGCGGCTTCGTCGTCAGCGTCACATATTTTGTCGCTACAGGGTCGAAATAAGAAAAGGAAGAGCCTGGTGTCGCTGTCACTGGTTGCTGCGCGATCATCGTCGTCTCAAAAGTCTTCACACCTCGCCATCCAAAAATGTCATTTGCTTCAAAATGGTCTGCAGGAGGATAAGTCCGCCAGCCCTGTGTTTCGGTTAACTGCGGTCCTTTCAAAGCTTGAAAATTTCCTTGTCCAGAAAGCTTCAGAGAGAGAACGACCGGATCTCCTTGAGCCACTTGTTGCGGTGCCACCGATCCTTCTAAACGAAATTGTCCAATAGCCCCTGAGAAGTCGACTGGACGCCCTTCCGCGGGGAGAGGCATCACTTCACAATGAGTAACGCTTGTTTTAAGTTGCATCTTTTGCTCTCGTACAAAAGGAGAGCGCCCTCCCAAGAGTCTCGAAAAAAGATCAGCATCCATTCCGCCTGGCATCGGTTCTGGAATTGCAACAGCAATATCTAACGTAGCTGGTGAAATATCTAAGACACCAGGTTTTACGGCAGCAAAAAGCGTACGAAAGGTCGCAACGTTATAGATAAAACCATCGCGCTCCTCGCGACTCTGCTCTGGATCTTTAAAGCGATCGGTCAAGACTCCCTCGCCACCAAAGTTCGGAGGCCCCATCGTAGAAAATCCATAGTGGGCATCAACATAAAATCGAATTTGCACGGGCACGACCTCACCAGCATAAAATTTCTTTTTAGGAATCACAATCTCTGCAAAACCGAGATGATCACGGTCAACTTTATTCCTGTTTCGTTGCGTTGCCATGCTCGCAGAGGGCGCAAGCGAGCCCATTGAGGGAGGCGCTTGTGAAGATGTGTTGGGCGTTGTTGTCCCTGAGCCGATCACCGCCAATGAAAGTGGGGTTGTTTTCATCACTTGCCCTTCGGCTCGCACAGTGACAGGCGGAATGGTGAGATTGCCCGTTTTTAAAGGAACCACAATATAAGAATAAATCACCGAGGAAGAGACATTGAAGTTGACCATCTGCACTTCAGAAGACTGGCCTGTAAGCTTGATTTGAAGGCCCTCTGCAGCGATCTCAGAAGGAACATCTGCTTGCTGCACACCAGTCACCT
>Ga0194129_10008889_pt1 | contig 11445 bp, 10 predicted proteins | sample TA2KigCa35mmetaG_FD_150862 | JGI IMG/M metagenome (GOLD analysis project Ga0194129, IMG submission 150862) | Freshwater microbial communities from Lake Tanganyika, Tanzania - TA2015038 Kigoma Deep Cast 35m | ecosystem: Environmental > Aquatic > Freshwater > Lake | place: Tanzania: Lake... | reverse complement strand
TTTAAATATATGCGACCGTGTTTATTCATCATCAATATCATTGCATCATAATATGAAGGAGTTTATTAAAGAGGAATATCTGAACTTTATTCTCGTCAAGTGTAATAAAGAGTTTGTCAAAGAGAGCTTTGATATCCCTCCAATTGTAGAGACATTTTATTTATGTAAGATGTCAAAATATTTGAAGGTAATTAAAAATTACATAAATCAGAATGTTCTTGAAAAAATTAACGCTAATGATATTTCAGGGGCTATCAAAGAATTAGGAGGTAAAAATGAAACAGAGACAGGAATAGCCAATTTGATATGTGCGGATATGAATAAAGCTATTCAGAACAAATATAAAGAGAAGGACTATATTACTTTGTTGGACATAGCTGATGATGTAAAAGCTAATAAATTGAAGATGATAGAGCAAGAGCTAATCAATTTGAATGAAAAACTGAAGGATTTGACAGAAAGGATATCAGAGATTGAAAGTAAAACCTGTGCAATTTGTTTGGATAACATAACACACCCTATAATATTGGATTGTACTCACATATTTTGTGGTAGTTGCATTATTAATTTATTAAATAACAGAGGAATGATTGGAGATAATATCAAGAGGTGCCCTAATTGTCGCAAAGAAATAACGAGTACAGACAATTTGACAGCAATTGTTCCAGAAAAAAAAGAGGAGGCTGTAAAATTATCCAAAAAAGATTCTATAGGAAAAGGCATATTAAGCAAAGAGGAAACCTTGATTGAATTGATATTGAATAATAAAACGGGCAAGTTCATAGTATTCAGTCGTGTTGATGCAGCATTCTCTAAAATTACTGAAATACTTATGACTAACAATATAACACACGCGTGTCTCAAAGGTAATACCAATCAGATGATGAATATCCTTAACAACTTTAAATATGGAAATACAAGTGTTATTTTGCTTACCACACAATATGCGGGTTCAGGCATTGATATTAGTGTTGCTACAGATGTCATAATATTACACTCTATGGATGCAGATAAACAGCAAGCTATTGGAAGAGCCCAGCGTGTCGGGAGAATAGCCCCTCTAAAAGTACATAATCTGTGTTACGAACACGAGCTGAGCCAAAATGAAAATATAGTTATTAACAATTAGATATTAGATATTAGATATCACATTGGTATAAACAAATATAATAAAAATTGATATTGATTATCACATATATAATATATATAACAGATATAGCATAGTATATTATATAATATACGATTAACAAAATAAATTTGTAAAATGCCAGATGATAGAAATGCACTGAACAGCTCAAATATAACTGGAATAAATACAGTCCAATCAGGACAGACAGGACAAGCAACAAGCCATCTAAATAAGAGAATACCGAGGTACAAGATGGGAGATGATAATGTTATTAAGATATCTAATGATAAGCAAAAGTATTATTTGAATATTGCTGCAAAAATCGCCACAAAATCACCTGTTTATACACACAAACACGGTGCTATCATCGTATATAAAAATATTATAATTTCATCGGGATACAATTTTTATATAAAGGGCAATAGTATGCACGCTGAAATATCTGCAATATCAAAAATAAACAAGAAGTATAAGGGGATTCTTAATGAATGCGATATATATGTCGTAAGAATAGGTCCTAATAGCTTAGATAATCCTCTTAAATATTCACGACCTTGCTTGGATTGCGAGAGCACAATTATGAAATACAATATTAAAAATGTCTATTATTCAACATCTTGCGAATATGATATAGTACACGGTGCTATTCATAATAAAAATAAATGCAAATGCTTCTTATAATTAAAGTGTTGATGATATGTGAAGTTATAGTGTGAGAGATACTTTGGGAATAATTCTCTTAATATTCTTTTTTACTACTGTTTCGCGCTCATCTTCAAATATTTTTTTAAGCAATTCCTCGCCAGAAAGATCATTGTATTTAATTATTTTTGTTTTAATATCATTCATTTTGATAGGAACCTTACATTCTTTAATATTTGTTTTAATCCTCCCGTGCTGTGTATTAAGGTCATTATATTTATAATTAAACATAAATTCTTCTATTTTATTATTTAAAACACGCTGGTAATTCTTACGCTCTTTCATAGCAATACTTAGTTTTCTAATCTGGTCATCATATTTAAACCAGTCATTCACGAGATTTTTAAAACTTTCCAATTCTTCAGGCGTGGGCTCATTGTTATTATTGTTAATAATATCATCTACTATATTCAAATTATCCATTATATATTATAATGGCCTATTATCCTTAAATTATTTTTATTGTATTTTTGCAAGCCTTACTTTTGGCTTTGCGATAGGTTTTGCAGTTAGCTTTGCTGTTGGCTTTGCTCTCGGCATTGCTGTTGGCTTTGCTGTTGGTTTTGCTGTTGGTTTTGCTGTTGGCTTTGCTGTTGGCTTTGCTGTTGGCTTTGCGATAGGCATAATGAACTTTTTTAAATCATCCAATTCTCTGTTTCCTTCGTATTCGCTCTTTTTACCACGCGAATACTTAATTATTGTAGGATATCCCTGAATATTCTTCTTGTATTTTTCTGGAAGATACTCAATGTTATTTTCCTCAACATTTATTATAGTTATATCTTTTTTATTTTTTATGCTATCACAAAGTTTATTCCAAGTAGGTTTTAATTGAATACAATGTCCGCACATATCCGAATAATATAATATAACAAAATCACCTATCGCAATGATACTATCATTAATCTCTTTTTTATTGTCAACATTCAAATAATAGAACATTAAAAACAAAATCTTCTATTTATATACATTATTATTTTATCTATCTTTTAATATAAATAGGATAATGAATAAGTATTATGAAATTATAAATGAAGGAGTTCAAGAGGCACCGAAGGAATATAATATGAAAGAATTGAGTTCTAAAATATCCTGTGAGAATATGTCATTATTATCAAAGAAATATACTGATAACCAGAGATTACTGTTTGATGCGAATATTAATATGGAGTTGTGCAATAGCCATCAATATTATTTTGATAATTTGGATGATATAAAAGGCAAGGAGAATGGGCTTTTATCAGGAATGTCTATAGGCAAAAAGAGTTGCATTTATAAAAAGCCTTTTTATAACGAGGGAGATTGGAGTTTTCAATATGGCATTAGTGATACTTTTAAAAACCAATTGAACTCATTTGAACTGTTTAATTATCAATCTAAGGCAAAAACTGCCAAAAACTTCAAAAAAGAATGTCCTGCGGATATTAATTTTAAATCCCTCGGTGAATGCGACAAAGGTCCCTTCTCAACTTATGTAAATACCTTCACCAGCGACCACGACAACTGTGTCTAGAATAAATATTAAAGTGCTCGCGAGTGCATACAAATATAAAAATTGATTGTATTATATATTATATATTATTATAAGACACTATGTTTTATGTTGAAGTTAATCCCGAAAACATTACCAAACTTAAATTTGCAAATCATAAAAAGCTCAATAGTATTACTAAGGTTATTGTTGCAAAAATGATTCTGAACGAAGAATCATCGCATAAAGATTATTTTAAATTAAAGGATATTATTTCTATTTATGTAAATAACGAAATTAAAACAATCAATACAAGAGATATAAACGATATAATTGGTGATTATGGATTTGATAATGCTATTAATTATTATAAAAAAAATTATCACATATTGGATAATATCACCGCGCGAAACCTTTTATATAATATTATTTGCAATACTTATATTATGATATTTGATGAGGAAAAGCAGGATTCTATAAAAAAACTACAGAGCTATATTATTGCCAGAAAAAATAGAAAGCTGTATATCAAAAAGGTTAATATACAGCGCGAGACTGATTACTTGATTGATAAGATTAATAATGAGATGAAATGCGACATTGCAAAGAAAGTATTAACTACAATAATTAATAAGTTCATCAATAAGACTATGAAAACTCTTGACAGAGCATAGTAATGCGATAATCTTCTAAAAACATTCTAATAATTCTATATTTATCTGTGCTTATTTTTTTGCCCATATCAGTATTTATATTATTCATCAGGATATTTGTACGATTTTCTATGTTATCAATGATACTGCTAATATTACTCTGTTTATTTACAATCCCGTATGTGAAATATCTGGATATTCCTATTGCTCCCAGAGAATCTATGCGATCTGCATCTCTTACGCAATCTAATTCAATAGATTTATATGAAGATGGGGACTTTGCCAATTCAAGAGACAAGCTTACATTACAAGCAATCTCTATAATATTTTCTACCATACTTTTATCATCTATTAAATTATTAAAGAAGGCTCTCAATATATTTTCTTGTGTGTCTTCATTATTATTGCTATATTTACTATCATTTATATCGTGGGTTAGAGCGGCCAATTGAATTATAAATATTTGCTTTTCAGTTAGATTTTCTGATATAGCCAGAGCCGTAGCCATATTTTTAACTCGCATAGCGTGGTCAAAACTATGCGAATCATCATATTTTTTCATATAATCCTTTGCAAAATCCTCTGTCAGAATAATAATTTCTTCATTACTCAAAGATATTCCCGCTGCTACTGCAGAACCCGTAGAACCCGTAGAACCCGTAGAACCCGTAGAACCCGTAGAACCCGTAGAACCCGTAGAACCCGTAGAACCCGTAGAATCCATATTATAAATCGCAGTTGCTTACTTGCCTTGATAATAGTATTAGTACTATCACTTTTTATTTATATTTTAATAATTATGACAATAAAAATAATTTTTCTTTGTTTTTAGTTCATTTTTTATAGATAAGGCATCCTTGCTGAAGGTCCCATATATTTACTTGATTATTTTCTAGTGCTTGATGCTCTTGTTGATGCTTTTGTTGATTGCATTAATCTTTTTCGTTCATCTGTTACATATTTAATTCGTTTAGTAAGCTCAACTATTTCTTTTATTAGTATTTTATTATATTCAATTTTATTATTTATTAGATTATTTATTTCTTCTTTTTGTTCGTCAGTATTTTTTAAATTTAAATTATTTGTTTCAGATAGCACATCTTTTTCCAGTTCTATCTGTTTTTTTGTTGTATATGATAATTTATTTCTTAATTTGTTCAATTCTTCATTCAAATTTAAAAGTGTATAATCTAAGTTCTCCTCTACTGGCACTACCTTATTACTTTTAAATGATGAGAATGCACCTCCGCCGCCATTTTTTCGGGAGTTTTTGGAGGAGTCTTTTGTTATGTTGTATATGTATAGGAAAAAATTGAAAAATGCGAGGGTTATTATGCTTATGCGTAAATAAAAATACCAGTCATATTTTATTTCATCATCTTTGCTATATACATCTTTCTTTTTCAATATAAAATATACTATAAATATTAAGAAAAGAGCTTCAAATAATAGAAAAATATAGATATTAAAATTGTTTTCGGTATCATTTATAACAATAGACATTAATAATGTGTTACAAACATATGTATGTCAGTAATTCATCATTCCCAATTAGCTTATCTAATGAATTATTCATTAACAAACTTCTATAATATATAAATATATTAATACATTATTATATATGGATAATAAACTTACGATTATTATTGATATTCGCGAGGACTCTCTGTTTAATGATATATTTGATAGAGACTTAGATATTTACAAGGATAAAATAGATATAACAAAGGAATCCTTAGATATAGGAGACTGTCATATTAAATACAATGATATTCTATATATATTTGAAAGGAAAACGGTGAAAGATTTAATTTCTTCTATACACGATGGAAGATATAGAGAACAGAAGGCTCGTATGTTATCTATATATAATACAATTCAATTATCATATATTATAGAAGAGGATGATGTAATATCATCTAAAATATATTCAAATAAATCGGCTATTCAAGGTGCCTATATTAATACTATGTTTCGCGATAATATAAGGATTTTATTCACAAAAAAGATTGAAGAAACAGCAACACTCATCTTATCAATCGCTGTAAAAATAATAGAAAACCCTAAAAAGTTTATTTCGGTAAATGCTAGGTCAGAAAATGGAACAGGAGAGACTTGCTATACTGATTATATTAAGCTTAAAAAAAAGAAAATAGATAATATAGACGAGGACACCTGCTATATTATGCAGTTATCACAGATTCCTCATATTTCAAATATAATAGCAAAGAATATTGCCAAGATATATCCCACGATGCCTATTTTAATCACGAGTTTAATTGACAATGACAATAAAATTAAGGAGCTGTGCAAGATAGATGGCGTAGGCAAGGAGAAAGCCGCTACGATTGTTAAGTATTTATTTGCTGACAAATGAAAATCGCTTGTAATCGGCAATAATATCGCTAAATACCCTGATATTATTGATAATTTTCAGCTCACCGATATTTTGGCTATTGAATATATCACTCAATATATTAGTTTCCATAGATGCCTCCTTTTCCTTATAATACACAAGGGCAGTATTATATTCTATAATAAACTTCTTATTATTCAGTGTAATAATATATTTATAATTTTTATCATAATTAATTACCTTATTTATAATATAAATTGCTTCCCTATTCTTGTCCTTACAATTATCTCTATTGTATTGCCATATTTTGCTCGTCCCATCACTAATATATGCTGAGGACTCAATTAGGCCTGTCTTTGTATTTTTAGTAATTTTAATATCTACCTTCAAGGTCCCCTTCTCAATACTTTTATCAGTCCTTTTCAATTTCTCCTTATCTGTCTTAATAATCTCATCGTTGTCATTGCATTCAGGTTCGCCAGAAGCGGCCATTTTTGTTATGCGAGACTTCGCTGTAGTCTTCGCCGACTTTCTAATTTTTGGTTCTTTTGGCTGTGTTAATATATTGATGTATTTGTCAAATAATAGCTCTTTGACTGTCAATAATTTCAGATTATCTAATCTGTTTTTTCGGCGTATCGCATTCTGATACATTGGTTTAGTTTGTAAATCATTATCAACCTTCTGCCAATATTCTTCATCCTTCTCATATCCTGGCAACTGTTCAATACAAAGGGCATATAATTGCAGAATAGGTTTCATAATTTGATTTGTAATATAGTGGAGATAATCTGGGGTCAAATTATTATCCACGATATATTCCGGGTTTTCTATCCTGTCTCCCTGGAGACAATTAGGATTATTGGTTTTTATATACACAAATGGAATGCGATCATTTACACACGGGCGATTTCCAGGGTCTCGTGCTCCTATTCTATCTGCCAAAACCTTGTGTGCGATTTTTGAAGGGTCTTTGTATGATGCTTTGATGCTCTTTGTAATAACGAGCTCCTGAATTGATGTTTTGCCTTCAACGAGGTCCTTCAATTCTTCATTAAGAAACTCAATGGAAGCCGTCAAATCCTGCTTTTTCAATATGATATCAATGATGCCTCCATATATTTTTTTGACAATATGGGCATTATCTCGTCTTTTCAATACAATACCCATAGATTTCTGTTTATAGATATTAACATCTGTTTCATATAAGTTCCCGACATATCGCTTTTTACTCAGCAATATAAACGGCCATAGCGATTTTTCATAATTCAATTTCTGCGGTTTAGGCATTATTTTAGCAATCTCCTTTTCTACTATTTTCCCCATCTTAATCGCAAATGGCAATGCGTCCTTCCCCATTACGATATTGCCTTCATCGTCCTTCAAAGGAAACTTGCAAAATATTGAATCAGTATCACCATAAATAACATCGGCACCATAATTGTCCTCCACGAACTTCTTGGCCAACATAATCATTTCTCTCCCGGTTGCTGTAGTACAAGCAGCAATTTCTTTCAAATATATAGATGATGTCCTGGCACCAATTTGGCCGTACAGCGAGTTCGCCGTGATTTTATAGGCAAGCTGTCGTGAATCTAATACATCCTGCTCAAAACTATTATATGTATCTTCAATGGATAAGACAACATCCTTTTTAATATTGTAATTTTCTCCTGTATCAATATTCAGTATATTATATATATCACCTTTATCCGTGCAAAATCCCGTATAGGTATTTTTTCCATCATTAATTGTCTTGTATTCTATTTTTTTTCTCGTGTTTTTACGCTCAATCAAAAGCATATCCAAAATATTTGCTATGATTCCCTTGCGTCCATCCTTATACTGTACGAAGGTACATTCTTTCTCGCCTACTTTTTTCTTCTTATCTCCCTTTCCTTCATATATATCGTAATATATATTCTTGTATTCTATGTTAGGGTCGGATACCCTATATTTTTCATCCATCAAATAGCAATCGTGAGACAGATTATTTGAAATCATAGATGAAGGATATAAAGAACCGTAATCAAATACTACAATCGGGTCATTCAAATATATCCCTTCTTTCGGTTCTAAGACGACAGCACCTTCATAGCCGTCGTCCATATCTATAGTATCATTATCATAAGATTTAATTGCGGGAATCAGCAAGTTATTTTCCATACATTGCTTGGCAATTAGAGAGAAAATCTTGATGCCCTGTCCTCTGCGAAATAGGAAATTGAGAGGAACAAGGCATACATTTCCCATCCCAATATTATTCTCCATAATTTTCAATTTATGAATTAGCCGATTGACAAGACAGCAATCTTGAATACAATATCTGGCTATCTCGCACCTGTCCTTAGAATCACCTTTAAACTTAGCGAATAATTCTTGTGGCTTCAAATCATTCTTATTATCTCCGAGAAATATTGAAGCTACATTATCCAATTTATAACTATCCAATTTTTGTTCTCTTTGCATCACCTTGAGCAAATCAATTAATACGACACCATCCATATCAATATATCTTAGGATATTTTCTCCCATCGCCGAAGAAGATAATTTTTGTTCTACTAGAGATGTTTTGCGTGTTATCAATCTTCCCCAGCCTATGCTGTATTCTTCCAATATCCCAAGCTCCTTGGCTCTATCCCATATATAGGGCATATCAAAACCAAATATATTATAGCCAACTACAATATCCGAGTTCAACTCATTCATCAGCTCTTTCCATTTTATCAACAATTCTTTTTCTGTATTACAGGAGACAACATCGCAATCATCAATTAAATCGCAAGTATCCAGAGTAATGATATTTTTATATACAATCTTATCAGAACCATATATATGCGTAGTGGTTCCTATTTGAATAATTTTGTCGCCTTCAAGAGGAACCAATAGCATATCTAATATTTTCGCCAACTTCAATTCTTCTTCATTCAATTCGGCGATTGTCATATTAACATCATTATCTTCTCCGTCTGCGTCTCCGACTTCTCCTTCTTCGCAGACTTCTCCATCTGCCGATTTAGCAACAGAAGCTGATATTTTATCTAGAATTGATATTATATCTTCCATTTTATCTGCGAGAAGCTCAGGAATACTATCAATATATTTTGGATTGAGCTTCTTCTTAGTATATACCCGATTGATTTTTAGGTCAATCGCAGCATCAATCATAATATCCTTTTTATAGATGTTTTTTAACCAGCTGATTATAAAGTCGCTTGTGTATTCATATCCGGCTTTTGCAACCAACGCCAAATCTTGTGCGACCTTGCTATAATTCTTTATGGCAACTGGAAAATCTCCATGGCTACTGGAACATTCAATATCAAAAGATGTTATGAGAATAGGTGCGATTTTATTGATATCAAGCGGGATAATATCCTTACTATTTATGCTGATATTATAATTGCATCTGCATGAATCATCACCATCTTTATATTTCTCAATTCTTACCCAACCGCAAGGTTTTATATTTTGAATATGAATATATTTAAGGAAAGGGTCAATATTGCTTTCATAAGCCTTGAATCCCTCTTTTTCAAGAGTTTTCAAATAATACTTGAGATTGTTATATAGTTTCAAGGATTTCACAGATATTTTGATAAAACGAAATAGCTTGTTATTAGTGAAACCCCAGAAATCCTTCTTTTCTACCGTAGATATGTTAGAAAAATGCGATAACATATTGTTCGGGATAATTTTCTTTTCGTATTTATTATTATTAAATTGCGCCATATATTTGCCATTTAATAGCTTATCCTTGAATGTTGATACCTTAGCCTCAAACACATTAGAACTAAGGTTTTCCCACGATTCAGGAGGTTTAATGTAAAAGAAGGGCTTGAAGCAATTAACTACAGTTGAGATAGTCGCCCCGTTATCACAAACACCGTATAAAATCATAGAATAGGTTTCTTCAAAATCCTTTTCCTTATTTTTATCATTTTCAGGAACATATATGTCTGTGATTTGAAACTCTACGGGACTGTTATTAAGAGGTTCGTAGTCTTTTCTTGGTTTATCCATATTAAATAGATAATGGCAATTATTTAAATATAAATAATTGCAGTCAATTTTTAATTTATTATAAGTAATAGAAGTATGGAAATAAACACAGAGGGATTAATCATAATAATAGTAACAATAATAGGGATATATTATATCTATAATTATTATACTAATATTGGCTTAATGAAAGTAAAGAGTAAAATAGATAATGAAGAATACACCGTACAAATTAAGGACGATTCACTTGAAGCTGCTAATTTAATTGCAAAAATACGAGAGAAGTTGGTAGTATTAATGGAACACTTGGAGAAATCCTATTCTCTTAATGACGAGCGTGTTAGATTATTAAAGAAGAACTTTAGACCTGATAGATTAAAAGAGGGCGTTGATACTCCTGGATATACGAGCTATTCTATAAACAAAGGTGAGCAGATTGTTCTATGTCTTCGCAGTAATGATAAGTTAGTTGATTTAAATACTATGCTTTTCGTCGTATTACACGAGTTCGCACATTTATCAACAGAAAGCGTAGGACATACAGAAGAGTTTTGGGATAATTTTAGATGGATATTAGAAGAATCTATAAATATAGGCATATATACTAAACAGGAATTCAAAGTAAAAAATGTAGAATATTGCGGTATGACAATAACATCCTCGCCTTTGGAATAGAATAATCCTGTCGCAGTTTTAATAAGGGCTATCTATGATGTTATATAATGTTATATAATGTTATATTGAGTATTTTTAACTGCCTATAAGAACCTCTCAATTATTATAAATATTCTCAAAATATTCTTAGCAATTCTTGAGACACAGAATTTTTAATATTTTTTTAATTTTGAATTTTGAGTACATCTCTTGATTTATTTTGCAATTTCCAAAAAACTTTTGAAATTTTTGAAAAAACAAAAAGATGTACTCAAATTTTATTTTTCATTTTTCATTTTTTTTTAGTGTCTTTTTAGGACACCATAAAGGTAATGTAAATACCCGATAAGTATTAAATTTGTAATTCTTTATTAGTCTTTTTTTACATCCTTTACAATAGCAATCTAAGACTTCTTTGATTAATGCAAGTACTTAAGGTCCGAAGGTCTGTAAATATGATATAAGATAAATATATAAT
>Ga0194129_10008888_pt1 | contig 11445 bp, 8 predicted proteins | sample TA2KigCa35mmetaG_FD_150862 | JGI IMG/M metagenome (GOLD analysis project Ga0194129, IMG submission 150862) | Freshwater microbial communities from Lake Tanganyika, Tanzania - TA2015038 Kigoma Deep Cast 35m | ecosystem: Environmental > Aquatic > Freshwater > Lake | place: Tanzania: Lake... | reverse complement strand
TGATTAGCTCTAGATTAAACAATAATCGTCACCGCGCCGAGCATATCAACGTCTTTTCCCCGATTTTTCAGCAGCCTGCTAGGCCACCAGCGAGAGTAACGTTCGGTTGATCCACTGACAAAACCTTGCCTTTTTCTGTGGGTACTTGAACTCGGTAAGTGACCGGGTAGTCATTGCACACAGACGGGGTTGATACAGCGTAGGCTGTCCGCGACTCGACATTGCACCCATCGCAACTGACAGGGACCTGCGCACAACCAGCAAAGAGCGCTACTACGCAAGGGATTGTATAATGCAGTTTCACAGATTTCGCCTCCGGTTTTCGCAGAGATCAGTATCAAGCCCCTAAACGGGGCCTCGAACCAATGCCAAATCGATTCAGCCGAATCTCGCCACCCGGATCACCCGGTTACGTAGACGCTGTCGCAAGGTCCGATTCGGTTCCGTACCTCAGCATCAATCACCTCATATGGACCGCAACATACGTGGCTACCGTTTTGTTGCTACTAAAGTACTGTTTATTTTCGGTCGATCTGACAGGGGAGTGCGCGCTGGGGTGAGTAGCAGGTCCTTTTTCCACCAGTAAGCGCAAGGTCCAAGCATTCCAGTGCTCAGCGTTTCCGATTTCGACTTCGTACTACCCGAGGACCTCATCGCGCAACAGCCGGCGACGGAGCGCGTGGCGTCGCGCCTGCTGGAGGTCAAGCCGGTCGCTGCCCTGCGGGACTGGCGCTTCAGCGATCTCCCGCAACTGCTTCAGCCCGGCGATGTTGTAGTGCTCAACGATAGCGCAGTGCTCAAGGCGCGGTTGCGTGCCCGCAAGGAGAGCGGCGGCGCCGTGGAGATTCTGATCGAACGCGTGATCGACGAAAGGCGTGCACTGGCGCTTGTTGGCACGAAGCGCAAACTGCTTCCCGGCCAGCAACTTCAGGTGCTCGGGCGCTCACACCTCGCGCCATCGGCAGACATCGTTGGGGCTGCGGCGGGAGGCAACGATCGCCTGTCAAGCGCCACGGTTTGCGGGCGCGAGGATGCCTTCACGCTTCTCGAGTTTGACCACCCGATAGCCATGCTCATGGAGCAGGCAGGCACTGTGCCGCTTCCGCCTTACATACGCCCCGACCCGAGCCGCAACGACGAGGATCGCTACCGTACCGTCTACCAGCGAACCCCGGGTTCGGTGGCAGCACCCACCGCAGGCCTGCACTTCGACAACCACCTCCTCGAGTGCCTCGAAGCGGGCGGGGTGCGCATTGCCCGGCTCACGCTTCACGTGGGCGCAGGAACCTTTCTTCCAGTGCGGCATGAAGATCCCTCCTGCCACACGATGCATCCGGAGTTTTTCGAACTTGGCGAGGATTGCGCTGCGGAGATTGCGCGTGCGCGCGCCAACGGTGGGCGCGTGGTTGCGGTCGGCACGACCAGTCTGCGCACGCTCGAGTCCTGCGCAGATCCGGAGCGCAGGGGCCTGGTGCGCAGCGCCCGGGGGGAGACACGCCTTTTTGTGCGTCCGGGTTACGGCTTCAGGGTCTGTGATGCCCTGCTCACCAACTTCCACCTCCCCCGGTCAACCCTCCTGATGCTGGTGAGCGCCTTTGCTGGATACTCCACGATTCGCGATGCCTATGCACACGCAGTCCACCATCGGTATCGTTTCTACAGTTACGGGGACGCGTGCTTTCTCCATGGCAACACCTCACAGCAATGAACCGGCCGGATCACCTGCGTCTGCACCGCCAGGCCCTTCCGGCAACCTGACCGGGTCCTTTCCCTTCGCAACGGATCCGGGCGCAACGGCAGACACGGCCTCCCACAGCGCTCAGCCGGCGGTTGAAGGCGTGCAGCCGCCTCACTATTGCGTGCTGCACCGCGATGGTGAGGCGCGGCTTGGGCGCCTGCATCTGCAACACGGCAGTGTCGAGACACCGATCTTCATGCCGGTGGGGACTTACGGCGCAGTCAAGGGCATGGCGCCAGAGACACTGCGCGGGGTGGGTGCGCAGATCATTCTGGGAAACACCTTTCACCTCTGGCTGCGACCCGGGCCCGAGGTGATCGCACATTTCGATGGCTTGCATCGTTTCATGCAATGGGATGCGCCGATCCTCACCGACTCGGGTGGTTTCCAGGTCTGGAGCCTGGGCGCGATGCGCAGAGTGGAGGAGGAGGGGGTGCACTTTGCCTCGCCGATCAATGGCGACAGGCTCTTTCTCTCGCCCGAAGTGTCGATCGCCATTCAGACGGTGCTCGATTCCGACGTGGTGATGATCTTTGACGAATGCACCGCCTACAGCATCGGTGATCGCGTGACCAGCCATGAGGAAGCCCGCGCCTCGATGGAGCGCTCCCTGCGCTGGGCGCAACGCTCCTTCGATGCGTTTGCAGCGCAAGACAACGCCAACGCGCTTTTCGGGATCGTGCAGGGAGGTATGTACGAGGATCTGCGTGCCCGGAGCGCCCGGCATCTGGTAGACCTGCAGTTTCACGGCTACGCCATTGGCGGCCTTTCAGTGGGCGAGCCCAAAGACGACATGCTGCGCATCCTGGCCTTTACCGCACCCCTGCTTCCCGAGGACAAGCCCCGCTACCTCATGGGGGTGGGAACGCCCGAGGACCTGGTGGAGGGCGTGCGGCGTGGCATCGACATGTTCGACTGCGTGATGCCCACACGAAATGCTCGAAATGGCTGGCTCTTCACCAGTCGGGGCGATCTGCGCCTTCGCAATGCCCGCTATCGGCGCGACGAGCGCCCGATCGATCCTGCGTGCACCTGCCCCTGCTGCAGCCGTTTTTCGCGTGCCTACCTGCATCATCTGCAGCGCATCGACGAGATGCTCGGTGCACAACTCGCCACCGTCCACAACCTTCACTTCTACCTCAACCTGATGCGGCAAATGCGCGAGGCGATCGCGCAGTCGTCGTTCGCAGACTGGGCCACCGGCTTTCTCGATTTGCGCCGGGGAGGGCTTGAGGACTGAGGCGTTGTGCTTTATCGCATACTTCGGCCTGCGCGAACCACGGTGCCGCCCCAGCCCGTACCTGCCCTGCCTGACCCGGAGTCCGGAATATGTTTGTAAGCCATGCCTTCGCCCAGACTGCCGCCACGCCCAGTTTCGAGCAGCAGTTGATGGGCTTTCTGCCCATCATCCTGATGTTTGTGGTGCTCTACTTTCTCATGATCCGCCCGCAGATGAAGCGCAACAAGGAGCATCGTCAGATGCTCGAGGCCCTCAAGAAGGGCGATGAGGTGATCACCGCAGGCGGACTGGTGGCCAAGGTCACCAAGGTGGGCGATGGCTATGTGAGCATCGAAGTGGGGCGCCAGGGTGAGCAGCCGATCGAGATGCATGTGCAAAAGCAGGCGGTGACTGCACTGCTCCCGGTGGGTACGATCAAGTCCATCTGACTCCGGCACCTTTGCGCTTGCGGCGATCCGGCGTTCCAAACCCCACCCTTCCACCCCACCACCCCTCCACCCCTCCACCCTACCACCCGCTCCATACCCTCAGCCGCCCCTTCTGTCCTTCCCCGAGTCGCCTCTGATCTGCCGCACCTGATGAACCGCTATGCCGCATGGAAGTACCTGTTGATGGCGCTAGCCTTCGTGGCGGGACTTCTCTACACCCTGCCCAACTTCTTCGGGGAGGCGCCCGCTGTCCAGGTTTCACCTGGGAAGGCCACAGTGAAGCTGGGAAGCGACATGCCCGAGCGGATCCGGAAGGCGCTCGAGCAGGCTGGTGTGACGGAACGCGGCCTCAGCATCGACTTGAACTCGATTCGGGTGCGACTCGCCGACACCGACACGCAGCTCAAGGCAAAGGATGTGCTGCAACGCGCGCTCAACCCCGACAGCGCCGACCCCTCCTATGTGGTGGCGCTCAACCTTCTCTCGGCGTCTCCGCGCTGGCTGAGCGAGGTGCGCGCCTTGCCGATGTATCTGGGCCTTGACCTGCGCGGTGGCGTGCATTTTCTCCTCCAGGTCGACCTCAAGCAGGCAGCGCTCAAGCGCTACGACGCGCTCGCGGGCGACGCCCGAACGCTGTTGCGCGACAAGAATCTGCGCCATGCGGGGGTGTCGCGTGAAGGTGAGTCCCTGAGAATACGGTTCCGGGATGCCGAAACCCGCCAGAAGTCGGCGGAAATGCTGCGTGGCAACCTTCCCGACGTCGAGTGGACCGAGCAGGTCGAAGGCCAGGATCTATGGCTTGCCGGCAAGCTCAAGCCCGAGGCGGAAAAGCGCAGCATGGAAAACGCGCTCAAGCAGAACATCAGCACGCTGAACAACCGGATCAACGAACTCGGGGTGGCCGAGCCGATCGTGGCGCAGCAGGGGGCCGAGCGGATCGTGGTGCAACTGCCCGGGGTGCAAGACACGGCCAAGGCCAAGGACATCCTCGGTCGCACCGCGACGCTTGAAATCCGCATGGTCTGCGATGCGCCCGAGGAGAGTGCGTCGATCGCCTCCGGAACCGTGCCCTTCGGGTGCGAGCGCTACCTCGAGCGCGGCGGCATCCCGGTGGTGGTGCGCAAGCAGGTGCTCCTCACTGGGGAGAACCTCACCGACGCACAGGCGGGTTTCGACAGCAACACCCAGGAACCCGCAGTACACCTGAACCTCGATCCCAAGGGTGCACGGATCTTTCGCGACGTTACGCGCGAGAGCATCGGACGTCGCATGGCGATTCTGCTCGTGGAAAAAGGTCGGGGCGAAGTGGTCACCGCACCAGTGATCCGCAGCGAGATCGCCGGGGGTCGGGTGCAGATTTCCGGGCGGATGACCACCGAGGAAGCCAACGATGTGGCGCTCCTTCTGCGCGCGGGGTCGCTTGCCGCGCCCATGGAGATCATCGAGGAGCGAACGATCGGACCCTCACTTGGCGCAGACAACATCCGCAAGGGATTTCACTCCACGATCTGGGGCTTCGTGGCGGTCACGGCATTCATGATGGCCTACTACATGCTGTTCGGGGTGATCTCCTCGCTTGCGCTTGCCACCAACCTGCTGCTTCTGATTGCGGTGCTCTCCATGCTGCAGGCCACGCTCACCCTGCCCGGTATTGCGGCGATCGCGCTCACACTCGGCATGGCGATCGACTCCAATGTCCTGATCAACGAGCGGATCCGTGAAGAACTGCGCAACGGTGCCTCGCCCCAGGCGGCGATCAGCGCGGGCTACGACCGTGCCTGGGACACCATCCTCGACTCCAACATCACCACCCTGATCGCGGGCGTGGCGTTGCTCGTTTTTGGCTCCGGGCCGGTGCGCGGCTTTGCGGTGGTGCACTGCCTGGGAATCCTCACCTCGATGTTCTCGGCCGTGTTCTTCTCCCGTGGGCTTGTGGCGATGTGGTACGGATCGCGACGCAAGCTCGCCAGCCTTTCGATCGGGTAGTCGCCATGGAGTTCTTCCGTCTCAAGCGCGACATCCCCTTCATGCGCCACGCGCTGATCTTCAACCTGATTTCCTTTGCCACCTTTGCGCTGGCGGTGTTCTTTCTCGCTACCCGCGGGCTTCATCTCTCGATCGAGTTCACGGGCGGCACCGTGATCGAGGTGGGCCATGCGCAGGCTCCCGATCTGGAGAAGATCCGCGAAGCGGTGGGACGCCTGGGCTACGCCGAGACCCAGGTGCAGAACTTCGGGTCCTCGCGCGACGTGATGATCCGCCTGCCGCTAACCAAGGGCGAGAACCCGGCCCAGCAAAGCGACAAGGCGATGCAGGCTGTGCGAAGCGTGGACCCGCTGGCCGAGTTGCGAAGAGTGGAGTTTGTGGGCCCTCAGGTGGGAGGCGAACTGGCGGCCGACGGCGCGATGGCGCTGCTCTTCGTGGTGATCGGCATCATGATCTACCTGGCGATCCGCTTCGAGTGGAAGTTTGCGGTGGCGGCAATCGTGGCCAACCTGCACGACGTGGTGATCATCCTGGGTTTTTTTGCCGCTTTCCAGTGGGAATTCAGCCTGGCGGTGCTCGCGGCAGTGCTCGCGGTGCTCGGCTACTCGGTGAATGAATCGGTGGTGATCTTTGACCGCATCCGGGAGAATTTCCGCAAGATGCGCAAGGCCACCCCGCGCGAGGTGATCGACAACGCGATCACCGCAACCGCTTCGCGCACGATCATCACCCACCTCAGCACCGAAATGATGGTGGTTTCAATGCTTGTCTTTGGCGGTCCGGCGCTCTTTTACTTTGCCCTGGCGCTCACGATCGGCATCGTGTTTGGCATCTATTCCTCGGTCTTTGTGGCCGCTGCGGTAGCGATGTGGCTCGGCATCAAGCGCGAGGATCTTGTGAAGCCGCTCAAGAAAAAGGATGGCGAATTCGAGATCGTGCCCTGAACCGCCCGCCTCGGCATCGCCTGCTTACCCGCCTGTTTCGCTCCTTTCCGCCCCATCACCCCCATCACCCGCATCACCCACCCGTGGCTTTTCCCCAGCCCCTGCTCCGATTCGGCGTGCGAGTTCCGGCGCAAGACCCAGGTAGCTTGCTGGACTGAGCGCCAGCAGCCGCTCCTTTTCGGACTGGGGAATCGCAAGGGCGTTGATGAAGTCGCGCAGCGCCTCGGGCCCGATCCGCCTCCCTCGGGTGAAATCCTTGAGTTTTTCGTAGGGCTGCTCCACCCCCCAGCGACGCATCACGGTCTGGACTGCCTCGCCGAGTACTTCCCAGTTCGTATCCAGATCCTCGCGCAACCGCGCATGGTCGACCTCGAGCTTGTCGAGACCGCGCGTGCAGCTGTCCCAGGCAAGCAGGCTGGAACCGAGCGCCACCCCCATGTTGCGCAACACGGTCGAGTCGGTCAGGTCACGCTGCCAGCGCGACACCGGGAGCTTGTCGGCCAGATGACGCAGGAGCGCGTTGGCAACACCGAGGTTGCCCTCGGCGTTTTCAAAATCGATCGGATTCACCTTGTGCGGCATGGTGGACGAGCCCACTTCCTGCGCGCGCAGCTTCTGCTTGAAGTAGCCCAGCGCGATGTAGGACCAGAGATCGCGGTTGAGATCGATCAGCACTGTGTTGATACGGGCCAGCGCATCGAAGTAGGCAGCCTTCCAGTCATGCGGCTCGATCTGGATCGTGTGCTCATTCGCCTCGAGCCCGAAGCCTTCAATCACCCGGCGTGCAAGCGTCTCCCAGTCCACCTCGGGGTAGGCGATGCAGTGCGCGTTGAAGTTGCCTACCGCACCGTTCATCTTGGCCAGCGGTGTGATGGCCGACCAGTCCCGCAGCCCACGTTCGAGGCGCGCCAGCACATTGGCGATCTCCTTGCCCAGGGTGGTGGGCGTTGCTGCCTGACCGTGGGTGCGCGCAAGCATGGGAAGCTCGGCATCGCGCTGCGCCATCGCGCGCAGCCGCCTCATCAGCGACTGCAGCGCCGGAAGGAGTACATCGTTGCGCGCTGTCCTGAGCATGAGTGCATGCGCAACGCTGTTGATGTCTTCGCTGGTGCAGGCAAAGTGGAGAAAACCGGCGGCGGCTGCAAGTTGCGGGTGTGTTGCCCGCAAGCGCTCGAGTGCCTCGCGAAGGTAGTACTCCACCGCTTTCACATCGTGGTGAGTGACCGCTTCGATCGCCTTGATCCGCGCGGCCTGCTCGCTGCCGAAGCCTGCAACCAGCGCATCGAGCGCCTCTACATCGGCCTCCCCGAGAGGCGGCACCTGCGGCAGGCGAGCCTGCGCCAGCGCCTTGAGCCAGGCCACTTCCACCGTCACCCGGAACCGCATCAATCCGGCCTCCGAGAGCAGCGGCCTCAAGGCATCGACGCGCCCTGCGTAGCGGCCGTCGAGCGGGCTGAGCGCCTCGAGGTGGTGACGCTCCGTCACGCCGGGCGGGTCCCCGGATGAAAGTGCTCCGCCTGTGCCCGATCCCACCACTGCGCCCAGGGGGCCCCGCAATCCGCAGCACCGCCCCTGCTCAGGAGGGCGCCGGGGCTGAGGAAACGGTGCAGTTCGGAAAGGGGGAGAATCTCCTGGGGCGACTTCCGGTGCATGATGTGGTGCGGTCGCAACTGGGATGGCGCACGCAGGCCGGCCGACTGAAGCAACTCCCGCAGCGCCTCGAGCGTGTTCTGGTGAAACAGGAAGACCCGTTGGGCCTTGTCGGTCACAACGAGTGCGCGCTGGCGCAGCTTGTCCTGGGTAGCCACACCGGTGGGGCAGTGGCCGGTATGACAACTCAGCGACTGGATGCAACCCAGGGCAAACATGAAGCCCCGCGCGGCGTTGCACCAGTCGGCACCCAGGGCAAGGGTGCGCGCAACGTCGAAAGCGGTCACGATCTTGCCGGCAGCACCGATGCGAATCCTGTCGCGCAGACCGGCTCCGACGAGGGTGTTATGGACCAGCATCAGGCCGTCGTGCATTGGCGTGCCTGCGCGGTCGAGGAACTCGGCGGGCGCAGCACCCGTTCCGCCCTCCTTGCCGTCGACCACGATGAAGTCCGGCACGATCCCGGTGCTGATCATCGCCTTCACGATGGCAAAGAACTCCCACGGATGGCCGATGGCGATCTTGAATCCGGTGGGCTTGCCGCCGGACAGCTCGCGCAGCCGTTCCACGAATCGCAACAACTCGATCGGCGTGGAAAAGGCCGAGTGACTCGCTGGCGACTCCACAGTCTTCCACGCCTCCACGCCGCGGGCCTCGGCAATCTCGGGCGTGACCTTGGGTGCGGGCAATACTCCGCCATGTCCGGGCTTTGCACCTTGCGACATCTTGATCTCGATCATCTTCACCTGCGGATCGCGTGCGTTCTTCACGAAGCGCTCCTCGCTGAAGCTGCCGTCGGGGTTGCGGGCCCCGAAGTAGCCTGATCCGAGTTCCCAGATGAGATCGCCACCGGGTTCGCGGTGGTAGCGCGAGATCGACCCCTCACCGGTATCGTGGGCAAATCCGCCGAGCTTGGCGCCACGGTTGAGTGCGAGCACTGCGTTGGGCGAAAGGGCCCCGAAGCTCATGGCTGAAATGTTGAAGATCGACAGGGGGTAGGGCTGTTTGCGGCTTGCGCCCACCAGAACCCTGAAATCGTGGTTGTCGATGCGCGAGGGGGTGATCGAGTGATTGATCCACTCGTAGCCGGGGGCGTACACATCGGCCTTGCTTCCAAAGGGCCGCTTGTCGAGCACCCCCTTGGCGCGCTGATAGACGATCGCCCGCTGTTCACGCGAAAACGGCACCCTCTCCTCATCCGACTCGATGAAATACTGCCGGATCTCGGGCCGGATCTCCTCGAGCATGAAACGGAAGTGTCCAATGATCGGATAGTTGCGCAGCACTGCGTGATGCGTCTGCGCGAGGTCGCGGATCCCAAGCAGGCACAGCAGGCCGAACACGATGGCAAAAAGTCCATGCACCCAGCCGAGGAACCAGCCTGAAAGCGAAAGCACAAGAAGCGCTGCGGCAAGCCCCAACGCCCAGAATCGAATCAACGAACCCATGAATGCCCCCTCAGAACGCGTCTGGCGCGCCTTCCGTTGTTAAGACGAAGCCGCTGCGCGCCCCCGTTGTTGGTCGGAGACGCGGCGCACCTCCGTTATCTGTCGTCTGCGTGCGCTCGCGGTGTATCGCAGAACGCTCGCGCCTCGTGGTGCAGCGTGTGGCCCTGACATCCTGTTGCAACACGGTGAGCATTTTCCGCGCGTGCATGCAGGGCCAAGCTCAACGCCTTCAAGTGTCTCCCAGACGCATGTCGGATTCAAGAATGCATGCAGGCGCCGCTTGACCTACCGGTTGCGCTTGAGGTGTGCTCTGGTGTGTCGCGGCGACGCGCCTGCAAGCGATTCAGTTGCATTCCGTAGCCTCGATCACGCCGCCACCGAGGCAGATCTCACCGTGGTACAGGACCGCTGACTGCCCTGGCGTGACCGCCCACTGGGGCTGGTGGAACACAAGGCGGAAGCCCTGAATGCCGGGCCCGGGCAGATAGGCACGGAGCGGCGCGTCGCTTTGGCGGTAGCGGGTCTTTGCTGCGAGGCCTTCCCGGTCGCAAGCCGCGGGCGGTGCTCCGAGGATCCAGCTGGCCTGTCCGGCGCTGAGTTGTGCCGACATCAACAAGGGGTGATCATGCCCCTGAACAACCCTCAGCGTGTTGGTTTCGGGGTCCTTGCTCGCCACATACCAGGCTGCATCGCTTTCGCGATGTCGGATGCCGCCGATTCCAAGTCCCTTGCGCTGCCCAAGGGTGTAGAAGGCAAGACCAAGGTGTTCGCCGATGCAGCTGCCCCGAGGGTCGAGGATCGGTCCAGGTTGGGTGGGCAGATACCTTTGCAGGAACGCACGGAAGGGACGCTCTCCAATGAAGCAGATGCCGGTGGAGTCCTTCTTTGAGGCATTGGAAAGGCCGAGCGCCTCGGCGACCCGGCGCACCACAGCTTTACGCAGGCCCCCGAGCGGAAAGACGCTTCGCGCCAACTGCGTCTGATTGAGGCGGTGCAGGAAATAGCTCTGGTCTTTCCGGGCATCGATGCCCTTGAGCAGACGGTGGGAGGGTCCCTGTTCCGCGGGGGACGCTGGCACCATGTGGCCCGAGGCGATTGGCATCTGCTCGCGCGCGGCGACTGGCTTCTCCCGGCCCCCAGTCTGAACCCTTGGGTAGAACCCGGTGCGGATCCGCGCATAGTGCCCGGTAGCGATCCTGTCCGCGCCAAGGCGCAGCGCATGATCCAGAAAGGCCTTGAACTTGATCTCGGCGTTGCACAGCACATCCGGGTTGGGCGTGCGGCCTGCGCCGTACTCCGCGAGGAAGCTCTCGAAGACGCGCGCGCGGTACTCCTCGGCAAAGTTCACCGCTTCGAGTTCGATCCCGAGCACATCGGCCACGCTCGCTGCGTCGAGCCAGTCCTGCCGGCTCGAACAGTGGCTCGCGTCGTCGTCGTCCTCCCAGTTCTTCATGAAGAGGCCAACGACCGGGTGGCCGAGTTTCTGCAGTAGCCACGCCGACACCGCCGAGTCCACTCCGCCTGAAAGTCCGAGCACCACCAGCCCCGGAGGAATCGGCTGCAAGTGCGCCTGCACCGCTTCGAGGGCCTCATCCAGGAGGCGGGTTTCAACCTTCATCAGCACCGCTCATGCGGAAATCTCCCAACGGTGAACTGCCCCCGGCTGCCGAGAAGCCTGATGCCTCGTGAAGTCTTTCGAAGGGTTTCAAGGTCCCGATACCCGGCGACTCTCGCCGCGCCCAGCCTCCCTCAAGCTCGCCCAGCCATTCCCAAGCTCGCCCAGCCACTCCCAAGCTCGCCCAGCCACTCCCACAGCCTCCCCAAGCCGCGCACTGGGTCTCGGCGGTCGCGCACTGGGCCTCGGCGGTCGCGCACTGGGCCTCGGCGGTCGCGCACTGGGCCCTCGCAGTGGCGTGCAACTTCGATACCCTGGTGCCCCGGCAAGCGCAGGTCTGCGTTCACCCACTTTCGCCAGGAGTTCCCGCAAAGTCTAAGATACAGAGAGCCCATG
>Ga0194129_10008882_pt1 | contig 11450 bp, 9 predicted proteins | sample TA2KigCa35mmetaG_FD_150862 | JGI IMG/M metagenome (GOLD analysis project Ga0194129, IMG submission 150862) | Freshwater microbial communities from Lake Tanganyika, Tanzania - TA2015038 Kigoma Deep Cast 35m | ecosystem: Environmental > Aquatic > Freshwater > Lake | place: Tanzania: Lake... | reverse complement strand
AATCAGCCATTGGGTAATAATTGTTTTCAAAATTGTTATGCTTTAAAAAATGTTACTTTGTCTAATTCATTGATAAGTTTACCAGATAATTGCTTTAATAGCTGTTATAGTTTAAGTTCAATAAGTTTACCAGATGGATTAATTCATTTAGGAACTAATTGTTTTTATTCTTGTTATGCCCTAAAAACAATAAATTTAAATAAATGCCAAATAATTGGCAATAGTTGTTTTTTTGGATGTAATACACTTACTCAATTAGTCATTCCCAGTTCAGTCACAAATATTGGCACTAATTTTATCGGAAGTTGTAGTGCTTTATTTGATGTTATTTTTGTAAATCAAAGTAATATTACAATACCAAGTGATGCTTTTTCAAATATAAGACCTTATACTACAATTACGTTCTATAATTGTAATGATGTATCTAATTTAACAGATGATATGAAAAATGCAATCAATGCTATAACATTCAAAAATATTGTATATATTCCTGGTCCATACATTCCTCCAACGCCTTCAGAACCTTATTCTTACGTTATAGCAACTGGTAGTCTTTATGAATTTTACACAAAATCTGCAAAGAAAAAGACACAAAAGAAAATAAGAAATTATATTGACAATATTTAAAAAGATATGTATATTTTAAAATAAAAATGTATCCATTACGAATTAATAAATCGGGAGTTATTTCAACACCAATTGATCCAGAAATATCATTAGGACGATTAATATATTTAATTAAAGACGAATATCCGCAAATTGAAAATGAAGAAATTAAAATTATAAATAAAGGTAAAGTTTTACAAGATAATGACAAAAAATTATCAGATTTAGGAGTTAGTGTCAATAAGGATAGACTTATAGTAATACCTGCTAGTATTTGGAAATTTTTTGAATAATATATTTGCGAAACTTGTCTATTTTTTGAATATTTATGTTTTTTAATTTTTGTTAAATTTATATATTTTTATTAATATATATAGATTATGTCAGAATATAAAGTTAATTTAGAAATATATTCTTTTATTTTAAATGGATATCCTAAGGACGATTCAAAAAAATTTTATACAAGTAGTTTAAAAAGTATTCCACAAGATCAATGCGGATATATAAGTGATGAAGATACACCATATACTAAAAAGGCAGTTATTGACAATTTTAGACGATCGTGTGATTTAATAGATGGAACAATTAAAGAAGATACTGGAATTACTAAATCAGAATTAAAAATAGAAGACAATGATAATTCTATGTCATTTACTTTGGATGGTATTACCAGCAATGATTTAATTAAATTCTCACATATTTTTAATGCAAAAGAACCAGATGTATTAGATACAACAATTAAAACTATTCAAGATAATATTCCAAATATGAAAAATTTATTTGATAAAATAAAAGTCCAAGAAGTATTTACCGATGTTGAAAATATTTTAAAACCAGAATGGGAAACACATGACCAAAATAATGAAACATATATAAAAATTTTGAGACCTAAAAAAGAGGATGAATATGTTGTAATTGGAGACTTACATGGTTCTTTTGCTACTTTCATAAGAATTTTATTAAGACTTAGAAAAATGAATTTTTTTGATGCCAATTGCAAGTTTAGCGAAAATAAACATTTAATATTTTTAGGTGATCTTGTTGATAGAGGTATATATGGTTTTGAAATAATTATGTTAATTTTTATGTTGAAAAAACTTAATAAAAACAATATACACATAAACAATGGTAATCATGAAGAAAAAGATATAAATACCCGATATGGTCTTAAAAATGAAATTAACAAATTATTTGGAGAAGTAAGTGCTGATTTAAATTCATTATGGAATAAATTAAATAATATTTTTTTGTATAATCATAGTGCATTATTAATTCAAAATCCAAACGAAAAAGATAAATATACATATTTAGCTCATGGGGGATATCCTATTAAAACTGATGGTTCTGGTCTTCATACAACATTTACTGCAGAAAATATAAAATTAAATGATAAAATTTTTATAAAAAATAATGAAATTACTTCTAATATGTGTAATAATATAAGGTGGAGTGATTTTTATGGTTTAGTTCCAACAATAGAAAATACAACTAGAAGCTGTTCTTGGATTGCCGGAACTAATTTAATTGAAGAAATTAAAAAAATTGGTGTTGAATTAACAATTAGAGCTCATCAAGATAGTAACTATAACACAAAGTTAATAAAAAGAGGAAGCGATATTAATGTTTTTACAGATATAAATCAAATTGCTAGACCAGGAATGACTGAACCATATATTTGTTATGGTTATACTGATTTAATTACAATTGATAATAATAAATTAAAAATTAATGATACAAGTCTTGATGATTTTATAACCATCGTTACTATTTCAACAAATACCGACTATGAAAGAAATTTAAATAGAGATAGTTTTACGATACTCAAATTTATTAAAAATAATAAAGCAATACAAAAATGTGTTAATATTGGTTCTCCTGAAGAAACTCAAATTAAAAAAGAAATAAAAAAATTAATAATGCCTATAGTATCTGATCCAGCATCAGTACCAGCACCTGTACCTTCAGTTTCATCTAAAACTACAATTAGTAAAAAATTTATTTATAAACCAAAAATTCAATCAAAAACAAAAATTATGAATGATATAAATACAAAAAATAAATATTATGAATACATTTATGGCATACCATATGTACTTAATGGATTTTTTGATGTAAACTTTTATTTAAATGATAATTATAGTTTGATTGAAGATTTAAATTATCCCCAAGAAACATTCGTAAAACAACCCTTTTTAGAAGTATCTGTACCAGTTCCATATAGTTATAACGAACCCCAATATTATTTTAGTTCTGAAAAATGGTTAAAAAAATACTTGAAATATAAAGAAAAATATTTAAAACTAAAAAATATGGACTTATAAGCACAAGCAACAAAATAGAAAAACAAACAACACAAACAACAAAAACAACACAAACAACACAAACAACACAAACAACAAAAACTCATGCAAACTTACGCTCAATGGCTGCTGCCTCTTCCAGCAACTTGGCAGCCTCCTTACGCTTCCTTCGTGCCTCTCTCAATGCAGCCCTTTCAGCCTCTTCCTTTTCGTACTCTCTGATGAAATCAGCGTACATGACTGGAGACTTTCCCAAATCTGTCACCACCCGAATTTCTGAAGTTGGCACTGGGCGAAAAACAAATCCCTTTGACTCCAATATGTAGAAGCCAAAGTCGCCTCCAAAATGAGGCCGATGGACACGATAACGTGTCTTATTGAGAGGATTAACTTCTCGTGAAATGGAAAAACTTACAAATGAAGCAAAACTCCTTAAAGATGAATCTTTCAAATATGCTTATTACACTGATACTACTAAAGCAGAACGTGAACGTGGCATTACAATTCAATGTACCACAAAACAATTCTTTACTGAAAATTATTGGTACACAATTATTGATGCCCCTGGACACAGAGACTTTATGAAAAATATGATTACAGGTGCATCTCAAGCAGATGTAGGTGTTCTCATGGTTCCAGCTGATTCTAACTTTACTAGTGCCATAGCTCGTGAAAATCACGACACTAATCAAGTCCAAGGTCAAACACGTCAACATGGTCTTATGTTTAATCTTCTAGGTATCAAACAACTTATTGTTTGTATTAATAAAATGGATTGTGATACTGCTAAATATAGCAAAGAACGTTATGAAGAAATTAAAAATGAAATGATGGATATGTTAGTAAAGGTCGGATGGTCTAAACCATTAATTGAAAAAGGTGTTGTTTTCCTTCCTATCAGTGGTTATAAAGGCGACAACTTAATTAAAAAATCTGAAAATATGCCTTGGTGGAATGGCATTGATGTTCAACTTCCTAAATCTGTCGGTGGTGGAACAATTCATGTAGAAACTCTTGTTGAAGCACTTAATAACTTTGTTCGTCTTCCTCCTCGCAAAACAGAAGCTCCTTTTAGAATGCCTGTTTCAGGTGTTCATAATATTAAAGGTGTTGGTGATATTATTACGGGTCGTGTTGAACAAGGAATTATTAAACCTGGTCAAGAAGTAGTATTCCTTCCTTCACATACTTCTTCTAATGATTGTTCTGGAAAAGTGTTTTCTATAGAAATTCATCATACATCTAAAGATTCTGCTCTTCCTGGTGATAATGTAGGTATGTGTATTAAAGGTCTTAACAAGGAACGTCTCCCCCAAGTTGGTGATGTTATGGTACTTAAATCAGATACTACACTAAAAACATGTAAGCAATTTACTGCACAAGTTCAAGTATTAAATCACCCTGGTGAACTTAAAGTAGGTTATTGTCCTGTTGGATTTGTGCGAACTGGTCGTTCTGCAATTAAAATAAAACAAATTAAATGGAAATCTGGCAAAGAAACTAATGGGTAAAAGCTTGAAGACCCTCCTTGTATTAAAGCAAATGAAGCTGGAGAAATTGTATTTGAACCTACATCTGCTCACGGATTTGTTTGTGAAGCTTTTGGATCTTGTGAAGGTATGGCTCGTTTAGCTGTTATGGAAGGTAATTCTGCTGTTATGTTTGGCAAAATTACTGAAGTTGAATTTTAAATTTTTATAATTTTTGATTTTTATATACAAAAAAATTGAAAAAATTAACAATCTGAAGCACTCATTTATTACCTAATTAATTATAAATCTAAGCTCTCCCACGTGTCTCCGAAACAAACCAGTGCAATGTCTTCCGCAATTCCAGCATATGGATTCAATGCGACCAGTCTCTACGTACCTAAGGGTATTGAACCCCCAAGCGAAACGTGCTATGTGGGATGTCCACTCATCCGTAGTATAGCAGACCCCACGCAGTATTTTGCCCTCTTGACAGACAAGGCTGTGCCTTATGGGGGCAACAAGACCTACCGCTTACACCACAATCATGATGGCTATTTCCTGCAGGTTTACCAACAGGAAAGCAACATTTCCAAGTGGGAAAACCTTAAGGGTCTTGATGAGTACGATGACCACACTCTTGTGATCATCTCACTTGACATGGATGGAAACTTGGGGATAGTCAAGGAGAAATTGTGAGTTCTGTTTTTGTGTATTTTTGTAAAATATTTCAATGTATATATGTGTAAATATTATTTATTTAATAATGTTAAAAAATATAATATATATGGTTTCTTACAAAGCATCTTTATATTTTGTATTAGAAAAAAATTAAATGATGAATTATATTAACGTTTCCTTTAATTAAATAAATTTAAATTTAAAAAAATATTTTCTACATATATATTAAAGTAAAATGGATAATTTAAGTTCTAAATCATCTAATGAAGAAAAAGTTGTAAGAAAACGCAATCGTCCAGATAAGAAAACTAGATATGCAACCGAAAGACAAGAGATAATTGAAAAACTAAATAACTTAATCGGTATAAATGAAACTAAAAATAGTGTTTTTTTGTATGAACTTGAACAAAATACAAATTTAAAAAGTGAAGTAGAAAAATTAGTTCCAGATATTAAAAAATATTTTAAATATGGTAATTGGGGATATTTTAGTAATGATCCATCTAAATGTCACGATAATCATATAACATTAATAAGAGCTGTATATAATGATTGTGACTATGATATTTTAAGTGAATTAAAAACTGCTACATTTGATAATATCAAAAAACAATATACTTTAATTCATTTTTATAAAAAGTATTGATGCTTAGAATAGCTATTTTACTAGTTGTAATTATTTCATAGCAATATATAAAATGTGCATATGCTTATTAGGTACCGATTTCCCCATTAATATATTTAAATTACTAAATGGGGAAATCGGTACTTATTTGGCTTATTACTTTTTTTATTTTTATATAAAATAAATATTAAAAATCTTCAAAATTGGTTGTAATTGTTTAATAGCAATATATAAAAAATGCATATACTTAATAGGTACCGATTTTACCATCAATATATTTAAATGACTAATGGTAAAATCGGTACTTATTTTGCTTATTACTTTTTCACTTTTTTATAAAATAAATATTAAAAATCTTCAAAATTGGTTGTAATTGTTTCATAGTATATATATATATATATAAATGTACATATGCTTATTAAGTACCGATTTTACCATTTATATATTTATATTATTAAATGGTAAAATCGGTACTTATTTGCCTTATTACTTTTTTATTTTTTAATAAAATTATATTTTTTAATAACTTTTTCATTTATTTTACATCTTTTAGGAATAATTGTTATGACATCTTCTACTATACAATTATAACATTCTGCAATAAACTTTTGTAAATAATTTACATTTATAATTGAAACAATTTTATGTTTTATTGATTTAATTGTTTTATTTTTACAATTATTATTTTTGAAAAGACAATAAAATCTTTCGGTATTTTCATGAAATATTTTTTTAATATTATCTAAATCCTCAACTTGTATTTTTTCTATATCAAGTCTATTAATCTTTAATAATTCTTCAAACCAAAAACAAACATTTATTTTATTTATAATGTCATTATCTTTAATCATATGCAAAATATCATTATTAGCAACTTCTATTGATTTCTTTTCAAATTCTGATTTAGATAAATTTAAGTATTTTCTATTTATAAAGTTAACAAATTTTGTATGGTCGCTGACTAATTCACATAATAAGTCATTATCATTTATATTTTTTAAATATTTTTCTCTCATAGTTACTTGTTCTCTAAGATTGTCAATATAATGTTTATATTTATCATCTACTTTTTCACATAGAAATATCTTTTTGGATACTTCTATTATTTCTTCTTTCTTTAATTTCATATCATTTTTTAATGATTTAATAAATGTATAATCGGGATTATAATCAAATTCTGTAATTTTATAACCATAGTCTTTAGAAATTAATTGTTTTACATATTTCTAATTATAATGACAAAAATATTAACATATAAATAAAAATAATATTATAATTTAATAATGTTAAGTATATATACTTTTGAAAAAATTTAATATATTATATATTGTTTTTTTCCAAAAATTGCCCAAAAAAAAAAATAAATTATAAGAGATTTTATTTTATATAATTAATATATAAATAAAGGCAAAAAATGGAAAAAAAAGAAAAACAAATTTTTCAAACAAGTATTTATAAAATTAATAAATACTCTGAGGCAGATGACAACTATATAAAAAATAATAAAATTATTTATACTAATATAAACAAACTTATCAAAGATTTACAAAAAAATGAAGGTTATCATTTTAGAGTACATAATGATAAACAATATATATTTTTTGGTGATATTGATAATTATAATAAAAGTGTAGAAGAATTTATTGTAGATATGCAAAAATTTTTAAAAGAAAATTATGATATATATTTTGAAAATATTGACTTTAAATATACTAAAAATAATATTAAAGATGGTTCATATCATTATTCAATACCAAAATTTAATGCATCTACTGAAAAATTAAAAGAAATACATACAAATTTTAATAAAATTTATAAAAAAACCATAGATACCACTATATATTCGGAACACTGGTTTAGATGCCATAATCAAAAAAAAGGAAATTGTAAAGATGATAAGTCTAAACATATTATTATTAATGGGTCAGATATTGATTTTATTATTGAATATATTCCAGAAAATAGTCTAAATATAAATGATTATTCTTGTTTAATGAAAACGATTAAAAAAAATAATAAAATAGTAGTACTTGATAATGATAATAAAGATAATTCTCAAATAACCACAAATAATGATAAATTAGTTATTAACAAAGGTATTTTAGAAGAAAATGAAATTACAGAATATAACCATAATAAAAATTTAATATTGGTCAATACAATTGGACAACCAAATACAATTAAAAAAGTTATTGATTGTTATGATGATGAACGTTATGATGAATATGGATGTTGGCATTCTGTCGGTATGGCTTTAAAAAATACTTATGTTGAAAAAGTTGCATTTGAACTATTTGATTATCTGAGTTCTAAAGGAAAAAAATATGATGGAAAAGAAAAAACATACGAAAAATTTAAAAGTTTCAAAACTTTTGGTTTTGTAAAATCAACATCTCAAAATTCTAAAAATGGTTATACTATCGCAACTATATATTATTTTGCAATCGAAGATAATAAACCAAAATTTTTAGAAATTATGAAAAAAAATACTCTTGAACTTGAACAATTTGATATGTGTTTATATATTAAACTATTAGCCGAAAATAGATTTTTTTATATTAAGGAAGGAGATATATTTAAATTGTATTGTTTTAATGGTAGATATTGGTTAAATGATGACACTCTTCTAAAACATTTTATATCGACAGAATTACACGATTTTTTGAAATTATTAGTTGTAGAATTGTATTTTGAAAGTCAAAATTTTAATAAAATGATATCCCAAATTAAAAAGTTAAAAACTGCAAAATTTAAGCAGGAAATGGTATCTACATATAAGGAAATTAATTTGAAAAATGATATCAAATTTGATAATAAATGGTATTTATTTGGCTTTAATAATATTGTATATGATTTAGAAAAAGGAGAATTTAGAGATTATGAATACGATGATTATATTTCTACTACTACAGGATATGATTGGAGAGAACCGACAGATGATGAAGTTGCTTTAATTAATAAATTGATAAAACAAATTATGCCCAAGGAAGACGAAAGAAAATTATATTTACAAATTTTAGCGACAACAATGAGTGGTAAATGCATCGAAAAATTTTTTATTTTTAATGGTTGCGGCGGTAACGGCAAAGGTATGATAGACGATTTGCTTCTTAATTCTTTAGGAAATTATGGAATGATTGGTAATAACAGCATATTGTTTGAAACTAATAAAACAGGATCTAATCCTGAAAAAAGTAATATGCATAAAAAAAGATGTGTTATTCTAAGAGAACCACCTGAAAATAAAAAATTTGAAAACTCTATAATAAAAGAATTAACGGGCGGAGGAACATTTTCGGCACGGGGACATCATGAAACAAATACTGTTAAAGAATTAAATTTGACATTAATTTTAGAAGCCAATAAAAGACCACTATTTGCAGAAGAACCAACTGAAGCCGATGCTAGAAGAATAATTGATATATATTTTGGAACCAAATATACAACAGATAAAGAATTAGTAGATGAGGATAATAATGTATATTTAGCAAACGAATATTATAAAACAGATGACTTTAGAAAAAAATACCGCTTTGCATTATTAAAAATATTAATGAATACTTATAAAGAATATAAGAAAGACAATTATATATTTAGTATTCCAAAATCAATTAATCAAAGAACTACACAATATTTAGAAATGTCTTGTAATATAATACAATGGTTTAAAGAAAATTATAAACATACTGGTGAAAAAACTGATATTTGTAAAATGAGAGATTTATATGATGATTTTTCAGCAAGTAATTATTTTGTTAATCTGACAAAAAATGAAAAAAGAAAATACAATAAATCTTATTTTTGCGAATATGTAAGTGGTAATTCATTTTTAGGAAAATATTATAAAATTACCTTTAACAATATAAAAAATTGTTTGGTTGGATGGAAAAAAATGATTGATAATGATTTAGAAGATGATATGAATAATTAATAATTTATTTAAACACCATACTCTGGTTTAGTTTCATAACCAATAAGTCTATAACCTAAATCACTAATTTGCGGTTTTGGAATTTGCACAATTTGCGGAAGTGGTTTACCCCATGTGCGAGGATGAACAGGGAATAATTTGGGTTTATGTGGCCAATGAGATGTTGTTCTTAAGGCATTCCAAGCATTTATTTTTTTATTTAATGCAGAATAAGTCGCTAAATGTCTAGGAGTATAACAAACATATGCAACACATCGGTAATTTGGCACTTGTCTTGTTTTTTCGGGTTCTTTACCAGAATGTATAGTTCTTGAATCCCATAATACAAGAGAACCAGCAGGACATTTTATATGTTTTTGCACACATCCTTTAACATTTTTATACCAATCAACTTGTTCTTTAGACAATAAATACCAATCATCTGGACTAGTTTCATTAAAATGAGTTGCAAAATCACCATGATATTTATGCGAACCTTCTAAAATAGTTAAAGTTGCATCGCCATCATTAGTATCATAAGCATTTATCCAGCCTTGTACACATTCAAAACCATTTCTTTGATAACTTTGATCGGAATGTAACCAAGATTTTTCTGGATTAACCCAACCAAATTTAGTAGTTTCAGGAGGAAAATGAAATGATGCTCCATCAAAACTGACTAATAAATCTTCTTTTTCCACATTCCAAATTTTAGCAAAAGGGCTAACCACTTTAAGATTTGTTCTTACATTCCAGATAAATTGAGCATGACCAATAGACCAATTTTGGATTAACATAGAATGTTTTGGATAAAGTTCTTTAAAAGACTTCCAACTTTTTGTATTTGTTTTTTTCATTGGAACAGGTAAATTAGCAGTAATAGTTTCTAGATAATCCCACATACCTTGTTTCATAGCTTCGCATTCTTGTTGGCTCAAAACATTAGGAATAATAGCAACCCCATACTGATTTAAAGTATTGGTAACATTATTAATAGTAGTGACATATTTATCACATTCATAAGGAATTTGATTGTTCATTTATAATAAAATATATATCTTCAATATTATAAATTATTTTTAACTAGTTTATTCAATTTTTTTATAAATGTATAATAGCGCCGAACGATGTTTTTATATCTCTACTTATTGTTAAAATTAACTTAATTCGAAATCCAATATAATTTGATATATACTATATGCAAAAAAAAGCCCTATATAGCACTTATAACAATATTATTTTTTAAACTTTTTCTTGTTATATAAAAATGAGCGGAATACTAAAAGTATATTACTTATAAAATTATTATTTAACAATGAGTTTTTGTTTTTCAATAAAATTTTTACCATTGTATAGTTCATCTTTTATTTTTTCATAGGCAATCTCCTGTAATCCATCACGTTTATTTTCCAAATGTTCTATTCTTATAATTTCTTCAGGTGTAAAATCTCTTTCTTCAACCTCTTCCTTTAAGTTAGATTTATTCACATAAATTCAGTTATGATTATTTTTATTTTTTAATTGTTCAATTTCTTTTTTTAATAAACAAATTTCATTCATTGATAATTTTAATTTTTCCTTAAGTTGTTCTAATTCATCATAGTATATTTTTGTTTTACATCTACTTTTGAGATGTCTTTGTAAATTATTTGGTTTTGTAAATGTAGTTTCGCAATATATACACATATACTTTCTTTCTTTTTCTTCATTATTATTTAATTCTGTGACTTGTATTTTATTTAAATTATTTGTAATTTTTTTTATCAAGAAAGGTTCAATATTTATATTTTTTGTTTCATTTGTATTATTTGTTACTTCTTTTTTTACATTATTTTTTTTTATATATTTCGAATTAGTAA
>Ga0194129_10008880_pt1 | contig 11457 bp, 13 predicted proteins | sample TA2KigCa35mmetaG_FD_150862 | JGI IMG/M metagenome (GOLD analysis project Ga0194129, IMG submission 150862) | Freshwater microbial communities from Lake Tanganyika, Tanzania - TA2015038 Kigoma Deep Cast 35m | ecosystem: Environmental > Aquatic > Freshwater > Lake | place: Tanzania: Lake... | reverse complement strand
AAGCACGATCCCAAGCATCGGGGTGGGTGAAAGTACGCTTCCCCACTTGCACCTGGCCCATAAGGCGATGGCACTCCCAAGCCTGCAAACCGAGGCCTGGGCGCACGCGGTTGATGCCACGGTCAAACTGGGGATTGCTTTTGAGGACTTCTATGAAAAGGGCACACGCTGGCTACACCCCTTTTTAGATGCTGCCGATATTGACCGCATCCGACTGGGTGCAGCACTTCACGCAGGCGCGCTTGCGCAGGCCCCCGATCAGTGGGCCTTTGCCACCGAGCACACCTGGGCAGCGGCAACCTTAGCGGCGGGCTTTATCGAGCGAAGCACCTGGTTTGAGCGCTATCGGGTGGCTGCGCATGGCGGAGGTGGTGCCTTTCACATCGATGCCTTGAAGTACGCCGCATTGCTGAAACAAGAAGTGCTTGCACGCGCGAACGTTCAGGTGCTTGATGCAACGATTGCTCAGGTGCGCTGCGATGATCGTGGTGCGGTTTCAAGCATCCTTATCGATGGGGGTCATACGCTTTGCGCTGATCTTTACATCGATTGCACGGGCTTTGCAGGCGTGCTCGCTCAAGCGGTGCAATCGCCATGGGTCTCGGTGGCTGATCGGCTTCTTGTCGATCAGGCCTGGGTCGTGCAGCTACCCCTGATTGACCCGGCAAGACAGCGCATGAATCTGACCCACTGCCAGGGGTTAAGTGAGGGTTGGGTTTTTCATATTCCGCTTCAAAGCCGCATCGGTACGGGCTACATCCATGCAAGCCGCTATGTGGATAGGGAGAAAGCGCAAGTCGACCTAATCGCACATCTGAGTCGCCGCTGGGGCTATGCCCCCGAAGCGATCGAGCCGCGCCTTGTGCGCTTTAAAACAGGCTTTCGGCCCAAGCTCTGGCATCACAATGTGGTGAGCATTGGGTTGAGTGGCTTTTTTTGCGAACCGATCGAAAGCACGGCCATTGCATTGGGTCATTACGCTGCGATGCTTCTTGCGCAATACCTTCATGCAGCCCATATGGCGCCCGATGCCTTGCGGGATCGCTATAACGCTGAGATGCGCGAGCAACACGACGATGTACTCGATTTTGTGCAAAGCCACTACCTTTTAAGTGCTCGTACCGACAGCGCCTTTTGGCGTGATTATGGTCGCATGGCAAGACCCGAATCGTTAAAGCGCGTCATAAAAGCCTTTGAAGACGGCGATGAGGCGCTGACTGAAGAGGCAGCCTTTCGTGATCTGATGCAGCGACGCTTTGGGATGTTCCATGGCTGGTCCTATGTTGCACTGATGATGGGTTACGGCTTAAGACCTCTCGCAAAACGATCTACTTATGAGAGCGTACGAATCGCTTATGGGTAATCAGAATACGCCCCGCTACAAATAATCATCCTTGACGCAACCCCAATGCCCGCCTGGTTGAAACGCCAGTGCGGGCTCTTTTTTTATGGAGCAACGCTATGCAGGAAAAGCCCCAACAGATCCTCACACTTGATGTTCGTGATTTAGAAGAACTCTTAACACAAGCAGCCAAGTGCGGTGCTGAGCGTGCCTTAGCGCAACTCGGCCTAGAAAATGGCAGTGCCGCCCGCGATATCCGCGATTTGCGCTCGCTCATCGATGCCTGGCGGCAGGCACGCCTCACCGCCTGGCAGACAGCGATCAAGGTGCTAACGACTGCACTTTTGGCGATGTTGCTTGTGGGAGCGGCAATCAAGCTCAAGTTGATGGGAGCGTCCCAATGATTGAAACACTCCTTGGCGGTCTCTTGGGTGGTGTGTTTCGCCTTGCACCAGAAGTGTTGAAATGGTTTGATCGAAAGGCCGAGCGCGACCATGAACTTGCCATGCAGGATAAGGCGCTTGATTTTGAGAAGCTGCGCGGCGCCCAGCGCATGGAACAACTTGGTGCTGAATCCGATGCGGCGTGGAATGTGGGTGCACTCGAAGCGCTGAAGGCGTCCGTGACTGCGCAAGCGCAACGAAGCGGTGTGAAGTGGGTCGATGCGCTTTCCGCAAGTGTGCGTCCGGTGATCACCTACTGGTTCATGGCGTTGTACTGCGCTGCTAAGTCCGCAGCCTTTGCCGCCGCGGTGACCGCAGGCGCAGGCTGGGGCGAGGCCATCCTGCATGCCTGGACTGACGCCGATCAGGCGCTTTGGGCCGGTGTTCTCAACTTCTGGTTCCTCGGTCGCGTCTTTGATCGGGTGCGGTCATGACTGACATTCCTCAGGTCGCAATTGAGCTCGCCAAGCGCTTCGAAGGCTTCTGCCGCGTACCCAAGAACGATCCTCGAGCGCATCCCTACATTTGTCCGGCTGGATTCTGGACGATTGGGTATGGTCACCTTTGTGATCAATCGCATCCGCCGATAACCCCGGCTGAGGGCGAGGCCTACCTGGCGCAAGACATGCAAGCCGCTCTGAACGCAACCCTGCGTTTTTGCCCGGTTTTGGCTTCTGAGCCAGATGCCCGACTGGGAGCAATTGTGGACTTTACGTTTAATCTGGGATCTGGGCGTCTTCAGACTTCCACCCTCAGGCGTAGGATCAATCAGCGCGACTGGGCTGGCGTGGCCTTCGAACTTAGGCGGTGGGTATACGGTGGCGGGAGAGTGCTTGCGGGGCTGGTTGCGCGGCGGGAGGCCGAGTGCAGGTTGATTGATCCGACGTAGTTAATGGCGCCTCTCGGCCATCAAGCGACACTCGGCCCAGAGCCGCAAAGCGGTCGCTCAAGGCACACGCGCAGCAGTTGCAACGAGCCTCCTGTCCAGGAGCCATGTTGGGTCTGGCCCAGAGGCGCGTAGTACCTGGCCGCCGTTGCTCAGCAAACTCGTGCGAAGCTCGAAAAAGCATGCAGACTTCATTGTCCCAGTGAGGCTGTCGCGCAGGATCTCCGCTCAGCCGCGCGCTGCTGTGGACGCCCCTTGTTCAGCAAGCAACCGCCGTGGGCATCAGACTGCGCAAGGGCACGGAAGTGTCGGCCAGTTGATCTGCTGACGCTACGACGCCACGCTCCATCAATTCCCTCAACGGGCGAACATCGCGGGCGGAATTGATGGAGACGACACCGTCAATGGTGCCTTCAGGTGCCAGGGATATCACGCACCCCTTGCCTTGCAAGGGCGTACCTCGCATGACTAAGCGCCCCCATCCGACAGGCGCTCCCAGTGCCTGCACGTTGTGCTCGTACTGATCGGACCAGAACCAAGGCACTTCCGCATAAGGCACACCAAGGTTGACCATGTTGCGTGCGGCGACCACGGCCTGGCTTTCTGCGTTTTTCCACGATTCCAGCCGCACTCGCCGCCCGATGAGGCGATTTGGATGGTTGGTCACATCGCCCGCGGCGAAGATCAGCGGATCGGACGTACGGCACTGGTCGTCGACCACGATGCCGTTGTCAATAGCGAGACCCGACTGCTCGGCCAGTTCCACATTGGGCACGATGCCAATGCCGATCACCACCGCATCGGCCTGCAATCTGCGGCCGTCCGCAAGGTGTACGACACCGACGCGACCCAGGTTATCCGTTCGAGCCTCGAACCCAACGATTCGCGCGTCGACTTCGATCTTCACGCCACGGTCTTCATGCGCCTTGGCCAGCCACTGTGCCACCTCTCGCGGCAATGCGCGGCCCAGGATGCATGGCCCCGCTTCAAGCACCGTGGTCACGCAGCCGTGTCGTACAGCCGCGGCGGCCACTTCCATTCCGATGAAGCCGCCGCCAACGATTACGACGTTCGCGCCAGGCTGCAACGAGTCCCGAAGCGCCAGGCTGTCATCCAGGCTTCGCAGCACGTGCACGCCCTTCAATCCTTCGCCGGGTAGGCAGGTCTTGCGGGGGCGTGAGCCCGTCGCCAGAAGAAGCCTGTCGTAGCTGAGTGTCAGTCCCGATGCCAGTTCCACCCGACGGCCAGGGCGGTCGACCGCCAGTGCCCTTTGAGACGTCAGCACCTCGATTCGTTGTGCTTCGTAGAAGGCCTTGTCCTCGATGCTGGCGTACGCCGCCGACTGCTCGCCTAGCAAGATTTCCTTGGACAGGGGCGGACGATCATAGGGCACGTGCGCCTCCTCGCAGACCAGCGTCACCCGACCCGCATAGCCCTCCGAACGCAGTGTTCGAACCGCCCTGGCGCCTGCCTGCCCACCACCAATCACCAACATTGCATTCATGTCGTCCTCAAGGGTTAACCCTGGTCATCGTCCGCGCGCAGCAGACAGGGCACACGCGGGTGCAAGTCCACATTCAAGTGGGTAGGAACGAGTGCGTCAACACGCTTGCAACGGACCCCATGCACTTCAACAGGAATCCGCATTGCCACCGCAGTTTTGGGCATTGGCTGAGAACACGGGTACCCGAAGAATACGCTTCCATGGACCGGAAGTGGAGCCGGTGCTGAAGACTTACCCAGCGCACCCTCGGCATCAACCGCACAGTCGCGATCGAAGACCGCGGCGAAGGATCAGGAGACAGACTCGTGGCCAAGATACTGATGATCGTTTCAAGCGCCAGGGCCATCACCCTGGCGAGCGGCAAGCCGCACCCCACTGGCTACTGGGCCGAGGAAGTCGCCAAGCCTTTGCGGCACTTCAAGGCAGCAGCTGCCGAGGTTCAGATCTACACGCCCGACGGACAGCCGCCTCGGGCAGACCTCTACAGCCTGGAGCCCAAGTTCCATCACCCTGATGCGGACCGTGACTTCCTTGCTTCGGTGATGCGCAGCTTCGCGACGGACCCGGAAGACGTTCGCATCACGCTCGAACACCTGACGGAACTGAACCTGATTGCTGCACGTCGCGTGCATCAGGCGCTCGTCGACGCTGACATGGCTCGCCCAGTTGCAACAGCGCTGGTCCAGCGCGCTGCACGGCAGGCCTGGCGCACGCGCACCGACTTCGTGTCAGCGCTCAATGCCGAGCCGGCTGCCACAGATCGACTCGACCCGGGTCGGTTGCAGGCGCTTGTGGCCGAAGTGGATGCCGTGTGCGTTCGGCGCGCGGGGGAAATGGCGGCGGAGTTGGGGGCGCACTCCGGCCTGCAAAACCCCAAAGCGCTGGCCAGCCTGACCGAGGCGCAACTTCAACACTTCGACGCGGTGTTCATCCCAGGCGGCCACGGCCCCATGGTGGACATGACAAACAACTCTGAGGTGGCGCGCGTGATCCGCCACTTCCACGCCCGAAGGCAACCGGTCGCAGCCCTGTGTCACGCGCCCGCTGCACTGTTGTCCGTGGGCGAGGATCAGGAAGGTCGCTGGCTTTTCGACGGCTACCGAATGACAGCATTCCTGGACGAAGAGGAAGAGCAGACCATCATTGGCAAGGCCGGACCTCCCTGGTGGCTGGAAACCGACCTCAAGAATGCTGGGGGCGTGTTCGACCCGGCGCCGGCCTGGTCCTCGCATGTGGTCATCGACCGTAACCTGCTGACGGCACAGAACCCTGGTTCGTCCGAGGCCATGGCCGATGCGCTGCTCAAGAAGCTCGAAGGGGTCGCAGCATGAACACGTCCAACCAAGTAGTCGCACCGGCCGGCGAGGCCTTTATCGCGGGCTTTCTGTCTCACGACTTCGCGAGCGCATTGGCGTTGGCAACCCCCGATGCGCGCTTCGAGATCCTGCCGCTCGGGGTGGCGGGCAGCCTCGCGATCGAGGGCAAGTCGTTCTTCGCAGACCTGTCGGCGGCCTTCCCCGACCTGGGTTTCACGCTCACGCACCAGTTCACCACCAGCGACGGAAGCACCTGCGCCCGTGTGCGCATCGAAGGCACGCAAGCCGGCGACTTCCGTGGTCTGGTGAACCAGGAGAAGCACATGGACCTGGAGGGCGGGTGGCTGATCCGCACGCAGGCCGGCAAGGTCACCTCCGTGCGCGTCTTCTGGTGCCAGAACATGCTCTACCGGCGCTTCGCGGTCAAGCGCAACGACCAGATCACGATCACCGCCTGAGGGAGACCGGCCAATGAACCCATCCACTCAACCCGTCCGGCGCTTCTTCGAGGCCTACAAGGCCCACGACCTGGATGCCATGGTCGCCATGTGCGACTTCAATGCGGACATGGACTATGTGCCCTTCGAGGTGGCACGACGCCAGCGTGTGGTGCGCGGAACCGGCAAGGTACACGGTATCGGCAAGACCATCTGGAGCGCGCTGATCGATGCGTTCCCCGACCTTAGCAACGACATCACCTGGATCGACGCCGACGGCCAGGGCAACGTCGCGGTCGAAGTCCACATTGGCGGCACTCAGGCCAAGGCCTTCGGAACCATTCCTGCAGCCAGCCAGCGCTACTGGGTACCGCACCTGTTTACCTTCAAGGTCAACGACCGCGGGCTCATCACCGGCATCTCGGCCTTCTGGGATGGCGCGGACATGAACCGTCAGCTCGGCTACGCCGAGGTTGACTGATCCGGCCCCTTCGTCACCAGTCACTTACCAAGAAAACGCGCGCAGCGCGCGAGAACAAGGAGATTTCATGAGCAAGCTAAAGCGCGAAGAGTGGTACGACATCTATCGCGACGTGAACTGGACGCCGCGCTATGTCGATCACGAGGCGATTTTCCCGGAATGGTGGTCGGGCACGGGCAAGATCCCTCTCGAGGCCTGGGCCGAGTGGGATGAACCTTACAAGGTCTCGTACTCCGAGTACGTGGTCACGCAGCGGGAGAAGGAGGCCTCCGCCTTCGCGGTGAAGTCGGCACTGAAGCGCTCCACGATCTTCGACAAGCTCGACGAGGGCTGGAAGTCGGTGTCCAAGGAGCACTACGGCGCGACCTCGCTCGTGGAGTACATGGCCGTGCTGGCCGAGCTGCGCATGGCCCGCTTCGGTCTGGCCGGCGCCTGGCGCCACATGGCCACCTTCGGTGCCTTGGACGAGATTCGCCACGCGCAGCTCGACCTGCTTTTTGCGCACGAGTTCATTCCCAAGGACCCGCAGTTCGACTGGGCCCAGAAGGCCTATCACACCAACGAGTGGGGCGTGGTGGCCGCGCGCGCGCTGTTCGACGGCCTGATGAGCAACCCAAGCGCCGTGGACACGGCGATCCAGTTGCCATTCACCTTCGAGACCGGCTTCACCAACCTTCAGTTCGTGGGTCTGTCCGCCGATGCCATGGAGTCGGGCGACTACAACTTCGCCAACATGATCTCCTCGGTGCAGACCGATGAGGCTCGCCACGCGCAGCAAGGGCATCCCACGATGCAACTGCTGATGGAACACGACCCCAAGCGGGCCCAGTGGCTGGTCGACAAGACCTTCTGGCTGTCGGCCAGGCTGTTCGCGATCCTCACCGGCCCGGGGATGGATTACTACACCCCCCTGGAACACCGCAAGCAGAGCTTCAAGGAGTTCATGGAGGAGTGGATCGTCAACCAGTACGCCCGCACCCTGAAGGACTTCGGCCTGCGCGAGCCCTGGTACTGGGACGAGTTCATGCGCGGGCTCGAAACCTGGCACCACTCGCTGCACCTCGGGGTCTGGTTCTGGCGCCCGACCGTCTGGTGGAAGCCTCAGGCCGGTATCTCGAAGGCCGAGCGGGCGTGGCTGAACGACAAGTATCCGAACTGGGAACAGCAGTTCGGCCCGATCTGGGATCAGCTCATCGCCAACGTCAATGCCGGCCGGATCGACAAGACCTTGCCAGAGACGTTGCCCTGGTTGTGCGAGACCTGCAATCTGCCCATTGGTACCGCCGGGGCGCCCGGCCACGCGCACCATCCGGTGCGGGCCTACAGCATGAACTACGGTGGGCGCATGCACCACTTCTGCTCCAAGCCTTGCCGCCAGATCTGGTGGGAGGACAAGGACACGCTCCATCAGGATACGATCATCATGCGACTGCTCACGGGCCAAATTCAGCCCCCGACCGTGCCCGGAATCCTGGGCTACATGGGGCTGACCCCGGAAGTGATGGGCGACGACGCCTACGGCTATGCCTGGGCGAAGGAATACGTGACAGACACCTTGCGCCAAGTGGCCAAGGAAGCTGCGGCCGCCGGCTCAGTGCCTGCCAAGTAAGGGGAGCGAACCATGGGCAATCCCGTTCCAATCAACGCCATGTTCGATGGCGACTTCGTCACCCAGTTGGTGCTGGTCGAGGACACCGACACGATGCCTCAGGTGGCGGAGAAAGTCGCCTACCACGTGGTCGGTCGTCGGCTCCCACCTCGCGACGCACCAATGCACGTGCGTTACGAAGGCCAGCGTGTTCCGGATGATCGGACGGTCACATCGGCTGGCATCGGGCCGTTGCATAACGTCTACGTCGGCTATGACGCGAAGGGACAGTCATGAAGGACGCCGTTGGACCAGTGCTGCGGATGAGCAGCGAAGTGGATGCCATCGTGGCCGCCATTCGTGAGGACAACCCCGACCAGGAGGTCGAGGTGGTCGATCGTGGCGCCTACGTGCGCGTGCAGACCCCTGGGTTCATGCGCCTGACCCGCAAGACGCTGGCCGAACAAGTGGGTCGTGACTACGAGCTGCGGGAACTGGAAGCCTTGCTGGCCTCGTTCGCAGGCCGCATCAAGACCTCCAGCGACGAGATCGTCTGGGCCCTGGAAACCCGTACCGCTTGAGGACACCCCATGAGTGAAGCTGCCCAACCCAAGCCGAAGAAGCTGCGCACCTGGAGTGCGTTTGGCGAGATCCGCAAGGTGCCATCTGAATACGAGGTAGTCACCCACGACACCAACTACTCGATGCGCGCCGGCCGCGCCGCGGCATTCGAGTCCAACCCCACTACGCCCGCCAACATCTGGTACCGAACCTACCGCGAAAACTCGCCACTCAAGTGCGAGACGTGGAACGGATTTCGCGACCCCGCGGAAACGACCTACCGGAAGTATGTGACCCAGCAGGACGGCCAGGAAGCGGTTCTGGACGGCGTGGCGCATGAGTTCAGCAGCACACGACACGACGCCCAACTCGACACGGCATGGGTCGATGCGTTGGGGCAGTGGCTGGTGCCCCAGCGCTTCGTGGCCCATGCGTTGCAGATGACGCAGGCCTATCTGGGCACGATGGCGCCAAGCTCCTACATCACCAATGCGGCGGCCTTCGGCGCGGCAGACCTGCTGCGCCGTGTCTCGAGAACGGCGTACCGCACGCGACAGTTGCAGATCGCCCATCCGGGTGTCGCAGGCCTGTTTGCCGGGCGCGCCACCTGGGAAGACGGCCCGGCCTGGCAGGAAGTGCGCAAGGTCCTGGAGTACTCTTTGGTGGCCTACGACTGGGCCGAAGGTTTTTGCGCCGTGAACTTGGTGCTGCGACCTGCGCTGGATGAACTGCTGCTGCGTCAGTTTGGTCGCATTGCCGAGGCACGTGGCGACGGTCAGACCTGGCTGGTGCTGTCGAACCTGCTCGAAGACTCGGCGAGGCACGCGCGCTGGAGCGTGGCGCTGGCCCGATATGCCATCGCACAGCGCCCCGAGAATCGAGACGTGCTGGCGCGCTGGGGGCAGCGTTGGGTGCCGATGGTCAAGCATGCCATCGAGGAGACGGCGAAGGCCATGTCCGGTACGGGCCTAGTGGCCGAAGGGCAGCGGGCCGGCATCATCGGATCGTGCCTGGATGCTCAGCAGACGGTGTGGCATCAGTCAGGCCTGGCCTACAATCGGAACTGACGCTGGCCGTCGGCCGCAAACGAGCCCTGCGGGCGAGCCCATCATGTCCATCCTCGAGATACCGAACGCCCATGCTCTGACCACCCTCGTCGAGCGCATGGTGCGAAACCAGGGGCCCAACGAAACCCCCTGGCCCGGTCTGACCGCGTACCGCTTCGACGAGCCTTGTCCGCCCCACTGGGACCAGGTAGGTTCGATGTCGCTGTGCCTGGTCTTGCGCGGGCGCAAGCGGGTGGTCATCAATGGCCGCGAGCTGTTCTACGACCCATTGCATTACCTGGTCATGACCCGGGCCATGAAGCTGGAGGCGGAGATCCTGGAGGCGCGCCCCGACGCACCTTTCCTGTCTTTGGTGCTGCAGATTCCTCCAGTGGTGATTGCAGAGATGCTGGGAGAAATGCGTGGCAGCGAGCCACCACCGAGCAATCGCCCACTGCCGCCCTCGGCCATCACGGATGCCTATGTCGCGATCATGTCCGAGGACCTGCACCAGGCGGTTCAGCGCTTCATGGTCAGCCTGCTGAAACCCGACGAGCGACGCGTCATCGCACCGTTGGCCCTGCGTGAACTGATCTACCGCCTGATCATGCACGGCCAGGGGCAACGCATGGCCGAGGCTGCCTTCAGCGAACGCTGCACCCGAAGGGTGATGGCCGCACTGAACTTCATCCGCAGCGAGTACGAGCGCCAGATCTCGATCGAAGACATCGCGGCGGCAGCCAACGCCAGCCCATCATCGTTGGCCCACTCCTTCAAGGAAGTGGTCGGGGTGTCGCCGCACCATTACCTGAAGAAGCTGCGACTTGAGAAGGCCCGCTTGCTCATGCTGCGCGACGGCCATTCCGTTAACGACGCAGCCCAGCTGACGGGTCACGTCAGCGCCCCCCACTTCAGGCGCGAATTCAAGAAGTACTTTGGTGAGCCGCCAGCGGCCTATATGCAGTCCATGAAGTACGTCGCGCAGTTAGGTCTCGCCGACGCGACCAGCCCCAAGCATTGAAGAGTGAGATGGATCCCAAATCATGACCTGGCATCCTGTGATTCAAGAAGACGACCTCTGGGAAGGCGAACTGCGCGGTGTGACGGCCGGTACCGTGAAGATCATGCTGGTCAATGCAGGGGGGCGCATCCGCGCCTTCAGGGACGAGTGCCCCCACAAGGGGACGCCGCTCTCAGATGCAGATTTCGACGGCTCCACGATCGTGTGTCCCACCCACAACTGGGAGTTCGACGCCTGCACGGGTTGTGGAATCAACCCGGGTGACAGCCAGTTGATCGTTCACGAGGTTCGCGTGGAAGGCGGGACTGTCGTGGTTTGCGACAAACCGTCACCGGCGGCTGCCTGAAGTACAGGGGTGCTCGCACATGTTGGCGTGGCACGTTCGTCGATCTGGTAGTGCGATTCGCATGGTCAAGCGCGGCCTTGATCCTCCCTAGCAGCCCGCCCCGTCCCGCATCTGCGGCATCGGGCTAGTTGCCAACCCACCGCTGGAAAGGCACGTCGTGGGACGTGCTGCACTCAACTGCAGGGTAGCGGCCACCGATCCGTTTCGGGAAAGCGACATCAGTGTCCGCTTCCTCGACGCTCAGGTGGCTGCTGTGGGTCGAAAGCTGCCCCATGCGGGAGAAGTCAGTTCGAATCCCCGACCCCACCAAAAATAGGGGGGTCGAAAACTGAGCGAGTTAGTTAAACAATCGCTTCTACCCCGCCAGAATGAGGCTTTCGAACCTGCGGCGCGGGTTTGAGGTTCAGTTCGGCGCAGGGGCGCACAATAAGTGGATCTGCGCGCCGGCCGGTCACCCGGTCACGTTCCCGCAGACGGACGTTGATA
>Ga0194129_10008879_pt1 | contig 11458 bp, 9 predicted proteins | sample TA2KigCa35mmetaG_FD_150862 | JGI IMG/M metagenome (GOLD analysis project Ga0194129, IMG submission 150862) | Freshwater microbial communities from Lake Tanganyika, Tanzania - TA2015038 Kigoma Deep Cast 35m | ecosystem: Environmental > Aquatic > Freshwater > Lake | place: Tanzania: Lake... | reverse complement strand
ATGAAAATATTTTTAAACTTTTTGCAAATAAAATATTTTAAAAATTATCGTCACAAAATAAAAAAATTACAAAAAGTCACAAGACCATAATTTTCAATTATCGTCACAAAACATGTTTTTTCGGAGACATTTTTTGGAAAATCGATTTTTGGACATTTTTTTTGTCCATTTTTTGACTTTCCCAAAAAACTTTTGGAATAAAAAAATCAATATTTTCTTTAAGAGCCAATATATATTATTGTTAGACCTACTTAAAGACCTATTTCTTTAAGTTCATTTTCAAAAATAATATATTTTATTAATTATACTTTAAGAAATTTTCCTTATCTATCGTAACAATTTTAGATATATTTGTAATTATTTTGTTTTCTTTTTCAATGTCATTATCACCTGAACCTCCCATAGTTTCAATAGTTAATTTAGTATATTGATTTGAATATTTTGAATTACTTTTATTGCAGTCTGGATATTTCTCTCTAAATGTCAGTAATAACTTTGCATTTTTATGTGCCACATGTTTAACCATAAGTCTTAACTTACTGTTATTTTCATCCTCTTTTTCCCAAACTCCATTATCCTTAACATAAATTATTTCTCTCTTTTTATCTGTGCAGTGAATAGGACGTTTTGTTATGTCAAGGTTATTTAAACTTTTAACAATAATATTTGATAAACCCTCTACATATCCAATATCTCCAACTTTTGTAAAATCATTAAAAGGAATGTCCATTGAATTTACAAAATCTTTTATATTCATAGCATCTTTACAGGTTTCATTCAAAAAGAAATGAAGATTAAATGTTTTATTATTTGAATTATTATTTGAATTATTATTTAATTGTGAATTACTTATATTTGTTGTTCCACTTGAGACAAGATTATTTATAGTGGTATTTTGTTCTAATATAGTTGTATTTTGACCTAATATAATATTTTTTAATTCAGTGTTATTTTTAATGAGTTCAATAATTAAATCAGATGTAACTAAAGTGTTCTGTCCTATTGATGAGATTGTATTATCTTTTTGTGCGTCGGTTTTTTTATTATGGTATTTTTTATTGTGAGACCATAATCCGTTTCTAGACTTATATTGTTTATCGCATAATTCACATTTATTTGCTTTGGCGTTTTTTTCTGTCACCAAAATGTCACCAAACGTTAGATTTTTATGTTTTGGTCTTAATGTATGTCTTACATAATCACTTTTTTTGCTACATATAAAGTCACATAGTTTACACTCAAATTTTTCGGCGTTTTTTTGCGCTTTTTCTGTCACCAAAAACTCCATATATTAGTGACAGAAAAAACGCCTAAGTTCTTTTCGTAAAATATATTTTAAAATTTATCGTCACAAAAAAATATTTTTCCAAAAAGTCACAAGACCATAAATTTCAATTATCGTCACAAAACATGTTTTTTCGGAGAGATATTTTGGAAAATTGATTTTTGGACATTTTTTTTGTCCATTTTTGACTTTCCCAAAAAAGTTTTGGAATAAAAAAACAAACATTTTCTTTAAGAACCAATATATATTATTGTTAGACCTACTTAAAGACCGATTTTCTTTAAGTTCATTTTTAAATAATATATTTTAATAAAGAATATTAAAAAATTGATATAATTAAAATATATTTTGTTATACTTATTACTAAGAAGATGTCAATAATAAGAAAGCAATTAGTCGTTAATTCTTTTAAGTTACCGAAAGAAATTATAGATATTATAATAGAGTATACATTCCGCAAAATAAGAAAAATATCGACTGACGATATAAGATTTTCTTTACTATATTCCATTCCAATTAAATATTACAGCGATATTGACGACATAACTTACACATATTTACGTATAGCTAATAATAAAGAATTTTATATTATTTATAAAAATTTTGAAATACAAATAACAACACTTAGATATAATGACTATTCGGTTTATTATTGTGTAAATAGACATAAATATATTATAAATTAAAATAAATGTAAATAAAATGTTAGTTAGTTTTATTTTATTATAATAAATCTAATAAATAAGTTATGTTGGGTTCTTACTTAGTTATTTTATGGTTAATTACTTTCAGTATTGTTAGTTATTTTTTATGTTCTTTTTTAAAAATAAATACAGCATTATTAAGGACTATATTTATTTGGTCTTTTCTTATGGTTTTTGTTTACATAATTGAATTAATGTTATTATTTAAATACGAATATTTAGAAAATAAAGGCAAACATTATTACGCAAATAAAAACTGCTATTGGTCAGAGCATAATAGTGTATATGATATGTTTTCATATAAAATGTATATGGACTTATATGCTGATTACTCACTATGCGATAAAAGATATTGTGAAAATATAAGCAATAATGAAGGTAATAGATTTGTATTGTTGGGTGAAATTATTCATAGTTTATTTTGTATTGTTATGACTACAATAATTTTATATTTTTATTTTTTTAATTTTAATGAGTTATATATTTATTTATCTGCTATAATATTTTCAGCAATTCAATTTGCTTTAATTGTTTGGTATTTAGCTAGCGTATTTTTAGAAATGAAATTTGTAAATAATGAACAATTTTGGTTTCCACCTTTATTATGGAATTTACCGTGGGTTATTATCCCTTTATATATTATTTATTATGGATTATTTGAAATATGTAAAATAAAATTGCCTGACACAGTTTCTCTCTAATTAGGTTAATTATAAGTAAAATATTATCGTAAAATATAAATGCAACGCCCTGAAATAAGAGTTGGTTTATTTTGTAATGCGAGAGACGAAAAAAATATTCGTGAATGGGCAGCACATCATATATTAATTGGATTCGATAATATCATAATTTTTGACCATAAATCGGTTACACCGTTATCGTCAGTATTCGCGAATTTTGACAAAAGAGTTAAAACAATAAGAGTTAACGAAAAGGTTGAAAATATTAAAAATATTAAAAATTATTTAATGAATATTGCTATTACTTACGCTAAAAAATTACATTTTGATTGGTTTATATATTTAGATGCTGATGAATTTATAATTTTAAATAATAAATTTAAATGTATAAAAGATTTTTTAAACTATTATGCTTTATATGCTGACTCTATAGGTATAAATTGGTTAATGTTTGGCACAAATTATCATGTAAATGATCCGTCAAACGGTTTAATAATTGAAAACTACACAAAGTCAGATAATATACTTAATAAACACGTAAAATCATTTGTAAAAACAAAAAAGGTTATAAATTCACCAAATCCACATTTTTATAAAATGAAAAATCCATATAGAATGTTAGGAATTAACAATAAACTGATTAAAAGCCCATATTGTTTTAATGACGTTAATATTTCTTATAAAAATGTTCCGGCTTATATAGCACATTATGTATATCAATCAGAAGAAACATACATCAAAAGAAAAGTAAAATTAGTTGGGGATGACGGATTAAAGAGAGAAAATTACGGAAAAAAAATACATGAAGCTTATAATGGTTTTGAAAACACGGATCCGCAAAAATACGTAAAGCAAATAAAAGGTTTTTTGTCTATGTATAAATAAAAATTAAATAGATTTCCGTTTTAAATATTAAAACTTAATATATAAAACAATTATGGGAATTGACCTTACATGCGGTGACATTAATTATCATTGTTCTTATTCATATTGGCATACATTTCGTTGTAATATGATAATCGCAACTATTAAATACATTAAAAAATATTACGAATCAAATAAAGAAAATATGTTTGACTATGAAATACAACATATGGAAGATATAATTGATGTATTTAATACAATAGAAACAAAAGTAAACGAAACCGAAAAAATAAATGGAGAAACACATAATAGCATTATGATTTATTTCATTAATAAATGCTTATTTGATGAAGATTTTATGGAAAATTTAATTATGTTTGATATTTACGGATTATTTATATTATGTAATAAATCAGATTCTGTTGGATATTATAGTGTTGGTAATTCATATGACATTTTTAATTTATTTGAAAAAATTACACCTACACTCATCAATAATAATGAAATTGCTAATAACGAAGAGATTCATTTGTTTAATGATGTTATGGAAGTTATAAATGTTTTTGAAGAAAGTAAAAATACAGAAACAAAAGTTATTATTTCGTAATGTATTTACATTATTTAATAATTAAAAATATATACATTTACAATAATAATGCCATTTGTTTATTTATTACAATCAACTGATAATTGTACGTATGTCGGTGCTACGGTTGATTTAGACCGTAGATTAAGACAACATAACAAAGAAATTAAAGGAGGAGCACACGCTACATCAATTAAAGTATTAAAAGGTGAGGTTTGGAATCGTGTAGCGTATGTTTCGGGTTTTCCAGACTGGCAATCTGCTTTACAATTTGAATGGAGATGGAAACAATTGTCACGAAAAATTTCTTTTAATATGGACCCTTTAGAGAGAAGATTAATCGCTCTAAAAGATTTGTTAAAATTAGATAGACCAACAACTAAGGCAAAACCTTATTCTGAGTGGTCCTCTTTACCTATCGTAAATTTTGAAGATGATTTCGCTAAAAATATTTTTGAAAATTTATATGCTAATAAATGTTAATATTGTTAAAATTAATTGTAATTTTCTAGAGAATATTTTACAAGTTTAATGAAATTATTTTTATTTGTAGATATTTCATCCGTAACCTGTTTATCAATAATTAAATTTCTATTTTTATTTTTATTAATTCCCATATAAATTTCATTTATATCCTTTAAAACATAAATTTTTTCTTTTTTAATGACATAATTAGGTTTTTTTGTTACTAAGTTTGTTTGCAAACCCCATATAACAACATCTTCATCATTTTTAAGTGCGGTAAACTTATCACAACTTGTAAATATACGTTTAACGTCTAAAAATGTCGGTATTGTTTGTATTTTTTTTGAATTACCCCAAAATAAATATTTATCGTTATCACCTTTAGCGCAGAACATTAGTTTATTGGAGTATAATTCTGTAACTTTTTCATTTATATAAAAAATTTGATTATCTGAATAATAATTATTTAGTCCAAACGTAACTAATTCACCATCATTTTTTAGAAAAGCAAAAGAAAATAGTGTACTTTTAATATCTTTAATATTATCAAAATCAGACATTTTTAGTCCATATTTATTTATTAGTGTATTTTTAGTATTTTCAGATAAATTATTATCTGACACAAATTCTAATGTATCATTATAATTTGTAAAATTTGTTATTTTATTTATTATATTTATTTTTTGGTTATATTTTGCACCTAATAATTTTATGTTAATTTTAAATAAATCATTTTGGTCATCTTTAACAATTATAATATCAATAGAAGAAATACCATTAACATTTAAAATATTATCAATATTTTCATAAATTTTATCAATATGTTCTTTATTTAAATCAATAATAATAGTTTTATAATTTTTATTATTTTGAAAAAATAGATCTATTGTTTTTTCATCACAAATAATTAATTTACTCATCTATATTATTATAAAATATTTTAAAATATAACAAATATTATAGCACTTATTTTACTAAATATTATATTTGTAATAAAAATAATATAATTATACTATATAGTATGAGAGTTAAAAACCTATTTTTTATAAATAAAAACATTAAACCAAAAAAAAATAACGTTAAATTACAAGTACAAAAAAAAATAAACAAAGAAAATAATAATACTCAAGATTCAAGCGAAATTAAAAGCGATAAAGAAGATTTTATTGAACAGCAATCATTTGACAAAACAGATAACATTATACTTAAAAATATTTTCAATATTTTAAAACACGATAAAAATATTCTGATTTATTAATAATCTGATATATTAATATTTTTGATTTATTAATATTCTGATTTATTAATAATCTAAAATTTATTTATAATTTATTTTTTAACTATAAATAAATTTTTAAGTTTATACATAGTTTGTAATTACATGTTATATTACAATATATTTTATAAATTAAACGGACATGTTATTTAATACCGAATAAGCATAATAACTTGTGTTTAGATTATTTCCAGTATTAATTGTTGAAGGTGGATTTAATGTAATCGCTTGCGTTACGACCATTGGTGTTATAACAATTCCGTTATACGTAACTCTATATATGGGTGTTCCATTTCCATTTCTTAACTGGAATAAATCAGGATTAGATAAAAGTGTTACTTTTGTTGGATAATCCTTAGATACAGTAAGTAATTGTGTTAATAAATCTTTTCCTTGAATTGTATTAGAAATTAAATTTAATTTCACTAAGAATTCGTCTTCTAAATTTAAGTAAGATGGATTAAAATTATTATCTAATGTCCATTGAATAGAAAACGATGCGTCAGATAATAAACTGAAAAAATCTACAACATTTTGTCCAATATCTGTTGTTCCATCATTGTTATTAATAGCAAACTCATATGTGTATTTTGATGTCGGTAAAAATCTAATTGAATTATTATCGTATAATTCTGGGAAGTTCGTAAAATTAATTCCTATATCAGAAACATATTTTTGAAATTTAACATTTACATAAGGGTTATTGTTACTTGTGCTGGTACTGTAAGAGTATGTTATTAACGATGTTGAATCACCAGCATAAAAATTTATGGAAGAATCTCCAGTTGCAAAAAACGGTAATCCGTTTATAATTAAATTGTTTGTCTTTAAAATATTGGCACTTGGTTCATTTAGTAAGTTTCCAGTTATAGGTAATAAAGTTTGGCAAAATGAAAAGTCAATTATGTGACCGTTAAACGCAGCTGAAACAAATGAAGAATCAACCATATCGTAAATATTACCGTTATAAACATTTTGTATTAAAGTATCTGTCTTAGTCAAATATAAATCAAGCGAAACAATATTAGATTTAATGTCAAAACTATATTCACCGTTATCTGGATCAAATTTTAAGTTCTCAAAACTAATCATAGATAAATCTGTAAACGATAATTCCAAATCATTTAATCCAAAAATACCCTCAAATGGAAACATATTATTTCCACATACGTCTATGTCACAATATCTTGTGGTAGTCTGTAAAACGTTAGGGGTATAGGGTATGGTATTTACTAAGTTATAATTTGTTGCAGTCAAAGAAAACTGTGGAGGTGGACAAGCAACGTAATAAGTACCTTGAGGAATTAATATTGATGTCTGAACAAAAATAGGTGTTAATGGTGCATATGGAGAATTACTTAACGGCAATAATGTTCCAACAGATAATACATCAAAATCTAGATTCGCTATCGATGTCCATGGTCCAGCGGTAATATTTCCCAAGAAATTTGGAGATTTATAGAATCTTAGAACTGGAACACCATAATAAATTTCGTAGTTTCCAGTTTCATATACAACAATTCTACTCGAAACAAAAGGACTAATGCCAGGTTGCTGTTTATAATTCATTAACGTATATGCGTTTGTAAAGATGACTTGGTTAGAAACATCTAATACACTACTATGGGGATTTATAACGTTTATTAAATATGACCCGAATGTTAAGTTAATGGGTATGGCTATTGATGCGTTGTATGGAATGATGCTATTATCTAACATCGAATAATTCGCGGACATATCTAAACCTAAATTACCGAAACTTTTATTGGGAGTAACAGAAGTTAAATTATTTGCTGTTACAGATAATCCGTTATATAATGTTCCAAAATTTTGCACATTTGAATATGTAATTGTGTTACCAATTTGATTGTTTACATCAATTTGTAACTTTATGGTTGCGGGTGTTCTCGTTAAGGTAACTGTCTCACTAGTTTGTACTGTACTGAAAGCATTTATAACACCTCTATAATAATTTAATGTTATGGTTCTCGAAACATTACTGTTACCTATTAACAATCCGTTACTGATATCAATTTCTTTGTAAATTCCTGAATAAGCTCCCGCGTAACTTGAGTATAAAGAAGATCTTATAATGTCACCATTTAAAGTAGCAGTTAAATAATTACCGGTTTGAATTGGTTGAGAAAAAACATAGCATACACCATTATCTAACTTTGTGTAAGTTTGACTCGTTGATAAAGCATATGTAGTGGTTGTTTGTGGATTTACATCACCAATTACAGATTGAATTTCAAATAAAGTTCCATTAGGATTTACAATTATATTAAAATCAGATATTAATGAGTAGTTAGATACTAATGTAGCTAAAATATTTGTGTTACTGCTATCTAATATTTGGATTGTTACTAAGCTCTGTGCCGGATTTGACGAAGGTGTAAGAACGGTATTAATTTTAAAATTTAGGTTTTGACCACCTGAAGGGAAAAATGCGGAATAAGGACCTCCCCATGTTCCCAAGTCAAAGTTATTGAATGTGGATGGGGTATATAAGTAAGAACTAACATTGAAAGATGATTGTCCAGGTGTGTTAGATAAATGTAACGAATAACCATTATCGGTGTAATTTCCCATAACTGCATCGTCATTTAAATCAACGGCAAATGTAATGTTTGCGGTACCTTGTGAATAATATTGACTACTAATTGTTAGTGTACTTGCATTGTCAAAAATAGGATCTGCAGGCGCGTAATTACTTACATTAGTCCATTGATTATTGTTATAAATTTGTACAACAGCGTTAAATGTAAATAGATCTGATATTTGAAGCGTAAAATTAGTTGAAAGAGACGCCGATGTGGTTAAACCAGTGTAGCTAAAAGTTCTAAATGGTTTTAGTGATGATGGTTGTGAATATCCTTGGTTATAATTCCATGATGTTGTCTTTATAACATTATCTGGTAATGGTAATGAAGTACTGTTATTGAATGCTTTATAATATGTAGTTATTTGATTAACACCTTGGATGCTGAGTAATAGATTACCATAACCAGATAAGTATAAAGGCATAGTTATGTTTAGAGTTTCAGTTTCACTAAAACTCTTTAAAATATAATTACTATTTGTATTTGAAACGGCAATCGTAGTCGGTGCTTGCGTTACTGTATTTATAACGGTTGTTGTAAATTCCGAATTTGTATATGTAATTTTAGTGTAATATGATGAAGCATTACAAGATATATCAATCGAATTTGCTAATGAAGCAGTTGTGTTTGCTGGAGAATTTGAATAAAGCTTAATATTCATATTAAAGTTTGTATTTAATGGTAATGTCATAATATCATACATAATGTCTCCGCAAATATTAACGTTGTTCTTTTGAGATAATAAATAGTTGTTATTTGAATTACTTGGATCTACAATTACACTAACTAAATTATTATTTCGATTAAATTGTATATCTGTTCCAAACAATTTTGGCAATAAATTAATCTTAATGTCTTGACCACTTGGAACTAATTGGGCTAAATTAATGTTATTTGCATCAGCATACATAATTGCATCTGTAAAAGTTTGATTTGTAGAATTAACAACTAAATTATTGCTTTCACTACCAAAATTATAAGTTTGACGAATTCCAATTAATCCGATATTATTTGAAGAAACGTAACTTGCTAGTTGTGATGATGCGTTAAACGACACATCAAAATTATCAATAAATCCTGAATTTAAATTTGTGATAACAGCAGCACAACCATTTGAAGTTCCAATATTTTTTGAGTTTAACCCTGATGTCCAATTAATTCCGTTAAAAGTAGCATTAGTAGAAGGCAATATGTTGCTAACATTATAATTAACGTTATAGTTTAAGCGGTTATTTTGACTTAATGTATTAATACCTGTTATATTTTGTGGTATTTCTGATGCGTCATAATATACGGAAACCATATCATTTATGTTAGAACTCGTTAAGTCAGCCCTTTGACCTGCATTTGGCATTGATGAAACTGGGTAATTAACTGATCCCTGTACATAGTTGTTTACTTTTGTATAAGAAAAATTTACATATCCGTTACTCACTGAATCAACAGAACCTAAAAATTCTGGTCCTGAAGAAATTGACAACATATTTGAAATATTGGCATTTGAATTTGCGTTTGTCGTCAAAACAGTTTGGCCGTTTGTAATAACGAAATTATGCGAAGAGTCCGCAAAATCATTTGCATCATCTGACAATAATTTCATATATTCGGTATTTCTTTCAATATAATCATCATTAATTTGAATATATGACGAATCAACAGAGTAACCTCCTCTTGTATTTGCTGATATATCAAATGTATATTTAGGAGCTACATACTGTAATTCCGTAGACGTAAATAATCCAAGAAACTGCGACTCAGTATAATTTTGTAACAAATTAGAAGCGTCATAAGTAACGATAGTTGAATTTGATAAATCAAAAGTCTCTGAACGATAAACGTCAATTACGTCATCTGTATTGAGGTATATTTTTAGTGATCCAATTAAAATATTATCGTTATCATTTGTATGGAAAGCGTTTTGCGATAAATCTATTGTAACACCATAATTAGATATAAAATTTAAACTTGGATCATAACCGTTTAAATATAACTGTCCACTACTATCTCTTAAAACAGTTTGTTCTGTTAATAAAGCGTTTTGTGAGTTCCAAACATCATTTTCACTGTAAATTATGCTATCGCTATAATCACTTCTGTTTAAATAAGAATTTACAGCTTTAAACGAATTATAACTTAAATCATTAGACTCGTCAAAAGATAACATTATTTTTTTGGCTTCATTAGTTGTGCTTCCATTTTGCCCATCATAAAAATTAAATTTAAGTGTAGCATCGTAATAACTTGTGGTTTCAGTATTGGTGGTTACAGTTTGACTGAATAAATTGTGGCTTAAATCTCCGATTACAGTTGTAAATTCAGTATAAGAAGCGTCTGGAGTATCATTAAAATTATGTTCAGCTCTTAAAGCCCATGTTTCACCAAAGATTTCAGGATTTTGGTTTAAAATCATTAAATCATTACTTAAATAAATGTTATTTTGAGTAATATTAGTTGGTTCTGGATTTACATAATCTAATATATCATTTTTAACTAATGACTCATAGATACTGTTTTCTAAAGCAATATCGGTTCCAGAGTAATTATCAGAAACAATTAATAATTTCTGTGAACTAACTAAATTTGAATTATAATATTCCGACATATAAATAATATATATATAAAAAAATAATCCAATTATTTTTTACTAAATGTTAATTTAATATAAAAAATTTGTTATTAAAAAAATAAGTAAATTATACACTATTAATATTTTTAACGGTATGGCGTTTTTTAAAATGATTTTTGTTTTTTCGTGTAATTTTATTTTTACATATTTTACTTTTTTTTATGAAACTTTTAATGTCATTTTTTTGCATTAAAATCATATCGGTAATATTTTGAAAATAACTTCGAAATTGAGGGCGCATTTTTTTTATGTCATCAATGCAAACCCACTTAATTTCTGCTTTTTCAAAAATTTTTGTTGTCTTAAATATTTTAGGGTCCAATCGTTTTTGTAAAAATTTTTGATTATTATTGTAGTAATACGGTAACC
>Ga0194129_10008878_pt1 | contig 11458 bp, 13 predicted proteins | sample TA2KigCa35mmetaG_FD_150862 | JGI IMG/M metagenome (GOLD analysis project Ga0194129, IMG submission 150862) | Freshwater microbial communities from Lake Tanganyika, Tanzania - TA2015038 Kigoma Deep Cast 35m | ecosystem: Environmental > Aquatic > Freshwater > Lake | place: Tanzania: Lake... | reverse complement strand
CGGTGGTGCAGATCTGGACCCACAGCCTTGGCGGGGCTGAGCTGCGCGAAAGCCTCGCCGTTGAAGACCTCTGCGTTGATCTTTCGGGCCTGGAAACAGCAGCAGCCGGGCTCGCTGAAACCGATGAGATAGCACCGCCCATCGCTGAACCCTCGGCGATGCCGATGGAATGGCAGAAAGCCTCCTGAATGAGAGCTATTTCGGGCTGAGAATCCCGATCCAGGCAGGAGCCGCTTTACAGTTGTAAACATCTCTACCTGCTTCTGAGGCGGCCATGAATCAGCGCTGGCGCACGATTGCCCTCTGGGTGCTGCCGATTGGGGTAGCCCTGTTCCTCGGTTGGCAGGTGCTCGGTAACAGCGCCAGCCGCCTCAGCACTCCCAACAGCCCCACCGTGGCTCCGAGCAATGCCGCTGTTGCACGCATGAGCTATGGCCGCTTCCTCGATTACGTGGATGCCGGCCGCGTCACCGCTGTGGACATTTTTGATGGCGGCCGCACCGCTGTTGTCGAAGCCGTTGACCCCGACCTCGACAACCGCGTGCAGCGCCTGCGCGTGGACCTGCCCGGTCTGGCTCCTGAGCTGGTGAACAACCTCAAGGAGCAAGGCATCAGCTTCGATATTCATCCGCCCCGCCAGGCGCCTCCGGCGCTGGGCCTGCTGGGCAACCTGCTCTTCCCGCTGCTGTTGATCGGCGTGCTGGTGTTCCTGGCCCGGCGCGGTAACGGCATGCCCGGCGGCCCCGGCCAGGCGATGCAGTTCGGCAAAACAAAGGCCCGCTTCGCGATGGAAGCCGAAACCGGCGTCAAGTTTGACGACGTGGCCGGTGTTGAAGAGGCCAAGCAAGACCTTCAGGAGGTGGTCACCTTCCTCAAAACGCCTGAGCGCTTCACCTCCGTGGGCGCCAAGATCCCCAAAGGCGTGCTGCTGGTGGGCCCTCCCGGCACCGGTAAAACCCTGCTCGCCAAAGCGATTGCTGGCGAAGCTGGTGTGCCCTTCTTCTCCCTCTCCGGTTCGGAGTTCGTGGAGATGTTCGTGGGCGTGGGTGCCAGCCGCGTTCGCGATCTGTTCAAGCGCGCCAAGGAAAATAGCCCCTGCCTGATCTTCATCGACGAGATCGATGCGGTGGGCCGTCAGCGCGGTGCCGGTGTGGGCGGCGGTAACGACGAGCGCGAGCAGACCCTCAACCAGCTGCTCACTGAGATGGACGGCTTTGAGGGCAACAGCGGCATCATCATCATTGCCGCCACCAACCGGGCCGATGTGCTCGATTCAGCGCTGCTGCGTCCGGGCCGTTTCGACCGCCAGGTGCAAGTGGATGTGCCCGACATCAAGGGCCGCCTTTCGGTGCTTAAAGTGCATTCCCGCGACAAGAAGCTCGCCGACGATGTGAGCCTGGAGGCCATTGCCCGCCGCACCCCCGGCTTCTCCGGCGCCGACCTGGCCAACCTGCTCAACGAGGCCGCGATCCTCACCGCCCGCCGCCGCAAGGAAGCCACCAGCCTGGCTGAAATCGACGACGCCGTGGACAGGATCATCGCCGGCATGGAGGGCAAGCCCCTTACAGACGGCCGCAGCAAGCGTCTGATCGCGTATCACGAAGTGGGCCATGCCCTGGTGGGCACCCTGGTGAAGGCCCACGACCCGGTTCAGAAGGTCACTCTGATTCCTCGCGGCCAGGCCCAGGGCCTTACCTGGTTCTCCCCCGATGAAGAGCAGATGCTGGTGAGCCGGGCACAGCTGCGCGCCCGGATCATGGGTGCCCTGGGTGGCCGAGCCGCTGAAGATGTGGTGTTCGGTCACGCCGAAGTCACCACCGGTGCCGGCGGCGACATCCAGCAGGTGGCCTCGATCGCCCGCCAGATGGTGACCCGTTTCGGCATGAGCGAAGTCGGCCAGCTGTCGCTCGAAGCCGGCAACCAAGAAGTGTTCCTGGGTCGCGATCTCATGACCCGCAGCGACGGCTCCGATGCCACCGCTGCCCGCGTGGACCTGGCCGTGCGCCAGATCGTGCAGAACTGCTACGAGGAAACCGTGAAGCTCGTGGCCGAAAACCGAGCCTGCATGGACCGCGTGGTGGAAGTGCTGATCGAGAAGGAAAGCCTCGATGGCGATGAGTTCCGGGCTCTCGTGAGCGAGTTCGCAACCATCCCCGAAAAGGAACGCTTTTCTCCTTTCCTCAGCGAAGCCGACCTAGCTGCCGAGGCCACGCCAATCAAGGCTGAAGCCTGATTCCAGGCTGCAAAAGTTTCCTTTCTGGCCCGCGCTCTGCGCGGGCTTTTTTATTTGCATCAACGCCTCTCAAGCCCAAGCAACGCCGCTACAGGCTGAGCAAACTGCGGAGCAACGCAACACGTCGCCCTCGTGAATCTCAGCCGCCGCAACGCCCTCCACATGCTCGGAGCGTCAGCAGGGTTCGGCGTAGCCGGAGCGATGGGTCTGATGTCGCCGGCGAAGCTGAAAGCAGCACAAGGCGCTGCCGGCCAAAGCCATGATCTCGAGCTGGCTTACATGAGCGCCGGCGAACAGCTGAAGCTCTTCCGCCAGAAGAAGCTCTCGCCCGTGGAGGTGCTGCAAGCCCAGCTGCGGCTGACGGAGCAGCGAGGGAAGCTGGTGAACTGCTTCACCTTCCTCCACCCCGAAGAAGCACTGGCGCAGGCTCGGGAATCGGAACGGCGCTGGCAGCAGGGAACGGCCCGGACTCTTGAGGGTGTCACCGTGGCCCTCAAGGATGAAAACGCTCGCAAGGGCTGGATCGTCACCGCCGGATCGAGGGTGTTCAAAGACCGGGTGATGACCAGCGATGACCCGGTGGTTGTGAAATTGCTGCAAGCCGGTGCGGTGCTGCATGCGCAGACCACGGCACCGGGGATGTATATCCCGGCGTCACATGGAGTGATCTCTGGGGGGGTAACGCGCAACCCCTGGAATCTCAAGTACGCCGTGGGTGGCTCCTCAGGCGGCAGCGGTGCTGCGCTCGCAGCGGGCCTCACCAGCCTGGCAATGGGATCCGATATGGGGGGCTCGATCCGCATCCCATCGGCGTTCAACGGGCTTTGGGGGCTCAAGCCGCCCTACGCACGCGTGCCTGGAGATTCGAGCTACGCACCCCTGCTCCCCTCAGGCCTTGGGCCCATCGCCCGCACCCTGCCGGACATGATCCGCCTGGAGAACGTGATCAGCGGTCCTGCGCCAGGCGTGATCAATTCCCTACGCCCCAAGCTCGAACTGCCTTTCAGCTACCCATCGGTGAAGGGCATGCGCATCGCCTACTCACCGGATCAAGGCTGGGCTCGGGTGAGTGCCAACGTGCGCCGCAACACCGAAGCGGCCTTGGATGTGTTGCGCAGGCAGGGTGCCGATGTGCAGCTGGTGGATCTCAAACTCGGCGTTGATGGCAACGAGATCCGCCGCGCCCTGCTGGAAGCGCTGCTCAGCGGTGTGCAAGGTGCAGACATGGCCGATCTACTGGCCTACCGCGATCAACTCACCAGTTACGGGCGGCATTTTGCCGATCTCGCCGCCAAGAGCATGGGGCCTGAACAGGCGCGGCACGCAGCCCAGGTGGCGGCCAAGCTCTACGCCGCCGTGGATAGCCAGGTGTTCCAGAACGGCTACGAGGCGTTGATCATGCCCACGATCACCACAAGTGAGGTGCCAGCCGATCTCGACCCCTTCCGCGACAAGCTGCTGGTGGATGGCGTGGAAGTCGACCCCTTGGCTGGCTGGGTGCGCACCCCGCTTTGGAACCTGCTCAATTGGAACCCCGTGCTGGCGGCACCGACTGGACTCGATCCCCAGAACATGCCCACCAGCATCCAGATCGTGGCGCCCACCTATGAAGACACTGTGTGCATCCGCGTGGGTACAGCCATTGCCAAAGGCATGCCGCAGCTCTACACCGGCAACCGCTTCCCCACCCTCACCAGCAGCTGAGTCTCAACGCTGATTGCGGCAGCGGTCGGAGCAGTAGATCACCTGCTCCCACACCGCTGCCCACTTCTTGCGCCAGGCAAAAGGCCTCCCGCAGGCCGGGCAGACCTTGCTAGGCCGCAGGCTGGGCGGCAAACCTTTGCCGCCCGGCTTCTCCCCGGAAGCCCCCCGCTTGCGGCCCATCGACTCTGGATCAGACAGCGCGCACGGGGCGCTTGTCGATCTCCTTGTCGATCAGACCGTATTCAGCAGCTTCAGCGGGAGACATGAAGAAGTCGCGGTCGGTGTCTTCCTCGATGCGGCTCAGGGGCTGGCCGGTGCGATCCGCAAGCTCCTGGTTGAGTTTCTTCTTGAGATAGAGAATTTCGTCGGCCTGAATGCGGATATCGCTGGCCTGGCCGCGGGCCCCGCCCAGGGGCTGGTGGATCATGATCCGCGAGTGGGTGAGGCTGCTGCGCTTGCCCTTGGCGCCGGCGCAGAGCAGAAAGGCTCCCATCGAGGCAGCCAGACCCACACACACGGTGTGCACATCGGGCTTGATGTGCTGCATTGTGTCGAAGATGCCGAGGCCGTCGTAAACGGAGCCACCGGGGGAATTGATGTAGAGGTAAATGTCCTTCTCGGGATCCTCAGCTTCCAGGAACAGCAACTGGGCCACGATCCGATTGGCCGATTCCGAGGTGACGGGTTCACCCAGGAAGATGATCCGCTCGCGCAGCAGACGGGAATAGATATCGAACGCGCGCTCGCCCCGGCCCGACTCTTCGATCACGATCGGGATCATCGACACAGGGGGCTAAGCAGCTGGAAGGATCCTACTGAGCTTCAGCCGAGTTCAGCGATCCTCGCGAGCTAGGGTCCCAGCACGTCGATCGATGAGAACGTGGGCGTGAGCCTCACTGTTGCGGATAGCAAGCGTGCCTTCCATAGCGCTTTTCCCTATGTGATTGCGCCGATCTACCGGCGCCTGGTGGATGAGCTGCTGGTGGAGCTGCACCTGCTCAGTCATCAGAAGGGGTTTCAAGCCGATGGCCTCTTCGCCGTGGGCCTCACCCAGGTGTTCGACAGCTTCTCCAACGGCTACCGGCCTGAGAACCAACGCGAGCCTCTGTTTCAGGCGCTGTGCAGCGCCAACGGCTTCGATGGTGCTGCACTGCGCGCCCAAGCCCAACAGGCCCGCGAACAGGTCGGTCACCACAGCCTCGAGGAAGTGAAGGGGTGGCTTTCCAACCAGGGCGAAGGCGCCCCGGAACTGATCGCCTCCCTGCTGCGCAGCGTGCAGCGCGACGATTTCCACTACTCGCGCCTGGTGGCAGTGGGGCTGCTCAGCCTGCTGCAAAGTGCGCAAGGCGCCGATGCCATCGATCCCCAAGCCCTGCGCAGCGCGGCCCATGAGATCGGCGAAGCCATGGGTCTGATCAAAGACCGTGTGGACAAAGACCTCAGCCTCTACGCCGGCAACATCGAGAAGATGAGCCAGGCCGTGGAGCTGATGGAAGAAACCGTGGCGGCTGAGCGCCGTCGCCGGGAGCGCGCGGCTGAGGGCAGCGCTACCTGAGCTCGAGCCGTCCCGCCAGGGCCGTGGATCCTGAACCGCGGCCCAGCAGCACCAGCTGAGAAGCGCGCTTCACCACGACCGGCAAACCTGGCGGCAACAATTGCAGCGCTTCAAGCGCCTTGGGCTGCACCACCAGTTGCCAATCGCCCTCGGCAGGTGCCTGCAAGGTGGGAGCTTGAACGGGATTCGGCCCCAGGAACAACAGCAGTTGATCAGCGGTGAGCCAGCGCCAACCTCCCACCACCGCGCCATCCTCACGGTTCCAAAGGCTGAGAGCCGGTTGCGGCTGCAGGCGGGTCAGCCCCTGCTGCTCCAGGGCGGTGCTGAGGTCGAGCAGCCAGCGCTCCCACAGCTTGCGCTCACCGGGTAGACGCACCAACAACTGAAGGCCAGCGCGGTAGGCCCCCTTGGGCTGAGCCTGAAGCCGCAAGCTGAAGGGAGCAGCCTGCAGCCGCCGCAGTTGCTCGGCGCCCAAGCCGTAGCGCTCGGCTAGGGCCGTGCGCAACAGGGCCGTGCTGAGCAAGCCCCGCAGCACCAGATCAAGCCGTTTGCCCCGCAGCTCAAGCGGTTGCGCCGCGGAGGGATTGAGCGGCAACGAAGGCACGCCGAGCCGATCTGGAGCAGCAGCGTGGGCATCGGGGCTCGCCTCAGCTTCGCCCTGCCAGAGAAGCGACGCACTCTCGCTGCGCAGGCTGAGGCAACCCTGCTGGAGTGTCATCGCCAGGGGAGCGAGGGGGCCCAGCATCTGAGCGAGAGCCGCGGGGTTCCAGTGCACCGCCTCCTGCTGCAGCAAGGCCTGGCTGCAGCGCAGATCAAGCCCCTTCGGCGGACGACGGCGCAGTTTCAGTTGCTCCTGCAACAGCTGGCGAGCCAGGGGGCTCGGGGCCACCACGATCAGATCATCCACCCGCAATCCATCAGCAGGAAGCGGTTCTGTGGGCGGCGCCGAAAACACCAGGTAGGCACCGGCATCACCGTGGGGCCCCCAGAACTGCCACCACAACCGTCGCTGCTCCCTCCAGTGGCGTTGCGCGTCAGCGGGGCCCAGGCGTTGCTGCCAAAGAGCCGGGGGTGGCTGGGCTGGCCGCGCCGCGAAGCTCTGCAGCAAAGCCGCATCGGGCATCAGCCGATCCAAGCCACTCGCCAAGCGGCGAGGCACCAGCAGCACCAGTGCCGCGGGAACCACCAGCAGCACCGCGCTGGTGAGGGCTGTTACCCGCAGGGGTAGATCCTTCAGACGCACGCCGGCACAAGCCCATAGAGGGTGGTGCGCTCATGCACAGGGCGCCGCAGCGATGAAGCAGCCGCGCGCAGTGCTTCCACCGACTGCGCGGTACCGCCCAAAGCGCCGGCGGCACTCGTGATGCTCTCTTCCATCAGGGTGCCGCCCAGGTCGTTGCAACCCCAGCGCAACGCCTCGGTGGCTCCGGCCAGGGTGAGCTTCACCCAGCTGGGCTGGTGATTCACGATCCAGCTCCCCAGCAGCAGCCTCGCCTGCGCCGTGAGGGCGAGCATGGCGGCCAGATCGGGCTGATCACGGCCCACGCGCTGCCGCAGGGCTGCCGGAGCCTGCGCACCAATGAAAGGGAGCAACACGAACTCGCTGAAGCCAGCCTGTGAATGCTGCCAGGCCACCTGCTGCAGGGCCACCAGCGTGAGCAGATGCCCGGCGCGTTGGCGGCTGGTTTCTAGATGGCCCGCCATCAAGGTGGCGGTACTGCGCAAACCGCTGCGGTGCGCCTGCAAGACCACAGCACACCACTCGCGGGCAGAGAGCTTTTCAGGGCAAAGCCGTGCCCGCACCGCTTCATCAAGCACTTCTGCTGCCGTTCCAGGAATGGACCCCAGGCCAGAAGCCAGCAACCCATCAATCACCGCCTGCAGCGGCACCCGGTCCTGCTGCGCGATAAACAGCAGCTCCTGGGGGGAGAAGGCATGCAGGTGCAACCCCGGGGCTGCTTGCTGCAGGGCCTCCAGCAGGGCCTGGTAGTAGCGCAGCGCTGATCCCTGCAGCCGGGCCTCCGCGTTGAGCCCGCCCTGGATGCACAGCTCCGTGGCACCGAGCCTGGCGGCTTCTGCGGCGCGCTCCTGCAACGTGTCGAAGCTGTGCCAATAGGCCCCGGCAGCACCGGGATCACGGCGAAAGGCACAGAAACTGCAGTGCTGCAGGCAGTGGTTGGTGAAGTTGAGGTTGCGGTTCACCACGTAGGTGACCGTGTCACCCACCAGAGCCTGGCGGAGCTGGTCAGCCTGCTGCCGCAGCAACTCAGTGGCGGGCTGAGCCAGCAGCCGATCCGCTAACTCCAGGCATGCAGCACTTAATGGCGAAACCGCCAGATGATCCGCGAGCTGCTGTTGCAGCTCATCGTTCCACGAGGGTGGAGTGCCGGAGCCTTCAGGCGATCCGAAGGCCTGAGGCGCCAACACCGCTTGTGAGGTGCGCCAGGCCCAGGGGTCAAACGACTCCTGCGTTGCGATCACCGCAGAGCCTTGGCTTTTGTGCGCGTCTTGGGTGCAGTAGCCACAGGCTGCTGACGACGACGACGATCACGCCACTCAACGGTGGAGAGGTAGATCACCCCCCCACTCACAAACACCAGCAGGGAAGCCGCCAGGATGGCCAGCACGTTGTTGAGCGTGAGGCCAGCAACAACAACGTCGCTCACATTCAGAAGTTGATGGAACCGTCGCCGTTACGGCCCCACACCACCATGGCGATCGAGAAGGTGAAGACGGCGCAAAGGGCGGCCCAACCCACGGTGACCAGCATGGTGCGGTTGCAAAGGTGCCTGGAGTTTAGCCAGGGCCGGGGGCCAAACTGATGCTCCCAAGCGGCTTGTGATCGGATGGCACAACAGGCGGTTCAGGAGCGGCAGCGGGTAGAGGCCCGATACCCGAATGGCCGCGTGATCGTGCTGGATGACGACCACAACACCTTTCAGCACGTGGTGGAGGTGCTGGTGCGCTACATCCCTGGCATGAGTGCCGATCGCGCCTGGGAGCTGGCGCATCAGATCGATGGCCAGGGCTCGGCGGTGGTGTGGAGCGGACCGCTGGAGCAGGCCGAGCTTTATCACCAGCAACTGGGAACCGAAGGTCTCACCATGGCCCCACTGGAGCGCTGCTGATCAGCGGCGACTGCGCAGGAGCAGATCAAACAGGGGGCGTGTGCGCAACCGCTGCGACTGGGCATCCAGCACGTAGCTGAGCACCCGCCCGGAGCAGACGGCCAGGCCGCGCAGATGGTCCTCGTCGGGCTGCTCGCAGCTGATCAGCTGCGATGGAGAACCCAGTTCCCGCAGCAGTTCTCGCCGCAACAGCTCCCGCATCTCGGGATTGGCCCGGGCTGCCATCGCAACGACAAAAGGTTGCATAGTTTAGAAGGAATCCTTAGGGTTGACGACCACATGCGGCAGCGATGGGCCGGCTGGTGATCACCCACAGCACCTACCTGGAGGGGCTGATCCCACTGCTGAAGAGGCTGGTGAAGGATCCGGCCATCGTCACGATCACGCCTGCGGTGATCGCACGGGTGAGAGGCCGTTCGCCGGAGCTGCGGCTGAGGGTGTCCACCCCAATCACAGGCGGCTGGAAGTTAGTGGCCCGACGCGGCTCCAGCGCCCAGGAAGTGTTCGTGGTGACGGGTTTGAACGCCGAAGCCCTCGAGGATCGGATCGGTCAGGCCCTCAGCCGTTAGGCGAAAAGGTGAGGTTTCCCCAAAACGGTGGACAGATCGGTAGATCCAGCGACCTAGCCACCAGTCTGTTGACAAATGACAAACCCAACCCGTAGCCACCGGGGTATCACGGCGCAGGAGAAACAGGAAGCTGTTGAACTCTGCCTAAGAAAAGGGCTCTCCAGCCACACCTCTGGTCAAAGGCTTGGTCTTACTGGCCAGAGCCTGGCGGGATCTGTGCGGCAGGCTCGACGGGTAGCCCAGCACTGGTGATAAGCCGCCCTAACCAGCGAGGAGCGAGACAAGCTGGCTAGGCCGCGCAGGGAACCGCGAGCTGCGGATGAAAAGAATTTTAAAGCTGGCGGCAGTGAACTTTGGGAAGAGCCGCTGTCTCCGAAAGATTGCGCCTGGTCGAGCAACGCAGCCGAAATTTGTCCTTCACGAAGCTGTGCTGCAGACTGTGCTTAGCTCGCAGTGTGTATTACGCCGGCACAGGCGGCAGAAAGCACAAGGACGACTGCAGGTGGAGTACGCCGTGCTCACCACTGAAATTTAGGCGATCCATGAAATAGATCATGAATTCTACGGCTCACCACGTCTCCATCAAGAGCTTTGCTCAATAGGTCAATGTATCTATCGACGTCGAGTGGCCCAGCTGGTGCAAAGTGATAGCGTAAAAGCCGTTCCACCCGTGTTAAATTCTGGTTGTCTCATGGTGTGACTGAGAACCTGCGGCAGCACAAGTTCAGGCCACCGGAACCAAACTGATTCTAGGCAGGTAATTTCACCTTCATCCTTACAAGGGCCGGCTGGCGCTACCTCGCGGTGTGAGTAGATCTGTTTAGTCGCCGCGTGGTTGGCTGGAAGCTCAATGACCGAGTGAATGCTGGCTTGGAGATCAAGACCCTCACCAATGCACTGGGCAAGCGTCAGGTAGAGCTAAACAGCTGCTGCACCATACCCATCAGGGCAGTCAGTACAGGACCACCGGTTAAATGAGCTAGTCAAGAAGCGCCAGATCCGATGCAGCATGCCAGCCAAGGGCTGCTACTGGGATAACGCCGTTGCGGACAGCTACTTCTCCACCTTCAAGCTGCGATTAGTTCTGGACGACAACCGCAAGAAGCTACTTAACCTAAAGATCTGCAGAGCTATCTGGCCTTCTGGATTGAGGGAAACTACAACCGAGGGAGACGTCATTCGACGATCGGGTACCTGAGTGCAATCAAAAACGGGCAACAGTTCTTCGATGCTCTTACACTTAGAAAGTGCGTGACTGATCGCTCACCATAGTTTCGGGGGACCCCAGATACACCAGTGGCTATTGGTGTTGAGCGACTTGGGGCGCTGCAAACACGCGCATTCTTCCTGATAAGCTGGTCATGATCGCCTCTGCCTGGTGTTTCGACATGAAGGCGCACGAGGTGGATAGGCAGCGCTGATCGAAGTAAAAATCTCTGGCTTGCGGTCGCATGCAAACGCAATAAGCAGGTCATAGAGACGTAATCCGCGTCAAAACTGTAACGCTTCGCTGAAGCCAAGTGCTACGAGGATTGGAGCTGAGAACTTTTATGGAGAACAGACCCAAGATCATCACCAAGAATGAAAATCAATCTGCATCGGCTGCAGGTGGTGTCGGTGCAAAGAACTACCCACACATGGGAACAGAAGGAGATCAACCACGCAGGGGAATATCACCGACGGATCTCTAAAAGCCATGGTGCTTGGCTTCTGGTAGACCGCCCGTAACCAAATGCTCCGCAATAGGCTTCGCGCGCGAGCTTGGCTGATACGAATCCGTTCTCTGGCAAGAGAAAGCATTATATAGAAGCTATCAATGCGGAGATGGTCCAGCCAAGTAGCGTCGATCCTTGTAATAGCATGAGCTTATACATAACGCCAATATTGAAATGTGTTAGGACGTGGACGTCGGCAAGTCAAGCGGAACGGATTAGGTGTGTTTTCTCACCAGGTCATTCAGTAGCCAGCAACAGTCCGAGCTGCTGAATGGGGGTGCGGCCAGCCAGGGCCATGTGACACCTGCGGCCGTTATAGATCGCCAGGTAGCGCGGCAACCAGCGGTTCCGCTCGGCTGAGGTCTGGAAGGCCATCGAATACGCCCACTCCGCCAGCAGGGTCTTGATGAACCGTTCGGCTTTGCCGTTGGTTCGTGGGGCCCCCGCCGTCAGGAAAGTTGTCGCCCGTGCTTTGACCACGGCGGGGGCGTATGGAGATGAGCAGTGCGTCGTTACAGCGAGACTGTCAAAGCTGACATCAGAAAACGGATGAG
>Ga0194129_10008874_pt1 | contig 11463 bp, 8 predicted proteins | sample TA2KigCa35mmetaG_FD_150862 | JGI IMG/M metagenome (GOLD analysis project Ga0194129, IMG submission 150862) | Freshwater microbial communities from Lake Tanganyika, Tanzania - TA2015038 Kigoma Deep Cast 35m | ecosystem: Environmental > Aquatic > Freshwater > Lake | place: Tanzania: Lake... | reverse complement strand
AGGCTCTGGAGTTAGTGGTGGAAGCGGTGTATCGGGTACCTCTGGGTCAAGTGGTGTAAGCGGTGGCAGTGGAGCCTCTGGTCAAAGTGGTGGTAGCGGTGTATCGGGTACCTCTGGGTCAAGTGGTGTAAGCGGTGGCAGTGGAGCCTCTGGTCAAAGTGGTGGTAGCGGTGTATCGGGTACCTCAGGGTCAAGTGGCGTAAGTGGTGCTAGTGGAGGCTCTGGAGTTAGTGGTGGTAGCGGTGTATCGGGTACCTCTGGGTCAAGTGGCGTAAGTGGTGCTAGTGGAGGCTCTGGAGTTAGTGGTGGAAGCGGTGTTTCGGGTACCTCTGGGTCAAGTGGTGTAAGCGGTGGCAGTGGAGCCTCTGGAATTAGTCTCGGTTCGGAAACCTCTGGGTCAAGTGGTGTTAATGGCGGAAGTGGGGTTTCGGGTCTAAGCGGCGGTAGCGGTACAAGTGGTAGTAACGGTACCTCTGGGTCAAGTGGTGTTAATGGTGGTGCAGGAGCAAGTGGTGGTTCGGGAACTTCGGGTTCTAGCGGTACAACAAATGCGGCTGGTTTAATATGTGTATCAACAAATAGTAGCAGACCTAATTTCGGAAATAACGCTTTTGTAAGTTCTACAAGGGCTACCATAGCAGGTGGTTATAATAATTGTGGTTGTGGATTAACCGATTCTATAATTGCGGGAAGCTACCGTATTCTTGGATGTACGAGTGCTTCGGCAACTTATTCCGCTTTTATTGGTGGGTTTTGCAATCAATATTGTGGCACTAGTAATAGGTCTTTTATTGTGGGGGGTGATTGTAATACACTTTGTGGAGGTTATAGAGGGGTAATGGGTTCGTCTTGTAGTTGTGTGACGGGTGCTTGTAGCATGGTTATGGCAAGTAAGATAAGTTGTGTCACCGCATCATGTTCTACAATTTTCAATGGAAACAGCACTTCGGTAGCTTCATCTTGTCAAAATTGTGTAGATAATTTAGTAAAATGTTTGGGTTCGTTTGTGATTAATCACCCCGACCCTAGTAAATACGATACTCACCAATTAATACATACATACGTTGAATCGCCCAACGAAGGAGATACTCTTTATAGGTATGAGGTAGAGGTTGTAAGTTGTAATAAAGTTATAGCTTTACCTAGCTACTTTAAGTTTTTAAATAAAAATCCACAAGTGAAAGTAGCACCCAAAAATCATTTTGGTCGAGGCTATGGGGTGGTAGATAATGCTATGACTCAAGTTACCATAAATACAAGCGATGATGGTATATATAACGTATTGGTAATAGGCACTAGAAATGATATTTGTGCGGTAAATAGATGGAGGGGTGAAGAAAGATTTAAGCCAAAAGTTCATACCTTAGAGTTATAATTAGAATAAACAGCGAAAATTAAATGAGTGAAAATCCTAAGATTTTTTTTCAATGCAGTTTGCCTAGAAGTGGCTCTACTTTATTGCAAAATTTAATGGGTCAAAACCCAGATATTTATGTTACACCGACAAGTGGCTTAATAGAACTATTGTATGGAGCAAGAAAAAATTATACTGAGGTAAGTGAGTTTAAAGCAGAAATAGATAAGGAATCATCTAAAAAAGCCTTTTTACAATTTTGTAATGCAGGCATACACGCCTACGCAAAGGCTAAAACGGAAAAGCCCTATTTTTTAGATAAAGGTCGTGCTTGGGCTTATTATTTAGATTGGGTTGAGATGATACTACCTTATAAACCTAAGATAATTTGCATGGTGCGTGATTTAAGGGATGTGTTTTCAAGTTTAGAAAAATTGTTTAGAAGAAATCCCGAGCAAGATTATGGGTTTGTAACATGGCAAGATTTAAGAAACGTCACATTGGCAAAAAGAATTGATACGTTTAGTACGGGTATGCCATTGGGAATATCTATTGAGAGATTACAATCCGTTTTCGAAATTGGAAATGCACACAAAATTCTTTTTATTAAGTATGAAGATTTTTGCCTTCGACCCGATATGGAAATGGCAAGAATATATAACTACCTAGAAATACCCCATTTTGCTCATAATTTTGACAACATAATTCAAATTACGCAAGAGGATGACAGTATCTACTATATGACCGACCACAAAATCCGTAATAGATTAGATATGAAAATGTCGGATTCAAAGCAAATTTTAGGTGATGCAATTTGCGATTGGATTTATCAAAGATACCAATGGTTTTATCACGAGTTCAAATATAATAAGTGAATGAACATAATTTTTCAAATCAATGGTGGAATAGGTAAATCAGTGATGGCTACTGCGGTGTGTAAGGCAATTAAAATTCAACACCCGAATTGTAAATTAATAGTTATTACGGGTTACCCTGATGTTTTCTCAAACAACCCATTTGTGGAAATGGTATTTAATTTTGGTCAGGAAAGCTATTTTTACACCAAGTATGTAGAAAACCAAGACGTAAAAATCTTTGCTAACGAACCCTACTTAGTCACGGAACACATATTATGCAAAGAGCATTTAATTGAAACATGGTGTAAAATGAATGGAATCTCCTATAATGGAGAAATGCCTGAGATATACATAAACGAAAGGGAGTTTAATTTTTATGGTAAAAAGTATTCTCTATCCAAACCAATTATGATTTTACAAACAAATGGTGGGGGTCAAACCGATATAAAGTATAGTTGGGCAAGAGACATGCCTAAAAACATAGTAATAAGCATCATCGATGAGTTTAAGGATAAGTATGATATATGCCACATCCGCAGGGATGACCAACTTGCTTACGATAATACTATACACATACAAGAATCTTTTAAGGGAATAGCTTGTTTGATAGCATCAAGTCAAAAAAGGGTTTTAATTGATAGCTTTTGCCAACACACGGCAGCCGCCCTCTCTAAACAATCCACCGTTTTATGGATTGTAAACAAGCCTAGCGTGTTTGGTTACGATATACATGAAAATATCTTATCAAATGTCGAAAATGGCACACCTGATATTAGAAATTCACTATTTACAAAATACAACATTGGTGGTTCATTAAATGAGTTCCCATACAAAACGGAAAAAGATATATTCAACATTGATAAAATTATCACATCAATATTGAATCAATAGAATACACCATAGGGTGTCACTAAATAATCTATAATTTTATTTTTCAAGTGATGAAAAGCCTCTTTAGGTCTTTCCACTATTGGTTCTTCATGGACATTGAAAGAGGTGTTGACTAAAATACCTATTCCACTTCTTTTTTTGTAAGCCTTCAATATCGCGTAAAACAGCGGGTTGCTGGATTCGGTCACTATTTGAATTCGAGCGGTCTTGTCCTTCGGGTGCACAACCGTCGGTATTCGCTCCCTCCACTCCTCTTTAGTGTCGACCAGCAGCGTCATGAACTCGGCCGCGTACCTCGATTTTGGAATGTGGAAAATAGAATCGACGTCTTCTTCAAGAACGGCCGGGGCGAACGGCATGTAGTCGTTCCTCTGCAATCTCGCGTTCAATATCGAGTAAGTCTCGGGATGCGTGCAGTCGCAGATTATGCTCCTGTTTCCCAGCGCTCTTGGTCCGTGCTCGCTTCTCCCCTGATACAATCCGAGAATCTTTTTGTCGCACAGCATGTCGGCGACCTTCTCTAAGTCGAATGAATCGTGCACGAAGCCGTTGGACGCATCAATTACTTCGTCCCGTGAGTATTCCGTCCCGAGAAAGACGTTTTTGAACCTGCGCGGAGTTGAGCCTTCAATCAGGCTCATTACCCTCACGGCGCAGCCAAACGCCAGGCCCTCGTCTCCCATGGGTGGCAGCACGAAAATCTCGTCGAACATCGGAAGCTCGTTGATTCTCTTGTTGAGTTTCACGTTGGCAAATATGCCGCCGCTCAGAGCCAGCTTTTTTATCCAAGGGGTTTTCGCATGGATGTTTTTTATTAGCTCTACTACCTTATCCTCGAAGAGTGTCTGTCCGGTGAAGGCGATGTTCTCTATCGCTGCCTTGTTCTTCCAATATTTTGAGCCTACGAACGAAAAAAAGCTTCCGTACAACCTTTCGTAAATTCCCCCCGACACTATCGAATGCTCGTCCAGTCCTGTCTGCGTTCCCTCTATTTTCAGCACGTCGTTCCAAACCCTATAAAGGTCGTGCCACATCTTTCCGTGACCAGACAGCCCCACAACTTTTCCCTCGTCCTTCAGTCTCTTGAAGCCGATAAGCTCAGTCAGCGCGGCATAGAAGTGTCCCAGCGAAGTCCTCTTCAAGGTTATGCCGTCAAGGTAGCTCATGTTTCCCTTAGAGCCTATGTAGGTCCTGGAACTGTGGTTGTTTACGCCACCGCTGGCGTCCGCGCAGAAGACCAAGGTTTCCTCCTCGAATCCAGACATTAAGTAGGATAAGATGCTATGGGCCTCATGGTGGTCGACGTGAACGTACTTATCACGGGGTATCTCAAAACCCGACATGGCCCTGAATATGTCTATTGCCGTGTCTGTCGGAAGGAAAGACGTGAAGTAGTCCATTTCGGAAACATCCACGCCAAACCTATCCCTAAGATGTCGCAAGCTTGACACCGGGTACCTCTCGAAGCTTTTCTCGAAGTCGTCGTATCCCTTAATCCTTGTCAACCGCTCCTCTTCTATAACGGCCTTAATCTCGCCGTCGACTATGTAGCAGGCCCCGCACGAGTGCGCCCCCACTATGAACCCGAGTATTTTATATGTTTTCATTTTCCTTGATTGCCTTGATTACCTTTTCCGCGGTTAGCGACTTGTGGCACTCGAAGTGGCGCGGTGTGTTTTCATGCTCAGGACACCACATCCAGTTTCCCTTGTCGAACCTGAACTTCGGGTTGTTCCAGCATGAGTTGCAAACGGACTCGTCGTATATGCGTACCGTGTTTATTGTAAATTCGTGGTCTTTCGAGGTGAAATTGCAAATCATGTAAACCTTTTTTCTCAAACCATAGGAAAGCCATGACAGTCCGCTGGAAAGGCCTATGAAGAATTCGCAGTGGTGAATGGCGTTCATCGTTCCCTCCAGGCTCTTGTCATCTAATTCCAACAACCCCCTTATGTCCCCCGTGCGCTGACCCATCATCTCGCTTTCTTTCGAAATCTCAACGACTGCGTATCCTAGGCTTACCAGAAACTCCACTACCTCTTGCCAATAATACCATAGCTTGCACTGACTCGTGGAGTACATCGATATGCAGACGTATTTTTGCTCGTACGGTCTTTTTTGAGGCTTGAAGTCGATTATAGGGACTATCTCCCTGTGTGGAAGGTTTAATATGTTGGAAGCCGTTGCTTGTAGCGGAGCCAGTATCGGGTTTATTGGCTCTTTCTTCGAGTCCCAATACCAGCCTAGCTCGAACATACCCACGAGGTCGTTTACGGCAACGCCCCTGTCAACGAACTCGAGCTCCGGATACGCTTTCTCGAACATGAAGTTTTTGAAAGTGGATACAATTACCTTGCACTGGTAGTGTCGGGCAAACTCCAGGCAATATGGTATCCACGCCAGCGTGTCTCCGAGCGCCCTGCTCTCGAATGAGATGAACACCCTCTTGTCTTTTATCCTGTCTAGGAAGTTAATCTGTTCAATTGTCCTCCCCTCGTATCTGACCACCACGGCCAAGTCCGAGAGGTACAGCCTGGTAGTTCGCAGCCAACCGCCCGACTTCAGTTTGGTCTCAAAAATCTTTTCGTTTGTCTTCCTGTCTTTTACTGTTACATCGTATTCCCGGTCTTTCCCGCCGTCGCTCCTCAACTGGAAGTAGAGCCCGTTCACATGGTGAATGTCATAGGTAAGCATCAAATGGTTGTTTTTTCGTATACGTTTGCGTATTTAACCCTGATGGCTTCCGACCCGAGGTGGTGGAAAGCGCTCACGGCATGATACATCTGTGAAAGGGTCCGGCACACGCAGTCCCAAGAGTAAGAATCCCGAACTCCCGCCATGTCCCTGACTGTTGCATCGTAAACTGACATGATTTCGCGTACTTTTTCAATAACCAACTCGGTATTCGGTGATGCAAGCTCGAATAGCCCCGTTATTTTTTTTGTGCCAAAGTATGTCGCCGCCATGGGTATGCAACACGACGCCGCCTCCATAAGCGTCAAATTAGGGTGTCCCGCCTCCAACATCGAGGGATGTACGAAAATCGTGGATGATTGGTATATCTTCAAAAGCTCGTCCTCATTAGGGTTATTTGCGACCACGGTCAGTCCGGGATACTCGAGCAGGTCCCTGTTGAGGTCGAAGAATCGCTGGTTTGCATCCGTTCCCACGATAGTTATTGGCAGGTCTAGGGCTTTTGCGGCCTCGACCCCGTATCTGAATCCTTTGCGGTCTATCCCGTAATCTCCGGCTAGGCCGTTGTTAGCCACCATTAGCAGCCTGTGCCCGTCGGGTTTTTCTTGCACCGGCGTGAAAAAACTGGTGTTGACTCCGTGCGACAAGTAGAAGAGCTTGTCGGTTTCATTGAAGTATTCCAGAAGGTGCTCTGCATGCGTTATTGAGAAAATGGAGCCTTTCATGGCCTCCAGGTTGTGCTTGAAGCAGTAGCTGCTTTTTCCGTAGTGCTCCGTGTGGTGGTCGTGCAGCGAAAAGACGTAGGGTATTCCCCTCTTTCCAAGCTCGAGCGCGAGATTTCCCATGTGTACGTGAACAAATTCGTGTTCGCCGGTTTTTACGTCGTTGATGAACCTTATGTCCACTTCGTGACCGAGTTTCGCCAGAGAGGATTGGTATTCCCTGGTTATCTTTTCTACCGCCCCCCAACCCATTTGTCCGACTGGCTTTATCGGAATCATACCGGTCGCCACTTGGCATATTTTCATAAAAAGTTTTTTTGCTGTTTGTCAATTAGTGAAAATCCGTTCGCCTGTGTTGCTACCCGCTTTTTCAGAATCCCCATTCTATAAGGGGAGTTCTTGAAGATATGGTTAAAGAATATATCGCTTGCGTCCCAGGGTTCAGTTCTGAGCTTTTCTTTGAGCCAGGTCTTAATCGCCTTGGGAAACATTATGCACTGCAGGCCTATTATGTGATTTGTTATGAAGATAAGGTCCTGCCCTTGAATCTCGCTGACTACCGGGCTCTGGGGCCAACCGTGCTCCAGAGTCTTGGTGTCTCCGTAGCTGAAGTACCCGATGTTGTTTTCATTTATGGTCCTAGCGGATTGAAATGCAATCTCGGCGAACTCATTTGGCGGAATCTCGATGATGCAATCCCCCTCGCAGATTATCAATTGGTCGCAGTCGTCGAATTCCGAAAGTATCGCGTTCTTGAACGCGGTGAAGCATCCGTAGTGGGGAGGAGTTAGGGCCGTGCCGAGCCGCGTGACCGTTTCTTCGTCGAAAAGCTCCATAGATACACACTGGGGCCTCAAGCAATTGTGCTTTGGCGGAATGTCGGTGTAAGGTTTGTTTTTGTGCAAAACGTACTCGATTCCATGCTTTTGCAGCGAAGCGAGGGATTCGCGGCTTGCCCGCTCTCTCTCGTCATCTATTGTAGTCTGTATGTGTACAAGCTTAATCTTTTGCCTAACATTCAATTTCTTATATTCCCCGGTCTGCCTGTACTTCTTCATGTTGCCGGCGTTCATCTCGTATTGCTCCGTTTTGTACTTCGTGTCACCGTCGTAGAAGTCCAACCTAACGATAATTGGATTGCCGTTGAATTGAAACTCCTTCTTGAACTCAGGGGATTTGCTTATCTGAAAACCGCCGGTGTAGAACTCAACCCCTTCCTCTTCCATGGAAATCAAAACTTTGCGGTCGTCTACGTTGTACGTGTAGAAGTACAGCATGTAGTTTGAGTCTGTGCCTTGAATCGGAACAATCGAATAGTATTCGCTGTTTGATGCGACACCCCTTCCACTGTAAACAAGAAGCGTCTCTTCATTGTTATGTATTAGCTCGGGCTTAGAATCGGCTTGGTCAAGCTTCTTAACCATGTAATCCTCGAGAAAGTTCTGAGCCCCTGTCTTTGCGCATACCCTGTTGTAATCGTCGGATGTTCTGACGTCGTCGAAGGTCGAGATGAAATAGTCTATGTCAAAAGCCATACCGTTGGTCTGTATGCCTTTTCCAAAAGGCGTGTTAAGTGTTCCCAAATACGCGCGGGACGTCGCCTGCGTCCGGGCCAACGCACCATGGACGGTTGGAGCGTCCCTCTCGTCAAGCACAACGTCGTAGGTTGTGTAGAAAAACCTCTTGTACCCGAGCTGCTTTGCAGCCTTGGCGGCCGTGAAGAGGTTTATGAGCACCGTCAGAGACTGGTTGCTGTGCTTCAAACCGTTTATGTTCATCTCGAGGTGGTAATTGCCTGTGTGCCTGAAGAAACGGGTATAGTAAGAGTGGTGGGTGAGCGGGTTTTCGGCGTCGTAGATGTAGAAGTCGCACATTCGCTGTATGTCGGCGTCGACTGGGTAGTGGGATATGAGCATAATTTTCCTGTTGAGCAGTTTCAGGCTTTCGATTGTCTGCTTAGTCAGCTCTACCCTGCTCTTCAAGTTCGGATACGTGCCGATAATTACAACCTCCTCGTGGTCGAGATTCACGCTGGGATTTAGAATTTCAATGATTTTATTTGCGTCTTGGTCAACGTCCCCCGTGAGGTAGTGCATGTTCGGTTCCGAATGATACCTGTTCAGATAAACGTCGAGATTGTACATCAGCTTTGGAAGCTCCGGGAAAGCCAGTGCCTCTTTAATAACGATTGGGTTAAGCTCCTTGTTGTCGCGGTCTCCCCTGGACGGGAATAGGAACATGTCGGCTGCGTTGAAGAAAACGTCTGTATCGTCCCTCTCACCCCAAATTTGGCAGTTTTTAAGCCTGGGGTTTTCCATTTTCCATTCCATTAGCGGCTTCCAATACGACTCGAAATTGTCAGCCTGGTTTCCTAAGAAGTGGAATTTTATCTTGTATTTGTGAAGTTTGTCGCATAGCTGGAACGCGTACTTCTGGTTTTTTCTGGGGGTGAACAAACCGACTATTATGACGTGTTTGAAATCTTGGCTCAGTCCCAGGTGGTCCATTGCGTTCATGTTGTCTTGCTCTCGCCTGTCTACCGGATATTCAATTATCTCCCACTCGACGCCAAGGTGCAGATATTTTATTGCGTTGTATGGGCTTACGAACACGAATTTATTGGGCAGGTACTTCTTTCTAGTGGGATTGAAGCTGCTGTCGTGCGTAGTCTCGACAATCGAATAGGGCCTGTCTTCACGATACAGTTTAGATGCCAGCTCGTCTGACATGAACATCTCTGGAAACTCCTCCATTGAAACAACGTCAGGGCGAAACTGCTCGAGTATTTGCATGAGCTCTCCTGTTTTGTCGTCGCCCAGGGATTTGAAGTTTTCCCCCCCGACAGATTCGATGATTCTGTTTCTTTGCACGACAAACTTCCATGCAACGAACGCGTGCTCCACAACCATGATTTCAAAAATGCCTTTTAGCAGGGAGACCTTGTTTGCGGTTACTTGTGGGGCACCACCTGTGCTAAGATGTGGTGTAAGAATCAAAAGTTTTTTCATTATTTCCAAAAATTAATAGTTCGTAATCCACCATTGTGTGTTAGAACAAAATGCTTAAAACCTAAATTAATCATCCTCTTGACAAAATTATCCTGTACATTTTGAACATTATCGACACCATGTAATTCCATAGCAAAGCATCTACAAGTAGATAAATTTTCATCCTTAATAGATTCCATTATATCCACTTCACCCCCTTCTATATCCAATTTTATAAAATCAAAATTTCCATGTTCACTAAATAGTTCATTTATACCTATAACACTTACATACTCCATATAAAAAGTATACACGTTCTTATGTGCTAAAATACTACCACCACCAACATGGGTAAAATCTGTGTGTATGCTAAAGTTCAACAAATCGTTTCTACTATAAACTCCCATGTTATATACTAATGTCCTAGAGCCTGCATTTTTTTTTAGACACTCAAAAGTGGGAGTGAGCGGTTCAAAACAAACTACCTCTCTAGCACCTCTAGATTCAGCACGATGTGAAAAAATACCAATGTTAGCACCTATATCTAAAACCCTATCTCCTTCCTTTATTTGACAGCCATATCTCTCATAGTCGCAACCTATATCATCATGCACAAAATGATTGAAATTTTCATAGTACATATAGTTAAATGAGTCATACTCACCCCTAAAATAGCCATCACGAGAAAAATTAATATTCTCTTTCTCCAAATCCCTTAAAACTTGATTACCTTCTTTATCTAAAGTCCAAAAATTCTTCATAATAAATGCTTTACTTCATTTAGAACCTGCTCCATGCTAGGATGACATTCAAAAGTTTCTTTATTTTCCAAACACCTAATCAATGGCGGTACACCTTGTATGTTTCCCCACTCCTTAACACCATATTTCATGTTTGACCCGCACTCTAAATCGCAACCCCCTCTTACATAAGCATATTTGTACTCTTGTGTTCCTTTTCTAAATGGTATTCTAAATTCGGGAATTAATGAGGAGCCTAAATGTACTATGTTGGTATCGGTAGTACCCGCTAGGTGTAGTAATCCGCTATCCATAGTAACAAAAGCATGAGCATTATTGATTATGTGCCATGTATCGGATATCGACGTTTTGTTCATTAAGTTTAAACCCTTTTCAATCTCAAAATTAAATACGGGCTTATCTACGTTGAAAAATCCTTTCTCCGATGACTCCTTGCCTACGGATACAACACTATAACCCATCTCAATAAGTTTAGCGGTAAGGTTCATCCAATTAATTGCAGGCCATGTCCTAGTTCCCCACGTTGTAACGGGATGTATAACGACGTACCTATCGTTAGGTATTTGCTCTTTTTTAATATCCTCCGTTGGTAAGTAGAAACACTCCATCTCACTTTTAGTAAGCATGAACCCTAAGTGGATAGCATGGAATTGCCTTATATCAATACGATTATGCTTATACTCTATTCCCCTATCGTTCTTTTTACCGACGTTGTAAAATGAGTTGTGTACTAGGTAGTTATCCTTAAAGTAATCAAAATCAACGGATTTAAATTTATAACTAAACTCTACAAAGGGATTCATTTTAAAAAGTTCGGGCATAGGAGAAAGTATAGTAATCTTTTGTCCGTAAGCCTCGCTTATCTTTCTTATGGTTGGGGTCGCACATATCAAATCCCCTAATCCGTTACAAGCCTCTAAATTTAAACAAATTGGTTTCATGTACTTAATAGGTAATCGTAATACTTGTTTGCATTTTTATCAAGAGCTTTATCTATTACCCTATAACCATGTGATTCTAAAAAATTTATCGCATTTTTAAAAGGAGTTAAATCCTCAATCCAAATCATAGGTTTGTGCCGAATTAAGTGGTTTAACATTCCCTCTAATGCGGATAACTCATGACCTTCAATATCCATCTTGACAAAAGATATTTTATCATCAATAATCAAATCATCTAGCTTTATTACTATGTTAT
>Ga0194129_10008873_pt1 | contig 11465 bp, 12 predicted proteins | sample TA2KigCa35mmetaG_FD_150862 | JGI IMG/M metagenome (GOLD analysis project Ga0194129, IMG submission 150862) | Freshwater microbial communities from Lake Tanganyika, Tanzania - TA2015038 Kigoma Deep Cast 35m | ecosystem: Environmental > Aquatic > Freshwater > Lake | place: Tanzania: Lake... | reverse complement strand
ATTTTCTCCAATAATAACTTCTTCAATATTACTTTCTGGAGTTTCATTTCTCGCTATTTCTTCGGGTAGTTCTTCAAGATTTTCTCCAATAATAAATTCTTCAATATTACTTTCTGGAGTTTCATTTCTTGGAGTTTCTTCGGGTAGTTCTTCAAGATTTTCTCCAATAATAACTTCTTCAATATTACTTTCTGGAGTTTCATTTCTTGGAGTTTCTTCGGGTAATTGTTCAGTTATATTGTCAATATTATTATTTGTTGTTAATTTATTTTTTTTAGTATATTGTTTTTTTCTAGTATTATTTTCATTATCATTTGTTATAATACTATCATTTAAATTTAAAGTTGTTGTTAAATTTTTCTTTCTACCCATTTATATTTTTAATCAGGAGATTATTTTTTTGAATTAAACTATATTTTAGTATAAAACATAAAATTAAAATAATTTATATATTAAATGGATTTATTAAAAGATAAATATCAAATAGTAGTCGCAAAATATAATGAAGATATTAAATGGTTATTACCCTTTAAATCAATTACTATTATTTATAACAAAGGTGAACAACATCCTTTATTAAACCGATTTGAAACAGTTTATTTAAATAATGTTGGTAGAGAAAGTCATACATATTTATATCATATTGTCGAAAATTATGATAAATTAGCTGATAAAACTATATTTTTTCAAGGTAATATAATTGACCATATTGATAAAATATTAGATATTGAAGATTATTTTAAAAATAATCCATTTATAGGTAAATTAGATAATTATAAAATTGATAATTTAAAAAAAGAAATATATCATTATGGTAAATATAAAAAAGATTTAAAAACTGGTAATCTTAAAAAATCATTATTTTTACCATATGAATGGTTAACAAATATTATTGGTATTAATATACCAGAAAATATTACTGAATCAAAAGTTGTTTGGAATGCTAATTTTAGTATTTCTAAAGAATTAATATTATCTAAACCAAAAGCATTTTATCAAAATATTTTAAGATATATTTCTGATCATTCTAATCCTGAAGAAGGCCATTTTCTAGAAAGAACTTGGTATATGATTTTTCATTATCCAATTACCATAAAAGAAACTATTCAATATTTAGTTACATATAATGTTGAACATTTTAAACAAGTTTATCTAAATTATAAAAATATTCATATTTGGACACCAATATATGCAAATTATGATATTGGTATAAATTATAAAATATATTTTTTGAAATCTATTCAAAAATATATAACAATCAATACAATTATTAATAATAATTCGTTTCATTTAAAAATAAAAGGTAAAACTGATATATCTATATTAATTGAATTAGAAAATGATAATAAATATGAAATTATTTTCAGTACTAAAACTATTATTAAAGATTATAATAATAATAATAATAATAATAATTTATTCATATATAACACAGAAATATTGCAATCAAATAATTTTATTTCATTCGATTTTTCATTAAATGATAAATTTTCTATAAAATCAAATCAAATTGAAATTATTACTTTTGATAATATTTATTCTAACCAAAATATCAAAAATATTAAATTAAAAAGTATTGTTCCAAACTCAAATATATATTTATTATATGACCATATAATAGACACAAATAATAATAATCAAATATTTATTTATAATAATAATTACGAAAATATTAATACTTTTTATAAAAACTATTATTTACATAATTATATTGAACGTTTATTTTAGAAATACTATATTTTTATTATCAATATTTTTAGTTAATCCAATATTTTGTATAAATTGTGTTAATTTATAAATATAATCCCTGAAATTAATTTCTGATATCCATGGAACTTGATTATATGAATATGAATATAAATTTATCTTTTTATTAAAATTCTTTAAATGATATAAATGATGACACTCAAAATCATCACCTATTAATCCATATTTATCATTTAAATAATAATATTCTTTTGTTTCTTCATTATATATAATTATATATGGAATATTATTTTTCAAATATTCCAATTCATAATATTCATCATTTATTTTAATAATTTCAATTAATTTTTCATTTTCTGTTTTACATTTTTTTATTTCAAATTCATTCCAATCTTTATTATTTTTATTGTCACATATCTGTATATATTCATTATAAAAAACTATATCAGAAAATAACTGAAATATTTTATTATTGTATTTTGTTGTATTTATTTTTATATTCAAATCTTTTTTGATATATATTTTTTTGTTATCAAATAATAATTTTAAATTATTATCATTACTATCATATATATCATTACAATTTAATATTGATATAAATTCTTGATTATTAATTATTTGATTTCCATACAAAGAATGTATGTAATAATTATTTATTTCATCATTATAACATAACTTAAATAAATTTTTCGTACCACCATAATGTTCATGTTCCATATTATTTATTTTTTCATCTATATTTATTATAAATTTATTTTTCTCATTAATATCTGTTATCATATCCAATAAATTACCAGTAAAAACATTATTTTCATAAATATATTTATTCACAAATAAATCAAACAATTCATTTTCAATATTTTTATTATTTGAAAACAAAACAAATAAATGTATTTTTATATTATTAGGAATATCTTTAATATCACTAACAAATCCATATTTATAATTTTTATTACCAATTTCACCTAAATATATATATCTAGACATTTTATTTATTATTTATATATAAGAAATTAATTATTTTGAATTAACTCAAAAATCTCTTTATCTATTATTACCATAAATTCTTCTAAACATTTTACTGATTTAGATGAACCCTTATCTTTTGCTATAAAATCAACCATATTTAATACTATTTTTATTCTTTCTTCTGTCCATATTGTATTCATTTTTTCTACCAATTCTTTATTATAAATATTTGAAATATTATCTCTTATAAATAATTTGTCATTATAATTTTCTCCTAAAAAATTAGATATCAAATTATGATAATAATATATTGTATGTGATATTATTGTATAATTTTTATATGTTTCTTGCAATTTCATTAATCCTTTTTGTGCATCCAAAAATAAATTTTTAATATTTTGACTTCTTTTTTGTTTTATATCTTTTTCATTTGTTTTTGTATTATCCAAAAAATATTCACAAGCTAATTGAATAGGATTATATAAATATTGAATATCAATCTTATTATTATTATAATAATATCTTACTAAAAATTGCCATGGTCCAGTCTCTTGAATACAAACTGTATTATTATATACACACATTTTACATCCAATATCTTTTTTGGATAATATACATAACTTTATTATAGTTGATAAAGGGTCTAAAATATAATTATGTATTTGTACTCTATCTTCTGTAGGTGTTTCTGTTGCATTAATCATTTTTATTATTTATATATATTTTTTTATATAATTTAGTTTTAAGTATATATTTCATTTCTATATATTGAATATATGGAATATATAGAATTATTAGAAAATATGAAAAATAAAAGTATGGATGAATTGATATATATAATATTAAATTCTAGTAAAAGTCAAGATATTTTAGATAATATTATTTATCAAGAAATTAAAATATTTACACGTCATCAAATGCGTCTTTATTTTGATGACCATATTGAACCAATGAAATATTTTTTTGAAGATTATATTACATTATTTACTTATAATAAACCAACTGAAACACATATTCAAAATATAAAAAATAGATGTATTCGATTAGATGAAATATTGAAAAGTATTATGTCAAAAATAAATTGTATTCTAATATATGATATTGAAATTAATCAAAAATGGAATTTAAGTTATTGGAATACAAAAGAAGGTAAAAAATTATATAATAAATCAATAAATCATATTATAAAAAAATATACTATTGATAATGAATATAAATCTAAAAATACTATTGAATATCAAGATATCCGTAAATTATTATATGATTATTTATTTTTTTTATAAATGATTTTATCAATAAAAATCATTGGATATTTTTCAGATAATGTTTTATAAAAAGAATAATCACCACCATATTTTAATTCAAATTTACTATTTTTATTCATATTTATTGGTATTATTCCACTTTGTGTACTAATAGAATTTAATTCAATTTGTGGCTTTTTCCAAATAATTTTATTATTTTCTAATATAATTTTAAATATATATATTACATTTGTATCATTACAATATTTTCTTATAATATCAAATGTATTATCCATTATAATATCATCATCATCTATATGATATACAAAGTCACCTTCTAAATCAATATATTTATTTCTTATAGAATGACCCCAATATCCTAAATTTTTTTCCTCTATAATAACATTAACTTTACATAAAAATCCTGATTCACAAAATTTTTGTATAATTTCAATATTTTTTGATTTCTCTTTTCCATCAAATACTATTGTTAAAAAATCAATTTCTGTTAATTGTTTCTTTAATAATCCTAATATATTTAATATTGATATTTTACCAATAGTTGCTAATAATATATGAAAAGAAAATTGTTTATTTTGTTCTTCTTTATAAAGTCTACCTTTATAACGTCCTTCTAATAAAAAATTATTTCTATATTCTTCTTCAGTTTTTAAACCAATAATTTGTAAATAAGGATTTAATCTTTTATATTCAATCCAATTAAAATCATTATATAACATATATCTAATAAAATATTAAAGAAAAATAATTATAAATTTAACCTATTATATATTCATTTCATCTTTTTTTCCATTTACTCTTCTTAATTTCATCACTTCTGTTTTGTCTCTATTTTCTAATATATAAGAAGCTATTTTTTCACCTTTACCAAAATCTTTAAAATAATCACCTAATCTAGAAATAATAAATTGTTTATTTAAAGGTTTTGTTTGAACTGATTTTGTAAATTTTAATTTTCCATTATGTGTATTTAAATCATTTATTTCAAATCTATCCATAAATTTCATTATATTTGGTGTTAATTGGTCCTTCTTTTTCTTTCTCTCTTTTATTGCATTTTGTAATGTTGCAATATCATCATCCAATGTTAACCATTCCTTTACATTTTCTTTAAATTTTATAAATTCTTCATTATTATCTGTGAATACATTTGAATTATCTACTTCATCATCATATTCATCCTCATCTATATCATTTATACTTTTTCTATTCATTTTATAATATAAATTTAGATTTTATTATAAATTTTATTCCTTATATTGATAAAAAATTTTATTTAATTCAATGAAATTTATTTTAAATAAATATCTCTTTTTAATCTCTATATCTTCTAATATTACCTTTTTATTATTATATTTTTGTGGTAATTCTATATTTATTTTTTTAGAAAATTCTTCATTATAATATAAATCTTCAAATAATTTCTCATCAATTACATCATCATTTTGCAATATCATTTTTATTAATTCTGATTTACCAATATATATCTCTTCTAATGATAAACTTATATTTGATAATAATATTAAATCTATATATTTTTCCACTTTACTATTGTTCTTTGACACATATATATCATTATCATATGGTACAATACATTCATTATTGTTATTATCCATTATATGAAAACTTGGAGAACCTAATTCATTTTCCTCATAAACATAAAATTTATTTAAACCAATAAAAAATTCATTTTCTTTTCTAAACTCTCTAAATATATTGTTTCTAATGTTTTTCATATATATATATATTTACAAAATATTTTTTTTTATATAATTTGTTTATAATTTATTTTTTTATTATTTTATTATTTTATAATCAATGATTTTTAATGATATTTTTAACCACATTTATGTTATTAATTTAAAAAAATGTACTGATAGAAAAGAACATATAGAAAAAGAATTTAATAGAGTTGGTATTGTAAATTATGAATTCTTTGAAGCAACACCTCACGACTCTATTGATTCTATTAATTTATATAATGGACCATTTGTTAAAAAATTTCCCAATTGTTTTCGTTGTGGACTTAAACGATGTTCATGTGAAAATAATTATTTGACACCTTTTCAAATTGCAAATTGGCATTCTTTTATTCGTGTTTTTACTGACATTATTAATAATAAATATAATTTTGTTTTAATTTGTGAAGATGATATTGTTTTTAGTCATCAATATAAACGCATTATTGACAAATTATTATCAAAACAAAATTTTAAAAATTATAGAATTGACATGAATAAACCACTTTTAATAAGATTAGGTACTGCATTTAATCCTAGTAATCATAATTCTAGAGATGAACCAATGTTTATAAAAAATTATTCCTTATGTAATCCTTGTTTTGCTATCAATAAACATATGGCTTTAATTTATTTAAAATATTTAAAAATTATTGATTATCATTCTGATGTATATATTCATCAAAAAATACCAAAAAATATTAAAGGTATACAATTTTTTACAATGTATCCTTATCCTATATATGAATTATCATTTGTTAAATCTAAACAAAAATTTGAATCTGTTGTCAGACCAAATAATGGTATTCGAAGATTAGAATATAAAGAATTTCTATTTATCTCTAGTAACTTTTTATTACATCTTTTTCTAGTAAAAATGATATTATCTCTAAAATTACCATTAAGTATTGGTATTCATAAAATGGGTTATAATGGTAATATTGATTATTATTTATTAATGAATGAACATGACCAACAAAAATATTATTTTGAAAATAAAATATTGATATTTGATTCTGAAGAAAATAATAAAACTATTTTTCATAAATATAAACATTTAGATTTATATAAAAAATACAATAATGATATTGATTTATTTTATGAATTTTATGATAAATTGTTGAATGATGATAAAATAATTAAAATTGATATAAATAATATTCAATCAAATTTTATTTTAAAAAATTTAGTGAAAGAAAATAAACTTATGTCTTTATTGAATGAATATAATGAACTTAAAAAAACGATTTGATAATTTTAATTATATTATTTTTTTTTTCATTAAAAGTATGATTAATATATACTTTTATTATTTCATAATCATATAATTTTAAATAATCATCAATATTAATATTGTTATTTATTTTTTTACGAATATTTACTATTATTGCATTTGTTAAAATATTTTTATCATTATTTAATACAAATATTTCTTTTTCTTTTATTTCTTTTTTTATCCATTGTAATTTTATCAATATTACATTTTTATGTTCTATTTTAATATCTAATTCTTTATTATATGAGTCATAATATATTATTAAATATTCATTTTTATAATAACCATAAAAAGTATATTCAATATCATTATATTTATCAATAAATATATAATTCATATGTGACCCATCATAATAAATAACATTATTATTTTCAATAAAATATAAAGTGTCAATATTTTGAATTATGGGTTTTGAAAATTTAATTTTAAAAAAGTTTGACATATATAATTTATAATTACAATTATTTTTATATAAAGGAATGTTCTCATCTTTTTTTTTATCCATAAAAAATTTTATACAAAACTACTCTTATTCTTATTTTGAAGATATAAATAATATAATTGTACATAATTGTCATAAATGTAATTGTATAATTTGTGATAATCATGAAATTCATTGTATGTATGATAATATTTTTTGCAGTATAAAATGTAGAATTAATTATTGTAATAATTAGGTAAAAAATATTATATTTTTTATATATTTTTAAAAATATGAATTACCATTATATCATAAATAAATATGAAACAATTGAATATCCTTATAATGATACATTTGATATTTCTATATATTATTTAGATGATAATTTATGTGAAATAGTAGTAAAAAGAACAGATTCTAGTAGTGGATGGGGGTTATTATTAGAAATTAAAATATATGATATAAATGAAAATGATAAATATGAAATTATAAATTTTGGTTCTTCTAATGATAATATTATTTCAAGAATTTTTAGTACTAATATTTTTTTAGAACCAAATAAAAATAAAAATCTAAATATTCCATCAATTGTAAATCCCAGAAAAGAACAACTTATCTTAAATAAATATGAATTAAAAAATATTACTATATTAGATTTACATTTTGTTATATATAAATTAGACCAAAATAAAATAAAAATTATTATAAGAAGATTAGATGATGAAAATGGATGGGATAATGATATTATTTTATATTTATATGATGTAAATATTGATAATCGAAAAGAAATTATTCATATTGGTAATTCTAAAAATAATTATAAATATATGGTTGTTAATACTAAAATTGATATAATTGATGTAAAACCATACAAACAAGAAATACCTTTTTATATTATTCAAACAGGTCATGATAATTCTTTTAAAAATATATTACATTTTAATTCTATTATGTCTTTTATTGAATTAAATCCAGAATATACATATTTATATTATTCAGATAAAGATGGTAGAAAATTATTAAGAGAATCATTTAATAATGAAATTAATTATGCATATGATATGTTAGTTCCAGGTGCATATAAAGCTGATTTATTTCGATATTGTATTTTACAACATATTGGAGGTTGTTATTTTGATTGTAAACAAATTTTAAGAGTCCCTATTCATTCATTTCTTGATAAAAATAAAACATTTGTTTTATGTAATGATGTTATAGACAATGCTTTATTAAATGCTATTATATTCTCAACAAAAAGCAATGATATCATTGCAAAAGCAATAAAAGATTGTGTATATAATGTAATTCATAAATTAGGTAAAACACCATTAGATGTTACTGGTCCAACATTTTTATATAAATCAATTAAAAAATTCATAAATAGTAATAATCTTATTTTACAAAATAATAGACCACCTGATAATTTTTCTGATTTTTCCAAAGATTATGTAAATAATAATATTACACTAATTAGTAATAAAAAAGTAATAATTAATCGTTTTTATAAAGAATATTACAATAATTATTTAAATAATAATCATTATGGTAAATTATTTGATAATAATGAAATTTATTATAAAAATTTTCAAAATATTAATAATTTAAGATTATGTATTTATCCAAATAAATATAATGATAAATTTAATTTTATTCTAAAAGATAATAATTTATTAATAAAACGAACTGATTCTAATGAAGGATGGTCATTTAATTTAAAAATAAATATTATTTTAAATACAGGTGATGAACATATTGTTTCAATTGGTTCTTCAAAAATAAATAAAAAAGAAATTAAGCTTGATTTTATGTAAAATAAAAAATATATTTGTTTATATTATGGCTTGTAAAGAGGTTAATATTAAAAATATTCATAATCAAAAACAATTAAATATTATTCATCAAATAAAAAATAAAATTAAAAAAAATAGTGAATCTCCAAAATTAAAAATAGAAACTATCCAATATTTACCAAATATAACATTTAATATTGTACAAGATGGATATTTAATAGCTGGTACAAAACAAAGAGTTGCTAAATTATTTGTTAAAAAAATATTAAATAAAAATATTGATACTTTATTATATGCTGGTACTGCTAATGGTTTTGGTGCAGTTGCTGTAGGATATGTTGCATATAAATTAGGTTTAAAATCACATGTTTTTATAAATGACCATGAATTAAATACAAATACTCGTCAAATAAATACATTATTAGCATGTGAATCTAAAATAACATTATGTAAAACATATAGAGAAGCTAGAGATTTAGAATATAAATTAAGTGATGACCCAAATAAAAAATGGTCTACTTTACCTAATTATTATTTAGTTCCTATGGGATTAAATGATGAAAATAAAATTATGGTTAATTTATTATCAAAACAAATAAAAAAAGCATCAAAAAATACTATTTTAGAAAATAATAATAAACAATATAGATTTTGGTGTGTTGCTGGTTCTGGTGGAATTATTGAAGCATTAACATTAACATTTCCCAATTCATTATTTTTTATATATTTAACTGGTAGTGGTTCATATAGAAAAAAAGTAATTGATTGGACAAAACATAATAAAAATATACATATTTTAAAAGAAAATGAACAATTAAAATATAATTATGAAAATAGAAAAAAATATTATTCTTCCGTTAAAGAATATGACGATTTAATATGGTCTTATATAAAAAAATATGGTAAAAATGATGATATTATATGGAATGTTTCAAGTGATGATTATCTCTTTTGCCAAACATAAATTGCTCTTGGATTTTTTTCATAAAAATATATTATTCCCTTATATTCCATTAATTTAGATAATAAATTATGCATAGAATTCATCACTTCTGTAGAACCTCCCATATATAAAATCATATATCCACCTTTTTTTAATAAATTAAATGATTTCATTAATGAAGGAATAAAAAATTGAGTTGTCCAATTTTGTTCAGTTTTATGTTTTTTCAGTGAATTTTCGGGATGAGTTGAATATTTTTCAAGAGTAAAAAATGGTGGACTAGTAAATACTATATCAAAATTTTTATTTTGAATATTTGCTTCTAAAAATCCATTTTTATGTATTATATAGTTTTGTCTTTTTTTTTCTGTTAAAAATGTTCTTTTTATTTCATCATATCCTTCATGTAAATCTAAATTTGGATCAGTTGCTTCATAATACTTTATTTTACAGAAAATAGCACTTAATAATCTATCTCCCCAACCTGCACTTATATCTAACCATTTTTTAGGTTTAAAATAATTTAATATTGTCATACAAACAGTAATTCTAAAATTACTACATAATTTACTATTATAATATATTGTTTCTCTTAATGTATGAATATTGATTTGATGATATTTTTGTAATGTTTTTTCTATTATTATTTTTTTATTTTTAGTCCAATATTCCAATGGAGATAAATGATTTCCAAATTTACATTTTACCCTTATTTTTTCTGTAAAATAATCAGTAGTATTATTAATAAATTCTGTTTCTAAAAAATTTTCTTTTATTATAAAATATGTATTATCAAAATGTTGTAATTTATATTTTAATAATTCATTTGGTATACTATGATATATTGTTGGAATATAATTTTTAACATCTTTTAATATATTTTTTTTATTAAATGGTATATATAAAAAATAATATGGATATTCAAGATTCATTATATATTATATAAAATAATTTTCTTCGATATATAAATTGATAAAATTAAATAATTTTTGTATAAAAAAGAATGGAAAATTTTTATCAATTAAATCATCTTCAGGTGTTATTCCAAACCAAATTGCTACAAAAAATGGATAATAACAAATAGAATTAATAAAATCATTTTCAAATTCATTAAAAGAATAATTTTCTACTTTATATTCTAATAATTTACAATAATAATAATTTTTAATAATTGGTGTATAATAATGAATTTTATCAATATCAAAACTTTCAATTAATAAGAAAACTATATCTTGAATTCCTTTTCCATTTGATATATATTGCCAATCTATAAAATATGGTATATATTCATTTGTATTTTCATTTATTAATTTATAAAAAATATTTGGAGATTTAATGTCTCCATGACATAATGT
>Ga0194129_10008872_pt1 | contig 11466 bp, 9 predicted proteins | sample TA2KigCa35mmetaG_FD_150862 | JGI IMG/M metagenome (GOLD analysis project Ga0194129, IMG submission 150862) | Freshwater microbial communities from Lake Tanganyika, Tanzania - TA2015038 Kigoma Deep Cast 35m | ecosystem: Environmental > Aquatic > Freshwater > Lake | place: Tanzania: Lake... | reverse complement strand
TGTTATTATAGTCCGATGATCTTTTTCAAAAAAGATTATTGGGATCCAGTCATTGGTGAAGATGGCTGTTATCCCGAAAAGACAGAGCCAGTGTGGCCGCTGATTTCTAAAATTGCTCAAGAGAGTAATTTTCAACACACTCTTTTAAAGACGGATAGTGTCGAAGAAATCGAGCAATTTATTAAGGGATTTTCTTTTACTGCTACGATTCCTTAAATTATATAATCATCTTTTCTATTTTTTTTCATTCTGCTACTTTTTTTATTTATGAACAAACTCATTCTTCAACAAGCTGCTCGCGATTCTCGTGGGCTCGCCATGGACGCTGTCACCGCCTGTAAATCAGGCCATCTAGGTCTTCCTCTTGGTTCCGCAGAACTTGGAGCAGTACTTTTTGGAGAATTATTAAAACTCAATCCAGCTGAACCACGTTGGCTCAACCGCGATCGTTTTGTGCTTTCAGCTGGTCACGGAAGCATGTTTCTTTACGGATGGCTTCATCTTGCTGGTTTTGCGATCTCGTTGGATGATCTCAAAAAATTTCGCGCACTACATAGCCTGACACCGGGACATCCTGAGTTTCATCACACACCTGGCGTTGAAGCCACGACAGGACCACTTGGCCAAGGCGTGGCCAATGCTGTTGGATTGGCGATTTCAGGCCGTATGGCAGCAGCTCGTTTTAATACGGCTCAACATCAAATTTTTGATCATCATGTCGTCTGCCTTGCCGGAGATGGTTGTTTGCAAGAAGGTGTTTCTGCTGAAGCTTCTTCGCTCGCAGGCCATCTCGGGCTTGATAACCTCATTCTTTTTCATGATGCCAATCGTGTAACTCTCGATGCGATGCTTGCTGTCAGCGAGAGTGATGACACGGCAGCGCGCTATCGTGCTTATGGTTGGGATGTACAAGAAATTGATGGACACAATATCGGAGAGATTGAGGCAGCCTTCAAAAAAGCAAAGGCTGCTGTTGGAAAACCACAGTTCATTATTTCTCGGACCATGATTGGAAAAGGAATTCCGGAAGTGGCTGGGACAAACAAGGCGCACGGCGAAGCCGGTGTGAAGTATACAGAAGCCGCTCGTAAAGCATTGGGGCTGCCCGATGAAAAGTTTTTTGTCTCGCCGGAAGTGCGCGATTATTTTGAAAAGCATAAGGAAGAGCAAATCAAAGCCTACGAGGTTTGGAAAAAAACTTATGAAGCATGGCGTGCTGCGAATGCGGATCTCGCAGCAAGTTTAGATGATGCGTTAAACAAAAAAGTTCCAGACTTACTTTCCGCTATTCCTGAGTTTCCGCCTGCAGAAGCCCTGGCTACGCGCAAAGCAGGTGGCATCGTCTTGAATGTGATTGCCAAAAAAATGCCTCTCCTGATTACGGGTAGTGCCGATCTTTTTGGATCAACAATGAATTATTTGGAGGGGCTCGGCGATCTTACGTGTGAAACTCCAGCAGGACGCAATATTCATTTTGGAATTCGTGAACATGCGATGGCTGCAATCATGAATGGGATTGCTTACGATGGAATTTTCCAGCCGAGTGGTGCGACGTTCTTGGTCTTTAGCGACTACGCACGTCCTTCGATTCGCTTAGCAGCCCTTTCGAATTTGCCGGTGATTTATATTTTCACGCATGACTCTGTTGCTGTTGGTGAAGATGGGCCAACGCACGAACCTGTGGAAACTGTTGCAGCGTTGCGCGCGATTCCAGGACTTGATGTGATTCGTCCGGCTGATCCTGAAGAGACTGCTGGAGCCTTTGCAGCAGCCTATTCGAGGACTGATGGGCCAACGCTCTTTGTGCTCTGCCGTCAAAATCTTCCTAACCTCAACGACATTCCCGTCTCGACGCGTCGTCAAGGCGTCGCTCGCGGTGCCTACATCGCACGCAAGGAAACAAAAAATCTTGAGATGATCATCATGGCTACAGGCAGCGAACTTCAGATTGCCCTAGAAGCCGCAAAACAACTGGGCGAGGGGACGCGCGTTGTTTCGATGCCTTGCATGGAACGCTTCTTGCGCCAGGATGTGGCTTATCAAGAAGAGATCTTGCCGAAAGTTTGCCGCAAGCGCATCTCCATTGAGGCTGGTATTTCTCAACCATGGTTCCAATTTATTGGGCTCGATGGAAAGAGTGTTGCGATCAATCGTTTTGGATTGAGCGCTCCCGGCGCTATTACGCTAAAAGAGCTGGGGATGACAGCAGAGTCTATTGTTGCTGCTGCGCAGCAACTCATCGCTGCGCGATGAGAGTGAAAGTTGTTAGTTGAAGTTGAAGTCTCGTGCGCTTCGCGAATAAAAATTTTTGTAATTTTTCGCCGAAGGCGAGTCATAACTTAAACTTAAACTTTTAACTTAAACTAACTTTCTCAAAATTTATTTTTGAGAAAGTTTATGGTTTCAAAACCCGAATCTCCGGTAAGTTCCGGTAATATTCTTGATAATCGAGTCCATAGCCAACGACAAATTCGTCAGGAATTTCAAAGCCCACGTAGTGTGCTGTAATGTTTTCGATAGTCTTGCTCTTTTTATGAAGCAGGACACAGCTTCTGAGGCTGGCTGGGCCTTTTGTTTCGAGGTATTCGGTTAAGACTTTTAATGTTTTACCGCTATCGAGAATATCGTCAATGAGGAGAAGATGACGATCAGTGATGTCGGGAAGAGGAACTGTTTGAAGTGTTACAATGCCGGAAGAGACAGTGCCTCCGTGATAGCTAGAAACAGGAATGATTTCGAGCCTCATCGGAAGTGGAATGAGGCGCAGGAGGTCGGCTAAAAAGACAATGCTTCCCTTCATGAGGGCAATGATTGTTAATTCTTTTCCTGCGTAATCTCGAGTGATTGCTTCAGCAAGTTCAGTAATTCTTTTTTGAATGGCCTTTTGACTAACGAGAATTTGATCGATGTTGGGTGTTTTGTTGGACATAAAATTAATCAAGCGAGCCGATGGCTCTTAATTGGCCATGAGAAAGCTCAAAGAACTCTGTGCTGACCGGGGTAAGAGAAAGTTTATAGTCGTCACGGATCGTAGGCGCAATCTTATTTAGCGGAGAAATTAATTTTGAAAAAATATAAACACGATTAGAAGAAGGAATCGCAATCAGAAGCTCAGGGCCAAAAATGGGCGTGAAGCGAGCAGCAAAGTCAGGAGCGAGAATGGTGGAGGCGGTGATCGGGTAAGGGGACTCTAGCAAAGCAACTTGAATGACGTCATGTTCATCTCGAATCCATTTTGGAGAGAGAGTGGCGAATTCGGCAGAAAGATTGGAGAGAGCTTGCTTGACGAAGGATCTCATTTTTTTTTCCGAAAGCGTCTGATATCCCGGTTCTAGAAAAGCAACTATTTCCTCGCCATGATTTTTTTTAGTAAGCCATCCCGGTACAATGACTGTTCGCTCAGCTCCGAAAATAGAGGCGTTCAGCGGAAGATGTAGAAAACTTGGCTCTACAAGCAAGATCGGAACTTTTTCTTCGTAGGCAAATGTTGACGAGAGAAAAAAAGGTGAGAATAAAAATACGAAAAAGAATAACATAAAAATTTGCTGTAACCTGTAACCTGTAACCTGTAACCTGCCCCCCATGATTACTTTTGTTGAAGGAACTTTGGAGACAGTTCTCCCTACCATGATTGTGATCAATGCTGGAGGAATCGGCTATCAAATTTTGATTCCACTTTCTAGCTTTGATCGCATGGCTTCGGTTGGTTCGCGCATTCGCGTTTTAACGCACCATCATGTTCGAGAAGATGCTCAAATTTTGTATGGATTTTTGTCAGAGGCGGAACGGGATTTGTTTCGGCTGCTGATGAATCATGTTTCAGGCGTCGGTCCCAAGTTGGCTCTAGCAGTGCTGAGTGGTATGTCTCTCGATCAATTTAAAAGCGCGGTTATCTGCTCGGATACCGCTGCAATTTCTAAAATTTCTGGGGTTGGGAAAAAAACAGCAGAGCGCATGGTGCTTGAATTGAAAGATAAGCTCGGCGTTGCTGCTGGATGGGAAGCGGCTAGCCGGCATCAGCTGTTGGGTGGTCCTGAGAAAAACTTATATGATGCGATTTTAGCGCTGATTTCTTTGGGCTACAAACAAGCTGAAGCTGATCGCGAAGCGCGCAAAGTCGTTGTAACTTTAGGAGCGAAGGCTTCGACGGAGGAGATTATTAGAGATGCACTCAAGCAGTTAGTCTAAAGAGGAGTATTGCCTATTCAGAAAAAAAGAGTATTCTTTTTTAATTCTTCCTTCTTCTTGATTTATAGTACTTAAATAGCATGAATAACTTCCCCAGAGGCTTAGTTTATTTTACGACAACAGCTCTTGCGATAGGAGCGCTTTGTTTTCAGCAATGGCAACCTGTAACAGTATCGAAACATGCGCGTTCGGTTCTTGTTCAAGCGAGAGGGAAAAATAGTGCTCCTCTTGCAAAAAGAGAAGTAACGTCTTCGCGTGTTATCGAGCCAGCTCCGTTGGATCATCCTTCCGAGCAAGAGCTCATCGACTATCCGGGAGCAACAGTCGTGGAGTCTGAAGAGATTGACGATCCAGAAGTTTCTGATCAAAAAATTCGAATGAGGATTTTGAAAACCAATTTTAAATCACCTTACATTCGAACCGAAGAAATGATTGATGCAAATTCCAGAGCCTTATTGGGACGGGTTGAGATGGCTGCTGATCATCTTCTTTTAAATCTACCGGAGGGAAGCGATCCGCAAGAGATTTTTAATAATTTTGGTCCTGAGGTTGCATCGATGGAACCGGTTACGCCTGATTCTTCTCTCTGGCGCGTCGACCTTGCTGATATTTCCTTAGCAGCATTGCCAGACGTTTTGTATTTTAAAACAGCTGGCATGGGAGAGCCTGATCGAATTTATGGATTGAATGATCTTATTATTGAACAAGCCAATGAAAATCAATGGGCTCTTCCAAAAATTAGCGCCCCTGAAGCGTGGAAGACTTTGAACCCTTCGGCTAAGCCAGTCATCGTGGCAATTATAGATACAGGAATTCGTTATACTCACCAAGATTTGCAAGGTGCCATGTGGACCAATCCTGATTCGGCTGCTCCTGATCGTTATGGTACTAATGCAGCGGCTCATTACGCGACGGATTCCGCCACCGACACTGTGGGTGGTAATAATGATCCTAATGATCCGATGGATGATTGTGGTCACGGAACCCATTGTGCTGGCATCATTGGAGGAATGGGAGTTGGCATTCGTGGGGTCGCTCCTCAAGTCCAACTCATGGCTTGTAAATATATGAATGCACAAGGGCGGGGAATGTTGAGTGATGAAATTGGATGTCTTCACTATGCTGTCGATCATGGTGCCACAGTTTTAAATTGTAGCTATGGCCTCGAAATTGGTTTTTCTCAAAATGGTTTTTCTCTAAGCACACCGTATTCCCTTTTTTCAAGAGCAGAATATGATGCAATGAAGTATGTGAGAGACAAAGGAGCTGTCGTCTCGGTCGCTGCTGGCAATGAGTCTAAAGATAACGATCAATTTTGTAATTATCCTGCCAGCTATTGCGTTGGAGGCTATAACTTGCTTGGAAAAAAAATTGCTCCAGCTCTCGATAATATTGTCAGCGTTGCGGCAACCGATGAACAAGATCAACTGTGTGATTTTTCCAATTATGGCGCGAAGGGTGTTTTCATGGCTGCTCCAGGAAATAACATTCTTTCAACATGGAATTATTCTGACACAGCTTATACGTTTTTGCGTGGCACTTCGATGGCTGCACCTCATGTAGCTGGTGCGTTAGCATTGATGAAAGAAAAATTTCCTCATCGCCCCAATCAAAAAATAATAGAGCATCTCTTGGATGCAACAGATTCTCTCCCATCCTTAGAAGGAAAAACCAAGGCCGGACGCCTCAATCTTTTGAAGGCATTGACATGGGATTGATCAGATTTTTACTGGCGATCAGCGTTGTTATTTATCATTCTTCTCGTCCACATCATGGGCTGACGCTGGTCGACGGACTTGCAGCTGTAAAATTCTTCTTTATCATCTCAGGATTTTACATGGCTCTTATTTTGAATGGAAAATATGCGAGTTATATTTCTTTTATCATTAACCGATTTCTCAAGTTGTTTCCTGCGTATTGGATCGTCTTGATATTGTGCTTCATTTATGCACCGCCCATTCATTTTGAGAAACTCTCGCTTCCACTTTCCATTTACTATCTTTTTTCAAATTTTTTTATTATTGGCTCGAACCTCACTGCAGTTTTTGTTGAGAAATCAGGCCATTTGATGATTTCTTCTTTATCTATTCCTTTGGAAATTCAACAAAGGGCTCCCGATTATCTCTATTTGCCGATTATCTGGAGTTTGAGTGTTGAAATAGTTTTTTATTTTTTAGCCCCTTTTTTGTTAGCTCACGGCTATTTTAAAAGGAAGATGCTTCTCATGTTTGTTGTGAGTTTTGTAGTAAACTTTTTTTTGGTGATGCATCATGCTTGGAGGCCGCCATGGAATTATAATTTTCTTTTGCCGGTTCTTTATCTCTTTATGCTGGGGGCTCTTGGATGGCGATTGTATCACTCGACTCTTTTTAAAACTTACTACCATTGGAGCATGGGAGTTGGGGCGCTCCTCTTGCTCGGCGGCTACATTGTCGGATACCAATTCATGCCAAAACAGATTAATTTATATCTGAGGAATGTTGAGCTGGCATCTCTAGGTATCATTCTTTTTGCAACTGCGATTCCTTTTGTTTTTGAATTCAGCAAAAGCAATAAAATAGATCGGTTTTTTGGTGACTTATCCTATCCTCTCTATATTGGTCATTTTTTTATCATTCACTATTTTCCTTATTGGAAGCAATGGAATCCTTTGATTGGCAGTATTATTTTAGCCATTATTCTGGATGTGTGTGTTATTAAAACAATCGATCGCTATCGAGAGCGATTGGTAAGATAGACAATTCCTATTTTTAAGTTCATGAATGTAACCTTGCGGCAGCTCCGTACATCGATGCCCGAAGAGGGGCTCTTTTTCGAGAAATCATGGCGTCAATCGCCAGAGCCATTTTTTATTTTTCCGGAATTCAAAAAATCATTAGACCAACTTGGGCATCGCTTGCATCAATTTAATAAAGCATGTGATCTTCTCTATCGATTGAGTGTAGAAGGGCGTCAACCTGCTTGGATTGCTACGTTCCTAGATCAAGGAAAGCCAGAGGCATTGGTCGAATTGGGACGATCCAAAATTTTTCAAGGAGAGACCGCGCGCGTGATTCGTCCGGATCTTCTCCTCACGGAAGAAGGAATCAAAATTTGTGAACTCGACCAAATTCCAGGTGGCATCGGCCTCACAGCATGGCTTCAAAAAATTTATAACAGCTTCGGGTATGAGGTGCTCGGGGGGGCAGATGGAATGATAGAAGGATTTCATTCTATTCTTCCTGGTGGTGATATCGTGATCTCTCAAGAATCGGATACTTATCGCCCGGAGATGCAGTATCTCGTGCGGCGTCTTCATGAAAGGTTTTCTAAAAAAAAATGGCGTCTCTTCTCTTCTGATAACAAGGAAAAATGGGCCTCTCACGTCTATCGATTTTTTGAATTGTTTGATGTGTCAAATATTTCCTGCGCCACAGAGCTTTTCAAAGGGGCACTCAAAAAGGAAATTTCTATTACGCCTCCGCTTAAACCTCAGCTTGAAGAAAAACTTTGGTTCGCTCTTTTTTGGATGAAGCCGTTACAAGATTTTTGGATTCGTGAGCTGAGCCAACGCGGATGGGAGCAACTCAAAAAAGTGATTCCTTACACTTGGGTTTTAAATCCAGAGCCTTTGCCCCCCAATGCGGTCTATCCTAGATTGGAGGCTCAGTCATGGGATGAAGTTGTCGCATTAAGTCAGCGAGATCGAGAGCTTGTTATTAAAATCAGCGGCTTTGATGAACGGGCTTGGGGGTCGCGGAGTGTTGTTGTTGGGAGCGACTGTTCCAAACAGGAATGGAGTGAGGCTCTCACAAAAGCTTTGGGGGAATTTCAAAAACATCCACATATCTTGCAAGTTTTTCACCATTCGCTGTCGCAAGAGTATTCTTACTTTGGAGATCATGGCGAGCTCCTAGCTATGAAAGGACGCGTGCGCTTGACCCCGTACTATTTTATCGACAACGAAAAAATAAATCTCAGTGGCGCGCTTGCAACCATTTGCCCTGCAGATAAAAAATTGCTGCATGGAATGAGCGAAGCTATTTTAGTTCCAGTCGCTATTAACGGTCTCTGTTATAGTGAGGTAAACCGTCTTTAGGCTCGCTAAGGCTAGTGAAGTACAAGGAGCGAGGAGCACAGACGCTGAGCGTATTGAAATACGTGAAGCGGTGAGCACCACAGCGACGCCGTAATTCGCAGCCTTAGTAGAGTATCAAGACGGTTTAAGCGTACGAGATGAATGCAGAGACTATATCCTGTGGAATATCGAGCATCTTATAGTCAGTCGAAGAGACAAAGAGAAGGCTCTGGCTGCCCTTACCAAGGAGGTCTCCGTGAGAGTCGGCAATTTCATGCTCAAGGGTAACAAACTTACGATTGTAACTTGCAACACGAATCCGGACAGTGACGGTTTCAAACTCACGCGTTTCGCGTACGAATTTATGTTCGAACGAGCGTGTCAAAATGTAGTACGGTGTCTCGCGCAAATTAAATTTTGGCATGACTTGATTGAAAAAAAGTTCGCGCGTTTTTCCAACCCACATTGCATACATGCCGAAGTAGACATTGCCTACGGAATTTGTATCAGCATAAGTTGCAATAAAAGTGTGAACGAACCACTTGCCTTCGAAGTGACCTGCAATGGAGTGAGCAGGAACAGTGGGAGCAGTAGTAGGCTGTAACTCCAGCACAGTACGTGAGTCGCTGGAAGCTCGGAGTGGAGCAACTTCTTGAGGGGAGACTTGATCTAACTCATCACTACCCGCAGCAAAATCTTCACCAGCCATCGGCTTAAGCATCAGCCAGACAACATATCCGAGCGGCATGAGAGCGCTAAGAATTTGGAAGAGGGGCAAGTGAGACAAATAGCCAAAGGAAAAAATCACCACAGCAAGCGATCCGATGCAAAACATTTTCACTTGTGGTATCACGCTGACAGGCCCATTCATAAAGGCTCGGCCGATTGAGAGCGCTTCATAACCGACAAAAAAAGTAGCAAAGAAAATCATGAAGTATTCTAACTCAAGACCAACAGCTGCTGCAGTGACAGCAACGAGAGCACAAAAAACAAAAGGAATAATCGGAGAGGTGAGGAGCCACGAAGGGATTAGTGAAAAAATCGGGTGGTTGCTACGATTTACATTGCTTTTCAAAAACCATCGAAGTGCGATATAACCACTGTCAAGTGTTGTTAAAATGCATATCGCAAGAAATGTTAGATAGGCGCCAAAGAACCATGGCTGGGATCCAGCATGGATAGACAAAATTCGTGTGACTAGATCTTCGGAATATGCGTAGCCGGCAATTCCGGTGTGGACTAATTCTTTTGCTCCTGAAGAAAAAGCCCAGAGGCCTAAGACGCCGTGAAACAAAAGGAGGGCTCCAAAAAGAATTGCCCCGAAAAAATAAGCGCTCGTGATCGAAATGTTTTCGCGATGAATTTGAACGGCGCGTTGCCATTGTTGAAGGTCAAGCCATGGTCCAATAAGAAAGCCGATACAAATTGGAATAACATAACCAGCATAGGTGAGGAAGTCATGGTCAACAAATCGGCCTGGAAAGGATGCCCCAACAAAGTATCTGCTACCAAGGTGAGAAAGCATGATGCCAATAGCAGCAGCAACAAAAAGAAAGAGAACACCGTGGCTGTACTTGATGCGGCGGATATTGAACTCTTCACCAAAAAGAATGCCAGCCATTAGGATAACTAAAGCAGTCAAAGGAAGGTAGAGAATATTAGGTTCTAGGCCTAGCGGCTGCCAGGCATAGCGAATGAGCGCAAAAATAGTGAGCGTGATCGCGAGAAGTTGATAAAGAAAAAAAGCGAGGCGAAATGGACGAGACCACTGCTGGAAAAATTTTGCCAGCGACTCAGATCCGTGACTCCGTTTTGCAATTTGATGCGTGATGAATCCAAAAAGAAAAAGTCCTAAGCAGTTAAAGAGTGCGAAAAATAAAAGTCCTCGCAATCCAAAATCAATCGTGAATTGAACCGAGAAAAAAAGGCCAAGCCCCCACATCCAAGAGAGAGCAATGCTATTCCCCCAGAGGAGGCTTCCAATGAGGCGAGAAAGAGGACGAGATTCTGAAGTCATGATAATAGGTTACAGCTAACAGGTTGTAGGCTACAGAAAAAAATGTGAGAAATTTGTACTCGCACATCTCTTATACCATCTCCATTAAATAACTGAACTATCTGACTAGCTCTTTTTGTGCTGAGCTTCGTTGTCAGAGCTTACGTTATGAGACATAGCGCTGCGCTCTTTCGCCTTGCTCAACGCAAAAATTTCTGCGTCTATAATCCAGTTATTTAATTGAGATGGTATTAGCCGGATCTTCGTGATTTTCGACCTCTTTCAAAGAAGTAGAAGTGAAAGGGCGCAATTCAATATCTCCAGGAGAAGATATTTGTTCGCGCTGCAATCTTTCTTCTGAACGCTCAAGATGTTGAAGAAGCCAATGAGCACTTCCCGTTGTCAAACCAAAAGCCCAAGTAGCTCCTGAGTAAACACCAGCTGCGTGAAATGCCACGGGAAAAGGATTTCCCGTTGCTAATGAAGCCAACAAAGCTGCTACTCCAACTCCAATCGAACCTGCAGTAGCATGTTGCGCCGCGTGATCAACGAGTGCAACAGCATGTCCAAAAAAAGGATTGTTTACGGCATCAAGGGCAGATTGCTCAGGGTCAACGCCCTGTTCATTTACTGGTGACTTGGAAGATTCCATGAGCACACCCCCTATAGCGCCTAAATGACTTCCAGCACTAGAACCAACACTCATCCCAAATGCAGCGCCGGGAGGTCCCTTCAAGATTCCACCAACTAAACCTCCGGTTAATCCTAAAGCTACAGCAGCACGATTACTACTTGTATAACCAGCTTTCAAAATATCACTGGTACGAGAAGAAGTCTCGACTTGCTGGATCTCTTGCCCTGCAAAAACGTTCTCCTTTTCAGATTGTTTATCACTAACTGACTCTAGATCCGAAGAAATATTGCTCCCCTTTTCATTTTCAGAAGGAATCTTGCTAGTAGTGACATTTTCACTTTTTAATGAAATCGGTAAAGAAGGGCTACCTTGTTGATTGATTTTTTTGCCTCCAGACCGATCAGAGAAAAAACTATCGTTATTAGGATTCCGGTAAGCACTACCAAAACGAATGTCTGTGTACATAGGCCCTGTCCGGGATTAGCCAGAGGCTCTTTTTAAGGGGTTCTGAGGGCGAAAAAGTTTGGGCATAAGCAACGAAATTCGCTGTTATGCCCAAAATTGATAGGTTATAAGGAGGTATGACATTGA
>Ga0194129_10008864_pt1 | contig 11475 bp, 6 predicted proteins | sample TA2KigCa35mmetaG_FD_150862 | JGI IMG/M metagenome (GOLD analysis project Ga0194129, IMG submission 150862) | Freshwater microbial communities from Lake Tanganyika, Tanzania - TA2015038 Kigoma Deep Cast 35m | ecosystem: Environmental > Aquatic > Freshwater > Lake | place: Tanzania: Lake... | reverse complement strand
CGAATCTCCCGGCGAGCTGCCTGAATTTCCGCCCCCGCCGGTTCCGGACCCCGGTGCTGGGACCTGTGACGCTGACCCACCAGACCCGCCTGACTGCGCTCTGTCCAACAACGCCTTTGCAAACTTCGCCGGTCTTATCAAATTGATGCCGACGTCCTCACCGGTATCTTCGTCGACTAACCCGGCTGTTGGAATACCTATCAATAATCCGCGCTCATTGAACGCAGCTCCACCGCTCACGCCGCCACGCATTTTCGCGTCAGTTTTAAAATACTCACCGTCCGTGTAATCGATGCCAGAAAAAGTTCCACTTGTGAAAGTGATCGTCATTCCAGCGTTATAGCTTCCCAGGGCCGGATACCCGAGCGTTGCCAGCCGCGAACCCAACGGCGGCTGTGCGTAGTCAATCGAGACAGCATCATGGCCCTCCACTTTCAGTGGATTCCCGCTTCCGTCCACCAAACGTAAAACCGCCAAATCCAAGGCCTTGTCGGTCACCAACACTCTGGCCTCAAACGAGCCCGACGGAGTCGCACTCAGACTCGTGGTCAATCCCACACGCAGCGGACACTCCCCGCTCGATGCAACATGCTCATTTGTCAACACATAACTGCCGTCAAGCACGATCGATCCCGAGCCTCGCCAATCACACGGAGACAACGCCTCAATGAACACCACCGATCGAGCCAAACGGTCCCAGTCAGGCTGACCTGGACCTGGGGTTGATGGTGGGACAGTTTCTGTCGTCGTGTCGCTCGAGGGTGTGACGATGGAATTGACTGGATCCGCAACAACCTCCGGGTCTCCTCCACGGCTACGCAGAACTAAAACGGCGACAAGCATCACCGCAACAACACCTGCAACGCCCAGCAAAATTGGGGTTGGAGGCCGTCTGGCCGGACGCTTGCCTGGGACTTTGTTTTGGTTGCGGTTAGGGATTGGTGAACTCTCACTCGGCGGATCAGCCTGCTTTGACGACCGCGCCGCTCCTGATGGAGGAACTGGCGGTGTGCCGACGGACGGAGCTCCACCACGCTGCGGCGGAGAGGACGGTGCACCCTCAGGTCTGAGTGGTGGCAACCGTCGCGACCAGGGAGAGTCAGGCATCAGAAGTCGTCATCAGAGCGCGAGGCTGGGCGATGCGGGGCCACTTCCTCCAGCGCAGCACCGACACATTCCGTGTAACTAAACGGCTCCGACAAGTCAACACGAATTGCCACAAGCACGACTCCATCGTCAAATCGTTTAGCTATCACACGGCGGCTGTCATGAACCTTGACCTCATCATTTGACAACGGCGCATCACCCGCTACCTCACTTGGCCACCACACGTGTGATGTCATCACTCTCAGCGGATCAGCGGCGGTAAATGCTCTGTCAACAACGTTTGAGGGAAGCTCGGCGACCTGCGTTGGAAGCACCTGAGCCAGAAACTCTCGAGCACCAACCTCTCCGAACTGTGCTCCTCCCACAGAATAAGACTCCCGCTCATCAAGCACCGTCTGGTAGACCTCATCGAACGAAAGATCGTCCGGAACAGTGGACAACAACTCGTCGAATTCACCTTCGAAGATTTGCCTGGCGAACGACCAACGATCCGAGTCAGCCTTGCCACCCAAGACCGCATCCGATCTGAACACCATCGGATCCGTCTCCGGGCGCCGTTCGTACATATCCTCGACTTGGCCACCACTTCTGAACGCTGTGCGCTCCCGGAACTTTCTGACCACCATCTCATACTGGCGACGCAGCCATCCTGGCTCAACAAAGAACGTCCTTAGACGAGCGGTCAAACCCTCGACGCCGGTTTGATTCAAGTGCAGTTCGGCGACGTCAAACTTCAGAATCGACTCGTCATCGGTCAACTCATCAAACGAGAAACTTGAGACTTGTTCACGCTTTCCGAGCGGATACGTCAGCAGTCGAAGCAGAGCAGCTCCCGTTCCGGCCCACTGCACACGAGCCGCCTCAAGTCGTCTCCATGCGTCAACGCTCTGCTCCATCTCCGAACGAAACCACTCAATGGCCCTCTCTGTTCGACGCAATCGATAACGCTCCCGGAACTGCACAGCCGCCACCACCACAAGACACGCGAGAAGCAGAGAGCCCGCAACGACCGCGCCAGCAACCAAAATCCTCGTCCTGTCGCTACCAGCTCCATCGAGGTACGAGCCGTCCATCGCCTGCTGAAAAACGAACCCGATGCTCAAGTACAACGACACCCCCACCACATAGAGGCGACCAAGCTCCCGCTTGGTCACCGAGTCACTCGTCAGACTCTTCCGAATAGCCGCAATCATCAACGCGGCTGTACCGGCGCCCAGGATCGCCGCTGCAGTTGGGCTCGATGAGTCCCCGACGACGGCTTGACGAATACGGTCGAAAAAGACCAGAGTGACTGCCAAAACTCCACCCACTACCCCTCCAGTGATCAGCGCCCGGGCCTGCCAGTTTCTGTCACCACCAACTCCTAACAAAAGAAGTGCCAAAACGACGAAAACAGCGGAAAATCCAACCCAGGCGGCATCTCGCGCAAATCGCGAGGGAAAGAAGTCGAGGAATTCCCGAAATGGCGTGCACGTGAGCACGAGAACAACAAGTCCAAGAAGACTGAACCATGCAGTTGCGGTTACCGCAGTCGAAACTCCGTCAATACCTGTCTTGCGAAGCGTGGCGAATGCGTCACGCAGACGCTCCGCTGTTTTATCGAGATGTATACGTGCTTTATCGCGCTCTGATGTGAGACGCTGACCCAGACCATGCACCAGCGTCGAAGGATTAGAAGCCAACCCAGCTATCACAGGAGTAGCGATATCTGGACTCATCGTCGGAATCGAATCCTCTTCGACTATCGCATCTGACAAATCAGGTGCAGGCAGCGAGGGCTCCTGCAGAAGTCCACTCAAGGCCTCCCCAAGAGTCCCCGTAGCCGTACCGATGTGCTCGCGACTCACGAGCAAAACATTCTCATTGCCAAATATCTCCTGACGAATGTGACGACGTTCGTGATCCCCGTCAACCGAACCCAACACTCCGTTCACCATCTCCGACCAGTGATCCGCATCCAATGGGGAGACGAGCTCACGATCGGCAGTCGCTTCGATCCTTCGGATGATTTCCTCAACTTCACGCGATCCAAGATCGTCGTGACTCTCGACCAAAGACGCCCCACCAATTACCTGCAGCCAACTGTCCTGTCCCACCAAATCTTGATGCACTCTTGCGGCTGCTCCGTCGAATTCATTTCGGACTCCTTTGACGATCAGCTTCGGCAACGTCACCAACGTTCTGGCCATAACACCCAGGAAAGCGACCAACTCGCCCAACCCCCCACGAATCCTCGTCGCGAAATCAGGTATGTCGTCGGCCTTAAATACAAGAGAGTCGGGATACACGCGACCGACGAGTCCACGAACCGAGGCACCGCTCGTCGTTGCGGGAAGGAACCGCGACGGAACCGGCAAGTCCCCCTCTGCCAGCGCCACCGACCTAAGTGGCAGCGGAGGCCCAACCAGAATTCGCGTCCGCGACTGCACGAAACGCACACGAGGAATTTGGGTTCCTGCCACAAAAGGTTCCATACCATCGACAGGCGCCGCCCCCATCGCCCCCCACAACCCGAAGAGACTGGCAAGCTCGGTGGCTCCATGCAAAGAAAAAGAGTGCGTCCCACCCGCCGCATTCAGGCGGGTTATTGGTCTTGCAATTCCACCGTCAGTTTTTCGGTCGTGCGGAATGACGACGATATTCGCATTCACGTCGACTGAAAAGAACGGTGCCGTAGGCAACGCCTCGCCGAAAGCTCGGACCGCGACTCGGTGATCCGAAACCTTAAGGCGTACCCCAAGAAGCTGCTCAAGCGCCCTTCGGATCCGCCGAATCTCAGCATCAACGCCACCAGAGTCGTCGCCTTCCCCTGATGATGCAGAAAGCCCGACGATTCTCAGCTCGTCAAAGGTTCCGATATCCGCCAGTCGTGCAAGAGCGTCACACGACTCCTCACCACCTAAGTTGAAAACAGACCCTGCGAAACGGGAACCTGAATCGCCGCCGCCACTCGGGACCTCAAAGAAGCTTGCTACGAGCTTCTTTCTGACCAGTTGCCCAAGGGTCTCGAGGACACCTCGAGCAGCACTATCGGAACGAGCCCGAACAAAAAGAGTGACAACGTGGCCTTGCATCAGTCTGACTCAGAAATCCGAATCGTCAGTTGCAGTGATGACAGCAATCTTCAATTGATCCAATGCTGCGACAATGTCATCTTTGATAGCCGGCCAAAACGGTGCACGTCCGAGCACGGAAGGATCCCTCTTTGCGTGGTGCAGGTGCGCCTCGTACTTCTCTGTATAGTCGGCGATCTGCTTATTGAGGAATTCCTCGACTTTACTTCGTCGCTCCTCTTCAGTTGCACCAGTCAAATTACCTCGCGGGCCCTTATAACCCGGGATCGCCGACGCGTTGCCAACCTCGCCCGATACCAGCCACGCGCGAAGAGTCGGATTAATAGTCTTGTAAGAGAACAGTTCAGCAGTCGCCGCAAGATTCGATGAACCATAGTTACGTAGCGCTATATAAGGTGCGAGTGGCTCCAGCGAAGATACTGTTCCCACCGCCGCATACGCGAGGGTCAGACTCTCAAGAATAGCAGGCAGCTGATCCCTATGATCAAGGGCTGTTGTAAGCGTTGGATCCGGGAATGCCACCCAACGCGGAGTTTTATCGTTGACGTCGGGGATAATCGACACGGCCCCACCTGGGTCACCCTTGATGATCTGAAGAAGTTTGCCTGTGAACCAGCCTCGAATCATCGCAGCCAAGTGCTCCTGAGGCACGGGCACAAACTCTCTCAAAGTCCGCCCACGACGATTCGACCAAAAGTTCCCAACCGCCACATCCTTCGACTTTGCGGCTGTCCAAGAATTGGCGATCGGTTGCATGAGGGACTTCACAACTAGTGGAGAAACTGGGCTGTCCATCTGCGAGACGATGTCAATGTGCGGGACCTTTGCTGTTCCCACAATGATCTGCTGCAACGCCGATGGGCGACCGGAATAGCACGTCTTGTCGAGAAGCGCTTCGACCGGTTTGGCAAGCTCATGGGCCAAAAACGGAACCTCGCTTACGTCACGTTTGATCTTTATCGAGCCACCCGAGGAAATCATTGGGTGCAACTGACCGATCAGTGTTTGGTCAATTCCGACTAATGGCGAGGCCGAAGCGATGGCGGCTGTCAGTTTTTCCACCATTCTCAACTGGCGAGACTTGTACTCGCTTGGAGTTGCAGTTGGCGCCTGATGGGGCTCCTGGGCGGTGTACGAGCGCAGGTCTGTCGACAGCAAAAGCTGAAATGGAGTACCAGCTCGACGAAGCCATGCAACTGCCCGATCATTTAAATGCTCTGGCTTTACCTTGACATTGAGCACAAGCTCCCGACGAGGCTCTGCGTCCTGGGACACGCTGAAGTCAGCAGACCAACTTTGTGCTGGTTCCAGAAGTTGCAGGCCTTTCAACCGCTCGTATGCATCGGGGCTGTTCTCCGCGAGCTTTCGGATGAATTCCCCCGAAACCACATCATTCCTCGCAAAGTTCTTTTGATCCTGGACGGCCGTACGCTCAGCCTCACCCGCAAAGGTCTCCGCGAGCTTAAGGTCAAAGACTTCGGCGAACTCCTCTGGTTCAATCAAAGTCCATTCGCTTTTCGGTGGGCAAAGGTCTGCGGGCGGTAGACCAGAACCCCAGTTTGGCCAATCATTTACCTCGTCAATCGAAAGCTGAAGTGACAACGCGGAATCCTCAATCGCGCGAGAAAGAGGCCTGAGAAAACCATTTGCGAAGTCGCCGATGAGAACTGCGGCGCGATCACATATATGAGCATTGGTCACGCAGATCGAATAGCGAAGTGCCTCGGTCACCGCTTCTCTAACGGACGGATGATCAAATGCAAACTTTGACTTACTTGAAGCGTCAAGCTTGAGGCGTACTTGCTCCTGCCAGCGCGTTGTCTGAGCGAACCCCTGGAAATTATCCCGTTCCGCCCGAAGCTCAACAACCACACCCGTCGCCGGGTTGGACAGAACATTGGCGGACTTCATGATTACTGCTGCGGCAACCTTCAGTCCGAAACGAGCAATCAACTCCTCGGCAACTCGCAGCACCGCATTAGGACGGGTTTTGAGCCACTCCCTTACCTTTGCATGCACAAGTATTGTCATCGCATCGTGATGCGCCAAAGTTGCTTGTTCTACTCCAGAGTCAATGGTCTCAATCCAAGCGCTTGCAGGATGTGACCCCGAAAGAGACGCAAGTTCTAGTGCACGGTTAACAGCCTTAGTCCATTCACTAGTCGAATCTTCAGGTGTGAGCATCTCTACGATTTGGTTCTTGTCTGGTCCACGCTCCTCTAGGGCTGAACGTTCAAGAAACCACGAGACGTATCGCTCGGCGATCTCGTCTACAATCTGGTCAGGATCAATCAGTTTTCTGCTCTGGATCATCGCTTGAGCCTCCGCACTCGCCAAATGCGCGTTAGCAAGGTGCAATACGGCGTCTTTCGCAAGGCGTCGAGCAGAATATCGCTCGAGGTATTTTGTACCAAGGCTCACTCGACTGAACCCCAAGGCACTAAACGCGGGAACCCCTGGCTCTATTGCTGCTGAACCGTGGTTTACCAGCACGTCCTCGGTGGGCTGATTCGCCTTAGCAGCGGCCTGCCAGTTCCCAATGGTATGTGCGATGAAATTCTGCTGAACCTTGGTATCTGTTGCCCATGAAACAAGTGCCGCACCAACAGTCTCAAACAACTCGATATCACTTGTGTATTGAACACCGCTCGCCGAGGTACTCCCTATTAGATAAGAACAAAATGGTCCACTGTTCGGAATGTCGTTTGCAAGTCCCGCGGCTTTCAACGCCATGAGTGACTTTCTCGGGACTTGGCTATTTTCATTTCCACCATGCCACCAGTACCCATTAAGAACTTCGCTGATCGCGGCGAGACTATTCGGTTGGATCCCTCCGACAGCTCCATCGCCCAATCCCAAGAACACTTCCGGGGTGTAAAGCAATGCAATTGAATCGCCACCCCACGTGGGCACAAGGGCTCTCAAGATGTCACAGACATCGACAAGAAGTCCCGCGCCAGTTCCTCCCGCAAGAGATGAAACAACAATTGCAAGCGGGGGGGCGGCCGCAACCGAAGGTGGCTTACCGATCGCCATCGTGTAGATACTCGCTAGTTCAGCATTTGACGCCGGATTGTTCAATCGATTAATCGAAAGCGAGAGACGATCCTTTATTGGCTGCGCATAGCACATGGCGATTGCTCTGCCGATTGCACGAAACTGTCCAGCTCCCATCATCAACGGCACCCTCAGCGCCTGGCCGTCTACCCTCCAGCCGAGCAACTCCGGTTCAACACCGGAGATCTTGTCAATTTTTCCTGAGACAGCATCAAATCCGACACCGTCGCCGATCAGGCCGAGATACTCCGAGTCGTCAAGGCTGCCTCCACCTTTACGAATTCCGTCTGGCACCGACGGAGTGTCAATGTGAAGGAATTGCCACCCTGCGGGAAATGATCCCTCCCACTCCAGATCCTTCAACCACTCTTTCAAGTCGCGCTTCAACACACGCAGTGTCTTGCCACCGGAGCCACCAAGCCCCACAAACAGTATTCTCCTGTACATTTTTGCCCCCTTGTTGTTTAAAAACTACCGCGGAAACTTTGGTGGCTCATTCGGAAGCGACCGGGGTGGAGACGTTGTGGGGGGCTTTGGTGCCTCCACTGGCGGCGGCTTGATAGGAGGGGCTGGGTCCCCCGAACGAATTTCAGCAGTGTTATTTGCAATTGAGGTTGAGGGGTCGGCATTGTTTCTTTGACTTAGGCCCTCTGCAGCAACTGACGAGGCCTCCCAGAGGTCGGCCGCCAAGTCGTCTGCTTTATCCCGGATGAGGTCTTCAGCGCCGCCAAAGCCCGAGCCTGAGCCGCGTCGCGGGACCAGAACTGTTACCCGGACCTTTATATTGCTTCTCAAGGAAAGGTCTTCCCTTCCGATTCGAGAGATGACGATGGCCTTTGCGAATGTGAGGGGTAACCCATCTCGCTCATGATTTGGCTGCCAGAAAGCCGCGGGAGTTGGGGTCACCATTTTAAGTCGCGACTCTGCGAATGGTCGAAAAAGACTCGGAATTCGTCTTTCGAATCGGAGTTCCCCGGCCTTTAAGGATGTGCGCTTTGGATCAGTCGTGACTGGTTCGAGAAGGTCAGGATTTGCCTTATAACTCTTTGTCTTCTGTCCAGAGTCTGTCCAGCGCAAAGTACCTCTTTCGGACGTACCAGGCTCAATTTCAGCTTCAGTCTCGTAGGCAAAAAGACTGTTGCCGTCGACTGTCTTGGCCGTCATCATGTTGATGCCCTTCAAAAGAAGGAGGGAAAGAAAAGCCACGACAATCGTCATGAGCACGGCAAATACGATTGCGAGGAGGATATTCCCTCTCTTACGAAGCTCTATTTCAACTTCGGCTCCAATTTGTGATGATGCTTGCTTCGTTGAGATTGTGATTGCAGCCCGCAGCGACTGTTCACAAGAAGCATCCTTGTTGACAGCATTGTTAACAGTTGCCACCGATAATTCGACCGGAGAACTATCAGCCCTAATCGCACCACTCAACTCTGATGGCATCCCGTCGACGCGTAGTTGCCAGGCGCCAAGTCCGCACTCATCGAGACTCGCAATCAATTTTGACGCGTCGTAGCTGGTGTCCTCACTTCGGGCCGGAGTCACCACGCATGATGATGACTCGATTGGCGAATTAGGAACGTCTCCCTCCTTGTCCACTTCTATGACACAATTCGGTGGGTTGATCTGAAATGCTCCGTCAACTGTTACTTCAGCCGGAAGTCGGTTTGGTGACGCCAGGAACGCCCCCGAAACAACTTCCAGCTCGGCGGTGAGACCCCCCGGATTCTTCATCGCCGTTGCGACGTCTGCTGGTTCCTTGTCGACGAAGAGCTTAAGTCGACCACCCACGAACAGCTCCTCGGGAAGCCCGTCCAACGATTTCGTAACGTTGTCGCGTCCGATCTCAAATTTGGGGTTAATAGGTTTAAGCCTCACGCAAACCTCGCCGGCGTTTTTAAGGGAAAGTCTCCACCCGGCATCAAGTAGTTCACGTGCGCCGCTGGTTGGCCGGTAGTACGAAAGTTTGTTTCCTTTTACCTCTGCTTCAAAGAGATTGGTGAGCGACTGACTACTACCGTCGGCGAGATCAATTGTGAATGCCCGATCATCGAGTGACTCCGCCCAAGAGGTGACCGAGATCCATTCCACTAGATGTCCGTCAATCAATGGCAACGTGCTTAGTTCGACAACCTGGACCGGGCATTCTTCAGGAAATATTGGTTTCCCGCCATCAGCAGCGGGCACGATATCGATCAAATAGCCGATCAAAGAATTGGTGTCCTCTACCGAAATCACTTCGCCGAGGTGTCGCGATCCAATCACACACCCCGATGAGGGAGCACGAGGGCTCGAGTCCTGGCCAGAGAACGAGGGTTGTCGATCTCCGGTCACTACTTGCATCGCATCCTGAGAAATGCGGCTTCGGTCCGGGTCCGGATTCTGGGGAGTCAGGTATACAACGAACGTGTTGATGTCGGACTTTGAGTACTCCTCCCCCAAACCGCCACTTCGACAAACCTGATCCTCAAGGCGCCTGACATCTCTTTGAACCTCATCGGGTTGACGCGAATCATTCGTGTCAAAAACTCCGTCGGTGAACCAAATGAGAACTCGACAATTTCGATTACTCGAATCATTGGAGAGAAACTCTTCTCTAGCCCGCTCAAGCGCAGCTACGTAGTTGGTGAAGCTTTCCTGGGTCTGATAATCATTCGGAACAAGTCGCCGGAGAGTGTCTTTTATCCGTCTTGCGTCGTCAGGAGTGGTGATTTTTGCGAACGGGACCACAACTTCTGCAGAGGCACCAAACTTGATGAGACTGAGGTTTTTGGCTCTATCTGCAATTTGTTGGAAACTGTCAACGAATCCGTCGATTGCCTCAAATCGCACGCCGCTTTTGTCAGACTCCCAAAGCGACTTGCTGTTATCAAGAAGAATTATCACGTCGAGATCACCCGAACGAAGGCTTCCTGACTCATTTCGGCAAACCTCGAGAGCACTCTCACTGAAATCAGCAAGAGAACTTTCCACCGAATAAGCGTCGGATGAAGCAGGAAAAAGTACCGCACCAACGGCCAGCACCCCAGAGACAAAATTGAATAAGGAACGATTCATGACGTGAACTGTCGGGAAAGCTCGTAACAGATCACAAAAAGATTCACGACACCTGTGATCCAAGCAAGCGTGGTCACGCTTGTCATGACGCGCGACGAAGATACGCGCCAGTCGAGAAATCGTCCGTCCGATCGAGACAACGCGATACGTTGACGAAACCAACCAAGAATCGCAACAGACACGAACATTCCCAGTGCAGTGCCGACGAAGTGAAGCGGGTCAACTTCCTTGATGCCTACAAAAAAAACGAGCCCAACAGTGACAAACGTGTTTAGGACGGCTAACAAGACAACAACGCTTGGTGGTCGACTTGAGTTCGCGAAACGTGAGGCCACCGAAGGCGAATTTGCCGTTTTGCTCGGAGAATTCGGGCCCGCGCCTCGACCCGGAGTTGACGGGCCAGTCGGGACTTTAGGCGGACCTAATTGCGCCATGAGCACCCACCACAAATAACCCCACGCTGTTTACCATCCCCCACCAGAAAATCAAGCTTTGATTATTGCGCGTTCAAAAAATCGATATGTTCCCACTTCCACTTTTGAATTCTTGGACCAACCCAAAACAAATAAATTCCCGCAGTCACAATTATCAATAGAAGCCAAAGTAACCAACGTCCAAAAAGACCCACTGCTGAACCAGTGAATACAAGCTTTTTTCCATCAATATATGAATGCTTCGCTTTCCAACGCTCTCTTAAAACAAGCGCGAACGGATACATAATCCCGAGGGTTAGCAAAGTGAGAATAAATCCCAATATCGCAGTGCCGATGTAGGTGGCAGCACCACCGTCAAATGTAAACCGTTTGGAATTCGTTTGCATCAATTTGCCTCCTGACTTGTTTACAACCACAAAATAGTGCCAAACCCCCAATTCCACCAATTACGGCTCGGTCAGGCGAACACGCAACACCTTCTGTATATAATGTCGTCTGTAATCATCCAGACGATCTGAGGGGCTTGGCCCGTCGAAGATCACCAACCGGTCTCAAGTCGGTGGTAACGCCAAGTTCGATGAAAGGAAGAATAATGAGTAAAAGTAACCGTGAGAATCGTGTTTATATGAAGCCGAATAAACCGGCAACAGAAATGACCGAAGAAGAAATCCATGCGTTTGCCGAGGAAATGTACGACCACATAATGGGCACTTTGCCCGAGCGCGAAGAGAGCGACGGAAAGTAAT
>Ga0194129_10008862_pt1 | contig 11478 bp, 7 predicted proteins | sample TA2KigCa35mmetaG_FD_150862 | JGI IMG/M metagenome (GOLD analysis project Ga0194129, IMG submission 150862) | Freshwater microbial communities from Lake Tanganyika, Tanzania - TA2015038 Kigoma Deep Cast 35m | ecosystem: Environmental > Aquatic > Freshwater > Lake | place: Tanzania: Lake... | reverse complement strand
GGGGGGGGGGGGGCGGGCGCGGGGGGGGGCCGACGGGGGCCGGGGGGGCCGCGGGGCCGGGGGGGGGGGGGGGGGGGGGGGGGGGGGGGGGGGGGGGGGGGGGGGGGGGGGGGGCTTGATCATTTTGGTTTTGTGTATATATGGCGCACAGATAACAAGAGCCTGGCACCTGTTGGACCCGTCGGACGCCCCCGCCCACGCCCCCGCCCAGGCCCACGCCCAGGCCCCCCCCTCCGTCGCCCACGCCATCGCCCCCCCCGCCTTTATGCTCCTCACCGGCGACGTGGAGCGCTGGTGGTCGCGCGCCCGCGCCTGGTACGCCCCCCCCCCGGGGGGCGGCGCGCTCACCGACGCCCACAAGCGCGCCCAGATGCGCCAGCTCTCGCGGGACCTCGGGCGCGGCTGCGCCGGGTGCCACGCGCGCGGCTTTGAGGGCTACACCGACCACGGCCTCATCGCCGCGCAGATGATGGCGGTGAGCGCTGAGCACGGGGTGGGCTGCGCGGGCTGCCACGTGGGGGCGCGGGGGCTGAGCGCGCTGGGGGCGCGCGCGCTGCTCATGTGGCGCTACTCTTATGAGGAGGGGCGCGACTGCGCCGACTGCCACCCCCCGGGCGCGCGCTTTGAGGCGCTCACGCCGCTTGGCGAGGAGTCGCGCGAGGCGGTGGAGCGGGCGATGAGGCGCCTCGGCGCCGCCCTCGCGCTCCCGCCCCCGCCCCCGCCCCCGCCCTCACCCCTCGCGCCCTGAGACCCTCATGCACGCGCTCATCCTCGCCCTCAACTACTACCCCGACCTCCTCGGCAACGCGCCCATCCTCGTGGGGCTCGCCGAGGGGCTCGCCGCCCGCGGCCACCAGGTGAGCGTGGTGTGCGCCTTCCCTCACCACGAGACCGGGCGCGTGGACCCGCGCTACCGCGGGCGCCTCACCGCCGTGGAGGAGCGCAACGGCGTCAAGGTCTACCGCGCCTACATCAAGGAGGACACGGGGGGGCTGCGCGGCAAGGCGCTCAACTACGCCAGCTTTAGCGCCAGCTCCCTGTGGGCGGCGCTGCGCCACCTGCGCGGCGTGGACGTGGTCTTTACGCCCTCGCCCCCCCTCACGCTCGGGCTGGTGGACATCGCCCTGCGCCGCCTCTGGGGCGCGCCCTACGTGTACAACGTGCAGGACCTCTTCCCGGAGGTGGCGGTGAGGCTAGGCGCGCTCACCCACCCGGGGGCGATTCGCGCCTTTGAGCGCCTTGAGCGCGAGGTGCTCACGCGGGCCGACGCGGTGGCGGTGATCTGCGAGGGCTTCAAGCGGCACGCGGTGGGCCTCGGCGTCGACCCCGGCCGCGTGGCGGTGATTCCCAACTTCACGGACGCGGACCTCATCACGCCGCGCGCCGAGAGCCCCTACCGCGCCGAGTGGGGGATCGGGCCCCGCGAGACGGTGGCGCTCTTCAGCGGGCGCATGGGGCACAGCCAGGCGCTCGACGACGTGGCGGCGGCGTGGGCGCTCCTCCGTCCTCGCGCCGAGGCGCTCGGGCTGCGGCTGGTGATGGTGGGGGACGGGCAGGCGCGCGAGGCGGCGGTCAAGGCGCTCGGCGGCGACCCCCGCGTCACCTTCGCCCCCACCCAGCCCCGCGAGCGCCTCGGCGACCTGCTCGCCCTCGCCGACGTGGGGCTCGCGCCCCTCAAGGCGGGCCTGAGCGGCGCGAGCGTGCCGAGCAAGCTGCTGGGGCTGATGGCGGCGGGGCGGGCGGTGGTGGCGCAGGCGGAGGAGGGCACCGACACGGCGCGCCTGGTGCAGGAGGCGGGCTGCGGGCGCGTGACGCCCCCCGGGGACCCCGCGGCGCTGGCGGCGGCCGTCGAGGGGCTCGCGGGCGACCCGGCGGGGCGCGCCGCCATGGGCGCGGCGGGGCGGGCGGCGGTGGAGGGGCGCTTTAGCGCGCCGGCGGTGGTGGCCCGCTACGAGGAGCTGCTCTTGGCGGTGGTGGCGCGGGCGCGCGCGGCGCGGGGGAGGCGGGGCTGATGTGCGGCCTGATCGGCTACGCCGCCCCCGCGCACCCGGTGAGCGCTGAGGCGCTGGCCCGCGGGCGCGACGCCATGGTAGCGCGCGGCCCCGACGGGGCGGGGCTGTGGCGCAGCGCCGGCGCCTCCCCCGCCGCCGCCCTCGCCCACCGCCGCCTCGCCGTGGTGGACCTCAGCGCGGCGGGTCACCAGCCCATGCTCAGCCCCTGCGGGCGCTACGCGCTCGTGTATAACGGCGAGCTCTATGAGCACGACGCCCTGCGCGCCGCCGCCGCCGGCCACGGCGCGCGCCTGCGGGGGCGCAGCGACACCGAGGCGCTCCTGCACCTCCTCATCCACGAGGGGCGCGCCGCGCTCGAGCGCCTCAACGGCATGTTCGCGCTGGCGTTCTGGGACGACGCGCGCGGCGAGCTGCTCCTCGCGCGCGACCGCTTTGGCGAGAAGCCCCTCTACGTCCGCGCCCTCCCCGGGGGCGGCGTGGCCTTCGCGAGCGCCCTCCGCGCCCTGCTCGCCGCCGACCTCGCCCCCCTCGCCCTCGACCCGCAGGCCCACAGCGACCTCCTCGCCCTCACCTACACGCCCGGCCCCGCCACCGCCCTGCGCGGGGTGGAGCAGCTCGGGCCCGGGGAGTGGCTCCGCTGGCGCGCGGCGGAGGGCGCCTCGCGCGGGCGCTTCTGGGCGCCGCGCCTCGCCCCCGCCGCGCCGCCCCCCCCGGCGCGGGGGCTGGCGGCGGCGGCGGCGTGGCTCCGCGCGGACCTCACGCGCGCCGTGCGCGAGCGGCTGGTGGCGGACGTGCCCGTGGGGCTGATGCTGAGCGGGGGGCTCGACTCGAGCGCGCTGCTCTGGGCGGCGAGCGAGGCGGGGGCGCGCGAGCTGCGGACCTTCACGGTGTCGTTCGGCGAGCGCGGGTTTGATGAGTCGGGGTACGCCCGCGAGGTGGCGGCGCATTTCGGCGCCCGCCACCACGAGGAGCGCGTCTCCCCGCGCCCCGAGGAGTTCATGGACCCGCTCATGGACGCCCTCGACGCCCCTTTCGCCGATAGCAGCGCGATTCCGCTCTGGTACCTGTGCCGCGCCGCCCGCCGCGAGGTGACGGTGGCGCTCGGCGGGGACGGCGGCGATGAGCTGCTGGCGGGCTACGGCACGCACCTCGCCGGTGAGCTCGCGCGCCTCTATCGCCTCCTCCCCTCCCCCCTGCGCGCCCTCGCCCGCCAGGGCGCTGAGGCGCTGCCGGTGCGCCACGGCAAGGTGAGCCTCGACCTCAAGCTCCGGCAGTTCACGCGGGCGGCGGAGGGGGGGGCGGCGGCGGCGCACTTTGGGTTTAAGGAGTTCCTGCCCGCCCCGCTGCGCGCCGCCCTCCTCGCCCCCCTCGCGGCGCGGGCGCGCGAGGAGGGCGACGCCCCGCCGAGCCCCCCGCTGAGCCCCCTGCGCCTTTTCGCCCCCCACTTTGAGGGGGCGGAGGGGGCGGGCGAGGCGCCGCTCCACCGCGCGCTGCGCTGCGATCAGCGCCTGTACCTCCCCGACAACATCCTCGTGAAGGCCGACCGCGTAAGCATGGGCCACAGCCTCGAGCTGCGCGCCCCCTTCCTCGACTTCCGCCTCGCCGACGCCCTCAACGCCCTGCCGCCGTCGCTCAAGCTGCGCGCGGGGACAGGGAAGGTGGTCCTGCGCCACGCGCTCGAGGGGCGCGTCCCCCCCGCCGTCACCCGGCGCCGCAAGCAGGGCTTCAATGTCCCCATGGCGGCGTGGCTCTCGGGGCCCCTGCGCCCGCTCTGCGATGACCTGCTGTCGGCGGAGATGGTGGGGCGGGCGGGGCTGTGGGACCCGCGGGTGGTGGACCTCCTCCGCCGTGAGCACGCGACGAGGGCGGCGGACCACTCGCGCGCGCTGTGGGCGATGCTGTGCTTTATGGGGTGGTGGGGGAGGGTTTCCCCTGCGCGGGCGGGCGCTTAACAAGAGCCTGGCACCTGTTTTTCATCTGTTTTTCCCTGTTTCTAGCGCACCCCCGACAGGTCCACCAGCGCGTGCCAGTACGCCCGCGGCGCCCCCGCCAGGTCCTCCACCTCCACCGTCAGCGCCGCCAGCGCGGGCGCCACGCCGAGGGGGGCGGCGCTCGGGGGCAGAGCGAACTCCGCCGCGTGCTGCGCGCCCTGCGCCGCGCCCTCATACACCCGCGCCCGATTCACCCACAGCCGCACCCGCCGCCCCGGGCGCGCCTGCACCTCCGCTCGCCCTCGCCCCCCGCGCCGCCAGACGCGCAGCGACACATCCTCCCCCCACGGGTGCTGCAGCCCTGGGCCCTCTAGCGGCGCGGCGCGCGCCACGCGCGCCGATTCGAGGCACAGCGCCTCTAGCCACGACACGGTGCGCGTGTTGTCGTCGCGCAGCGCCCGCGGGAAGCCCACCGCCACCGCCACAAAGACGCGGTCGCGCCCGTCCGCCGCCTCGAGGTAGGCCACCTCCTGCACCGAGGTGCCCGGCAGGCGCCCCACGTTGTTGTAGACGCGCGCCCCCGCCCCGAGGAGGGCGCGGGGGGCGCCCTTGAGGCGGTCGCGCGCCTTGAGCATCGTGTCGCGGAGGAGGTCGCGATCGAGGACGTGGAGGGGGAGGCGCTCCTCCTCGGGCAGCTCATCGGCCAAGAAGAGGCGGCGCTGGAGCTCGTGGAGCTCGGCGAGGGTGGTGCAGTTGCCGCCGCAGCCCCGCCGCGCCGCCGAGCGCCCGCGGCGGGGGGGCAGGAGCACCTCGCCGCCGCCCTCGCGCAGGCGCACCTCTGGCGAGTCGCGGAAGCCCTTGCCCCGCGCGCGCCCCCCGTAGCGCGAGCGCAGCTCATAGGTGGGCAGCCCCCAGCGCGGCGACAGCAGCCTCTCGTTGACCTCGTCGAGCCCGGCGATCTCCATGAGCAGGTTATAGCTGGGGTTGGAGCTGTGCATCAGCGCCTCATAGATGAGGTCGCGCAGCGGGCCGCGGTAGGGGCCGTCGAGGCCGCGCATCTCCACCTCCGCCGCCCCCGTCAGCGCGTAGCGCCCCACGCTGATCAGCGCGCCCACCGCCGCGGCGAGCTTGACGGTGGAGGCGGGGTGGAAGTGCGCGTCGCGGTCGCGGAACGCCGTGTCGAGGTAGCTGTAGTAGTAGAGGCGCGGCTGCCCCCCCGTGCCGCGCTCCACGCGCCCCACGAGCGCCCGCGGCGAGGGGAGGGGCGCGAACAGGGCGGGGCCGAGGCGGCGGGCGAGGAGGTCGCGGTCGGCGAGGAGGCGCACGAGGTCCCCCCACCCCTCCCGCGCCCGCCCTCGGTCCACCGGCACCTCCACCTCCCCCGCGCCCTCCCCCGCGCCCTCCCCCCCCGCCGCCCCAGCGCTCGAGGCGCGCGCGAGCGCGCCGAGGAGCGTCACCCCTAGGAGCGTCGCCCTCAGGAGCCGCGCCGCGCCCCTCAAGGGAGCAGCCTCAGGGGCGTCAGGCGCAGCAGGAGGGGGATGACGGCGCGGTTGGCGACGATCGCCTTGTGCCCGAACTGCGACTGGATGTAGAGCAGCTTGGCGCGGCGCGCGCGGCGGGAGAAGCCCTCATAGGAGTCGGGCATCTTGGGCTCGAGGGTGGCGTAGGGGAAGCGCTCGATAAAGCGCTTGGAGGCGCGCGAGGTGTCGGAGCTGATGAGGATGAGGCGCTTGCCCTTGGGGTGCTCGACGAACTGCGTAAACTCCTCCTGCCCGCTGTAGAGCGCGTCGAGCAGAATCATCTCCGTCACCTTGCTGTAGTCCACCCAGTGGGTCATGGTGCGGTAGGCGCCCGAGTGCCCCACCACCACCCAGTGCCCCCCGGGGACGCGGACGTTGTGCTGGATGATGTGCCGCCGGAGGTCGGTGAGCGCCGTCCACTTCACCTTGTCGTTTTTGCTCTTGGGGGCCTCGGGGACGATGAACATGGCGTTCTGGCGGCTCGCGCTGAACTGCTTGGGGAGCTGAAACTCGCGCCAGGCGCGGTCGGCGCTGGAGTTGTAGCCGTGCACGTAGATGACCGCGCCGGCGGTGTGGTAGTCGTAGCCGGGGGGAGTCCAGATGTGGGTGGAGCCCGCCTTGCCCTTGAGGTGCACGTGGATGCCCCCCTCCAGAGTCTCCTCGCGCAGAGTGTCGCGGGGGGGGGCGCCCTTGGTGGCGGGGGCGGCGCCCTTGGGGGTGGGGGCGGCGGCGGCGGGCGCGGGGGCGAGCGCGGCGGCCAGCAGGAGCGCGGGCAGGAGGGCGGGCAGGAGCGCGGACAGGAGCGCGTTCTGGGCGCGAGGGCGGCGAGGGGTGGGGGCGTGGGTCAGGGGGTGGGTCATGGCGTCTGCGGCGGCTCCACTGGCGGGCGGGGGGGGGGCGGGGGGGCGGGGCGCGCCGACGGGTGGGGGGCGCGGAGGACGCGCTGCTGCCCCCGCTCGCACCCACCCGCGCCCTCAAAAAAGACCTCCACGCCGTAGCGGTTGCTCAGGTCAAAGGCGGGGGCGGCGAGGGGGGCGCCGGCGCGCCGCGTGAGCAGGAGGAGGTGCGGCTGGGTCACAAAGTAGCCAAACTTGAACGGCAGGGGCGCGGGCGCGCGCGCCTTGAAGTCGGCGCGCAGGTCGGGCTGGCAGTGCTTGGCGAAGGTCGTGGAGCTCGGCGGCGGCTGCTCGTAGCTCCCAAAGAGGGCCACGTCCCACTCCGCCGCGCGCTCCCGGACGAGGCGGTAGGGGATGGCGGTGTCGTCCATGACCACGCGGCGGGCGCGGGCGAGGATGAGACTCCGCACGTCGTCAAAGCCGCGCATGTGCATGAGGTACGAGGCGGCCTTGACGAGGGCGTTGAACTCGCCGCGCCGCAGGAGGTGCGCCGCGAAGCCGCGCTGCCGGTGCAGGCGCTCGTCGTTGAGGTTGCCCTTGAGGAACACCACGCGCCGGGGGGGGGGCGGGGGGGCGCCGGGGGCGAGGCGGGGGCGAAAGTGCACCTCCACCCCGGTGACCCACGCCCAGGGCGGCAGGCCGGGGGGCGGCGCGGGGGGCGCGGGGGCGCCCTCGAGGTCCCCGGAGGGGCTGAGGGCGACGGCGCGGTACGAGAGCACCTCATAGTCGAGGAGCGCGAGCGTGCTGAGCAGCACCGCCGTCACCCCGCTGTAGGGGGCGGCGCCGAGGCGGGGGCTGCCCTGCTTGCCGCTCATCTCGCGGGTGATGAAGAAGTTGCGCGCGAGGTGCCCGGCGAGGTAGGCGCGGAGCGTCTTGAGCGATTCGCCGACGTCGCGCGCGTCTCGGGGCGGGGTGGGGAGGAGCCCCTCGTCCTCGAGGGCGACGAGCAGGTAGTCGCGGCTGTCGGGGAACAGCTGCAGGGCGTTGAGGAGGTCGGGGCCCGAGAACGGGTAAAAGACCGGGCGCGCGTCCCCGGCGAGCCCCTGCGCCTCCACCCACCCGCGCACCCTCGCCCGCGCCGGCGCCGCGCCCTCCGCCCACAGCCGCCCCACGGCGGCGGCGTGGGCTCTCCACGCGGCGATCTGCGTGGCGGCGGGCGGGAAGCCCTCGCCGAGGGGCGGCAGCCCCGCTAGCCAGCGCGCCATGTCGTCGGGGGTGGCGGCGGGGGCGGGAGCGGGGGCGGCGCACAGGACGCGCGCGGGGGCGCACAGGGCCAAGAGGAGCAGCGCCGCGAGGGCGGGGAGGGGGAGGGGACTCTTCAAGTGGGACGCCCTTGAGCGGGCGGCGCGGGCGGCACGCCGCTGTGGATGCTCTATATACATCGCGCCGCTCGAGGTGAGAAGCCACAGAGGAGGCGCGCTCGGGGGGAGGGGCCCCTCAGAGCGCCCGCCACCCCCAGGGACGCGACGGGTCGGGGACCAAGTAGACCACCTCGCCCGCCTCGTCGCGCGCGGGCAGCTCCCAGCGCGCGTACTGCGCCCGAATCACCTCCTCTGGCACCTGGCGCGCCCGGGCGAGGTTGCCGCGCAGGGCGCGATCGAGGGGCGCCACGAGCACCTCGAGGCGCACGCGCGCCCCCGCGCCCTCCCCGAGCGCGAGCAGGGGCGCGCGGTGGGCGCGCGTGAGCGACGTGGCGTCCCACACCGCCTCCTCGCCGCGCGCGAGGTGGCCCCGGAGGCGCTCTAGGGCGAGCGCAAAGACCTCGCGGTTGCGCGACTGGTCCTCCGCGCGCCCCGTGAGCGCGAGGCGGAGGTCGTCCATGCACACGACGGCCGCGCCGGGGTGAGCGCGCGCCACCCACGCGCTCTTGCCCACCCCGCTCGGCGCGCAGGTGACGTGCAGGGCGGGGGCGGCGGGCGGGGGCGCGGCGGGCGGGGGCGCGGCGGGCGGGGGCGCGGCGGGCGCGCGCAGCGCCGACGCCACCTCCTCGGCGCTCGGCGCCTCGCCGCGCGCGAGGGCGCCCTGGAGAGCGAGGAGAGTCAGCGGCGCGCTCAGGGCTCCTCCACCTCCTCCACCCCCACGTCCTCCTTGCCGCTCAGCACGCCCACGTGCACCTCAGCGAGCTGCCCGGCGTCCACCAGCGACGGCGCCTGCGTCATCAGGCACGACGCCTTCATGGTCTTGGGGAACGCGATCACGTCGCGGATGCTCTGCGTGCCCAAGAGGAGCATCACCAGGCGGTCCATGCCGATGGCGAGCCCGCCGTGGGGGGGCGTGCCGAACGAGAGGGCGTCGAGCAGGAAGCCGAACTTGCTGCGGCTCTCCTCCTCGCTGAGCCCGAGCGTCTTAAACATCTGCGCCTGCACCTCCGCCCTGTGGATGCGGATGCTCCCGCCGCCGAGCTCATAGCCGTTGAGCACCACGTCGTAGGCCTGCGCCTGCACCTTGAGCGGGTCGGTGGCCATGAGGCCCACGTGCTCGGGCTTGGGCGCCGTGAAGGGGTGGTGCATGGCGTAGTAGCGCTTGTCCTCCTCGGAGTACTCAAAGGAGGGGAAGTCCACCACCCACAGGAAGCGGTAGTCGTCGTCGCGCGTGAGCTTAAAGTGGCGCGCGAGGTGCTGGCGGAGGGCGCCGAGGGCGGCGAACACCACCTTGTCGGAGTCGGCCACAAAGAACGCCAGGTCGCCCTCCTCGAGCCCGAGGCGCGCGCCGAGCGCCTGGAGGGCGCCCTCTTCGAGGAACTTGCCGAACGTGGACTGCCACTCGCCGCCCTCCTTGAGGCGGCACCAGGCGAGGCCCTTGGCGCCGTACTCCGCCACCACGCGCGTGAGCCCGTCGAGCTCCTTGCGCGTGAGGTCGCCCACGCTCTTGGGCAGGCGCACCGCCCGCACGGACCCCCCGCCCGCCACGGCGCCGCTAAAGACGCTGAAGCTGGAGGTGGCCACGAGGTCCGACACGTCACAGAGCTCGAGGTCGTAGCGCACGTCGGGCTTGTCGCTGCCGTAGCGGCGCATCGCCTCGTCGTAGGGCATGCGGGGGAAGGGGCGGGGGATGTCGAGGCCCTTGACCTCCTTGAACACGGCGGCGAGGAGCCCCTCCACCACCTCGTACACGTCCTCGGGCGTCACGAACGACAGCTCCATGTCGATCTGCGTGAACTCGGGCTGGCGCTCAGCGCGCAGGTCCTCGTCGCGGAAGCAGCGGCAGATCTGGAAGTAGCGCTCGTAGCCGCCCACCATAAAGAGCTGCTTGAAGAGCTGCGGGCTCTGCGGGAGGGCGTAGAAGCGCCCGGGGTGGACGCGGCTGGGCACGAGGTAGTCGCGCGCGCCCTCGGGGGTGGCCTTGGTGAGGATGGGCGTCTCGAACTCCCAGAAGCCCTGGCTCACGAGGAAGTTGCGGACCGCCATCGCCGTCTGCGAGCGGACGCGCATGGCGCGCTGCAGGGGGGCGCGGCGGAGGTCGAGGAAGCGGTACTTGAGGCGCAGGGGCTCGCCGGCGTCCACCTCGTCGCGGATGGGGAAGGGGGGGGGCGCCGCCTCGTTGAGAATCGCCGCCTCGTGGATGGCGACCTCGACCTCGCCGGTGGGAATCTTGGCGTTGGCGTTGGCGCCGCGGCTCTCCACCACGCCGCGGACGGCGATGACGAACTCGCTGCGCGCGGCGATGGAGACCTGGTAGGCGTCGTCGTTGAGCGTGGGGTCGAAGCGGAGCTGGGTGACGCCCTCACGGTCACGGAGGTCGATGAAGGTGCAGCCGCCGTGGTCGCGGCGCGCCTGCACCCACCCCATCAGCACCACCTCGGCGCCGACGTCGGTGCCCCGGAGGGCGCCGTTGTTGTGTGTTCTCTTGAGCTCTGTGAGGAATCGCATGGGTGGGGGGGCTCCGTGGAGAGGGGTCTTGCGCGCGTGAGCGGCGCGGGGGGGTTGTATCAGAGCGCGGGGGGCGCGTCTAGCGTGTAGCGGGCGCGCGGCGGAGGGCGAGCGCGCTCAGCGCGGCGAGCAGCCACGAGGAGCCGCGGCCCCGCCCCCCTCCGCTGAGCAGCCCGGGGGGCTTGCGGCGTTGCGCTGACTCGAGGGGGAAGTGCTACGCTCCGAGAGGCTCACGCCACATCCGGATTCCATAGCCCCCCCCCACAGGATCACTCATCATGAAGACACACCCGCGCCACCCGCGCCGCCCGCGCCTCGCCCGCTGCGGCGCCCTCGCCCTGCTCGCCCTGCTCGCCGCCTGCGAATCGACCCTGCCGAGCGGCTACAGCACCCACGACGACGTCGGCAAGTTCATCGGCGGCCTCACCCGGACCTACGCGACGGGGCAGCGCGTCACCATCAGCTTCTACGGCGAGCAGAGCCAGAGCGAGGACCTCGCCGTCGAGTCGAGCGACCCCGCGCTCCTCAAGCCCATCGCCGACCTCGACGGCGCGCTCGAGGTGGAGGGGGCGGGGCCCTGCCTCGGGGAGGCGCTCTGCGAGGCGCCGGCGGGGGAGGGCGCCCCGCCGGAGGCGCAGGGGGCGGGCGGCGTGGTCCGGCAGCGCTTTGAGCTCGTGGGGGAGGGGGCGGCGTCGCTCGTGTTCAAGGACGGCGGCGAGGTGGTGCGCGAGGTGCCCATCCGGCTCGTCAAGGCGACGCGCGTGGAGGCGCACGTGTACTACGGCGGCGCCGCCGCCAAGCTCGGCGGCGACACGCGCCTCGCGGACGGGGCGCGCTTCGTGGCGGGGCGCGCGCACAAGATTCAGCTGATCCCCTACTTGAACGACAAGCCCCTCTACCTCTCCGAGCTGCTCACCCCCCCCACCACCGCCGGGGCGACCCTAGAGCACACCTACACGCCGCTCTGGCGCGAGGGGGTGGTGCTGGAGGTGCGCCCCGAGGCGCTGGCGGGCGACGCCGCGGAGGGGCGCCCCTTCTCTCTGCGGGCGGCGCTGGCGGGGGTGGACTACGCCCTCAGCCTCCAGGCGGCGCCGCCGAGCGCCGTGCGCGACCTCGTGGTGAGGATCTCGCGCGACGCGCCCGAATCCCGCGTGGGCGACGACGGCGTCACCACCGAGGTGCCCGTCGCCATCGCCTTCGCGCAGGGGCGCGACGAGGCGGGCGCGCCCGTCTATGGGGCGGAGGTGGTG
>Ga0194129_10008861_pt1 | contig 11478 bp, 9 predicted proteins | sample TA2KigCa35mmetaG_FD_150862 | JGI IMG/M metagenome (GOLD analysis project Ga0194129, IMG submission 150862) | Freshwater microbial communities from Lake Tanganyika, Tanzania - TA2015038 Kigoma Deep Cast 35m | ecosystem: Environmental > Aquatic > Freshwater > Lake | place: Tanzania: Lake... | reverse complement strand
GGCAAGTACTCGCCGTCGCTCGAAGCGGCGTTCCGCATCGCCGAGGTCTTCGGAAAGCGCGTCGACGAAGTGTTTCAGCGACCGACGAAAAAATCCAGAAACCCCTCCCGGATCCGATCCCCCTGAAGATCCAGTTTCCTAGCAGCCAAATCCCCAAAATCGGATTTTGGCCGGGACCGGATAGAAACTGGACCAACGTTGCGCCCCAACGAGTAACAAATGTAGTTTCTTAGGAGCGACAGCCCCGTCGCCTCGCTCCCACGCGACGCGTTCTGGGGTGCCGGCGCGGGCCACCAACTCACGCTCGTCGTCCCGCGCCGGCGCATCATCGCCATGCGCAATCAGCGGCGAAGCCAGCGTCCGCAAGTCGGGCGTGAAGGTCGGACCGGGATTGCGGGCGCCAGCGTCGGCGGCCGCGGCCTCAGCGGCTCAGATTGCAGATCGTTTCTTCATCCGATCTGACAGATCGACGTCTACCCAGAGTGATCTCGCGCATGCGCAACCCCCTAAAGGGGGTTTGCGCGGTGCGCGAAATCGACTCCACGCGGGTTTCGCGCATGCGCCAAACATTGCGCGAACTTTGCGCGAGCGAGCGTCATTTGGTCAGCGGTTTGTGCCCTAACCTTATGCTTCCCCGTTTCTTACCTTCGCGCAGGTGTCCGAGCTCTACCGCCTTTTTTATGCGAGCCTCCAGCGTCCTTTTAGCGGCGCCGGTCCCGCTCAAGTTCTCCAGCACCGCTCTTCGCGTGGTTTCGGACCCGATTTGCGGCGCCAATTCGCTCACGGTTTCCACCACGTCGGCGATGCTAACCACCGACTCGGTGCGCTTGCCATGCACGTTATTTCGCCACGCCTCGTAGTCGAAGGACGGGTCCAGCGAGTAGGTCGCGGTTTCTGGGTCGAAGACTACACCACGCGGTGTAAACACCTCCGTGTTGTTGGCCTTCCCGCACGCCAGCACCAGCAATCGCCCGTTCTTGTTGTCGCCCGGTGCGAGCTGCAGCTCACACCGCACGCGTGAGTAAAACGCTTTCGACCCGCGGCCAAAGGCACCTGCGTTGAAGCGATCGCCCGCCATCGCCACGTTATCCGCGCCGCTGCGAGCGTGGTGAATGATTAGCAGGGCAGCCTCTGGACACCCTCGCCGGTGAACCTCACGCAGCGCCCGCAACGTGCCCACCATGTCCACCGTCTTCGATTCGTCGCCATCGATCATGTCCGCCAGTGGGTCGAAGATCACGAGATCTGGCTTTTCGGCTTTCAAAGTGGCAATCATCCGCGCCGCGCCGCCACCTTCGCTTGGTCTGAGGTCGCATTCGGCACCGGGCGTCAGCGCAAGGATGCGCAACTTATCCTCGACGGCGGCAACTTCATCCTCGCTGAGCGTCCTCTGCATCTTGGTGAGGTCGCGCTTCCACCGTCGGATACCGTTCTCGCTCGATAGAAACGCGACCCGCGGTGGGTTGTCTCCCACCTTTAGACCGAGCCAACCACGGCCCGTGATGAGGCATACAGCGAGCCAAAGAGCCAGCCGCGTCTTCCCTAGCCCTCCCTGCCCCACCAGCGAGGTCCATTCACCTCGCTCAAGGTAGCCATCTCCCAGCAGATAAGCCCCGGGATCTTCCTGATACGCGAGAAACCTCGATGGCGGCCAGAGCGGCATAGGCTCAGTCGTAGTGGTCGCAGAGCTCGGCGGGATCCCGTCGCCCACGTTGCGGTCTGTGCTTACGGTCCGCGTTCGCTGTTCACCATATCCCTGCGCGGCCAAGGCCCGGCCAGCGGTCTTGAAATCGCCGCCATGGTCGAGGAGCGCGTACACGTGCCACGGCTTGTAGGTCTTCCCAGCCTCCAGCGGCGCGGCGTTCGAGCTGAAGACGTAGAAACGGCCCGGGACCTCGTCCCATGTCGCCCCGACCCCGTAGGACTTACCCGGCCGCGTCCACCGCTTCCCTGCATCACCCATCGAGGTCCAACCATGCCGACGCAGGAGCTCGAAGAAGTCGCCGTGGGCATCGTAATCGTCGCCCGGCCGCGTGCCATCGACGAGTCGGGAACCGGGCAACCTCTCCTCCGGTGCAGCGAACGGCACCGGCTCGGGCGAGTACGGGAGCACCTGCGCATCATCAGCGAGAAAAACCGCGGGATCATAGGATACGAAGCAGGCTCGGCTCACGTCCCTGCACGCTTCATCGATCTCGAGGTCGAACTGCCTGAGGAAGTGGTGCTTCATTGCCCGGAAAGCCTCCTCGTGCGTTCGCCCCAGATCCACTAGCATCAGCACCTTTAGACCATTCCCGCTCGGTGAGAGGAAACACCCGAAGGTGTGCGGGTCGGCCTCGATGTGCTCTCGGTACCCCACCAACTGGTCGCCAAGCTGGTCGAGATCGGCGCATATCAGGCCAGAGCGCTCGCGCAGCCCATCGATTGATCGCCTTTCAAATATGCCGGATGGTATTGCAGCGGGCAGCCTTAGCTTCTCAGCCTTGGCGGCATCGGTATCGCCGCGAGCCAACGCATCACGGACGCGCCGAATCGGCTCGGCCCAGCGGCCCTTGCGAATCCCGTCGATGAAGTCGGTAAGGGTGATTGTCTCGAGCGACGGTCGAGCCATCACCGTGCTCGTAAACGTGAATTTGGTTTGATCCGCACTCATGCGCCACCTCAACGCGACCGACGCACGCTCGACTTCAAAAAGAGGGCGCGGCCGAAATGCCACAGGAGAACACCATCAGAGAGTTCAAGAACCCGGCGAAGGACCTCGACGCGACCGCTCGCGAGATCCTGCCGAACGCAGGTCGGAGCGTCGCCAAATTCGGCGGTAGCGTGCTCACGCAGCGACCGGGTGTACTGAAAGCCGGGAAACGAAAGATGCCGGTCCTCGCGGAAGGGCGACCGGCAGGAGCGCCGAGGCTCGCCGGGCAGTCCAAGCGCCCTCCACGCCGCAAAAACGCTCACTTTTGCTTTGGCGGCGTCGAGGGTTTGCCGCCTTCCGTCTTGCTCGCCTCTAGCTGCAGTTCCAAACTGACTCCAGTTCCTGATCAGTCCAGACGCCCGGCGGGTGCCAGCCCCCGGGCGCTTTAGTTCTCCGATCATCGCGCCTTCCCTCCCTTCGGAGCCGCGGCCACCGGATCAATCGCGCCGGAGACCAATTTGCGAACGCTGGACTCGGTGAATCGCACCGTGCGCTCGTTGATGTGGACCGCGGTGATCTGGCCGCGCTTGGCGAGGTTCCTCGCGGTGTGCGAGGTCTTGCAGTTGAAGCCCAAAACCTCGTTGACCTCGCGAAAGGTAAGGAGGCGATCAGGTCGGAGCGAAGGTTCGTTTTGGTTCATAGTGCGTCTCTTCCCAACGCACACTTGTCCAAAACCCGCCTCCTTCGAGGGATCGTAAATGCCCTAATCGGCGGTCTGAGCCATAAAGTTTTCGTGCGTCCGCCTCATATCGGCCCGGATATCGATTTCCCTCTGTGTGAGTTTACCTTGGGGATTTCTAGTAGCGGCGGCGTACTGTTCACCGGAAATCTCCGATACACGGGCGCGGAGCGTGGGCAGCATTCTGCACGTAAGGTCTGGCGCCTTCGAATAGCAGTAGAAAAGCGGTTCGCGTACCGTCTCCGAATTCGGCGGCAGGCTTGCTACAGAGGAGAGCGCGAAAAAGTAGGCGCGGCGATCTGGAACGGCCCGCCACAAATCAGTGAGGCTGCGCGATCCCTTCAGCGAGAAGGCGAACGTGGGCCATAGCAGCAAATGCACACCTCCGAATTTCAAGTCCCTCCGAGGACGGCCTTGGGGAGCTGGAGGCTCCGCGCTCACGCTTCTACCCTCCCCTTCGCCCGCGCGAGGCTCACCTCGTCGGCCGGCGCCGGAATTGAAACCGTGACCCGGCGCGCCTTCGAGACGTAGGAGTTCGAGGTTGTTACCACGCTGGCGTGCCCAAGGAAGCCACGCGCCTGCTCGAGCCCGTGCGCGGAGAACACCAGTGAGCCAGCGAGCTTCCGCAGAACGTGAATCGGCTTCCCATCTTGGATTCCCTGCGCTCCGAGCCACGCCACGAGCCTTTCCCACGTCCGCCAAGGCGCTACGTCGGCACGGTAAACGGGCGCGGCCGAGGTCTGCGGTTTCGGCGCGGAGCCCTTGAGGACGAAGATGGGATCGGGATTCTCCCCCTTCGCCCGCCGGAGGATCTCGACCGCCACCGGATCGAGCTCAACCTGCCGATTGCTCTCTTCGGACTTGGGCTCGAAGTGTTCCGTCCGCTCAACCGAGAGACTGGCCCCGTCGAGGTCGAGTTGCGCCCACGTCAGGCGATCCGCTTCTGAACGCCGCAGCCCGGCCAGCAGGCACAAGACGAAAGCGCGGAACACCTCAGGGGATTCAGCCTCGAGATCTCGCCTCGCGGCGGCGAAAAGACGCTCCGCATCGATCCGCTCGGAAAACCGCTTCGTGCTCCCCCCCACAGTCACCCCGGCGAACGGGAGCGGCGAAGGGAGATGGACCTTTGTGCCCAAGCCGGCCGCGAGGATGCGTTTGGCGAAGATCGAGCGGGCCATTCGGATGGCGGAATCCGCGGACACGGTGGCCGCGCGCTTTTCCTTCGGATTGGCGGAGCGGGCGGCGATCCGGGCATCGCGCCATCCCCGCACGGCCACGGGGGTGATGCGCGAGAGCGGCAGCGCGTCGACCTTTTCCCGCCAAGCGGCGAAGCCGGGCGAGCGATAGGCCGTCGCGTGTGCGGGCCTCTCCACGCCCGCGACCTCCGCGGCAATCTGGCGGAGCCGCATCGCGGCCTGCGCGAACGATTGCGGGCGCGTCGTGCTGAGAGCCTGCGCGGCGGCGATCACTGCTCCCACCGTTCCGACCTTGGGCGTCTTGGTGGCGGCGGGTTTGAACCTAGCGATCGTCGCGTCCCAGCCATTCGCTAGGAGCGAGGCGTAAATGTCCCTCGCCCTAATCGCAGCCTGAGCTGCGTTGGCAGTTTCTAGGTTAAACGCCTCTCGCCGGCCAGCGCGGCAGATTCGCACTGAGAAGAAACCTGCCAGAACACGCTGACCGTCTCGAGTGAAACCCTGATGGAAGAGTCGTTTCCGCCAGTAATCCGAATGACTTTTGGAAATCTTGGTGGCAGGCTTGTTTGGCCTTTGCTCCGCCACTTCTCCGCCATTTTTCAGTTTCTCATCACGCTTTTCCGCTTCGCTCAGCTTCGCTTTCATTTTTCGCAAATTACTCTTTAGGTGACTTTTAAATCGTCACTTACGGAAGCAATGCGAAAAGAAGCGAACTGTCTACCGCATAACTGTTAATCACTTGGTCGCTGGTTCGATCCCAGCCCGGGCAGCCATTCTAGGTGAGGGGCTTACGAAAAACTCGTGAGCCCCTTTTCTTTTGGGCTTGTCGCCTACTTGACAAAAGTCCGGGGAAAGTCGCCGCGGCACATCGCCGGAGAACGCCCCTAACCTACTCTTCCAATCTCAGCGAAATGGACCGACCGGAAACTCCGAGCTTTGGCAGATTCGGACCTTCGTCGCCGCAAACCCAGACCCCACCACCCCCCGCCGGCTTCCGGGCAATCACACGAAACCCGCGCGGACTTTGGTACGGATTTTCGCATTCACCGGTTTTCAATTGGCATTGCGATTGGCGGGCGCGCGTCGCCGGGTCCATCGCCCGCCTGAGCCCGCCTTTGGGCATCGAGTCGGCGAGCATCTTCTTCAGCTCCGTGTTCTCCCGCTCCAACTCCTTCAGCCGCTTCGCCTCGTTAAGGTTCATGTGTCCGAACTGCTTTCGCCAACGGTGGTACGTCACGTCTGAGATGTTTTTCTCCCGACAGATGTCCACGATGCTCCTGCCCGCGTCCACGTCCCGTAGGATGCGGACTTTCTCCTCCGTACTGTAGCGTTTCCCTTTCATGATCTGGGTCCTTTCTGTTGGACCCAGACCGAACCTTCAAGCGGCTCGAATTTCCGGGATCACGTCAGTTGGTTACGGCATAGCCGCAAGAACTGTTCGGCGACGGCTACGCCCAGCCCGATTCCGCCGACGGCGAGCCGGTGTTCTGGAGCGCGAGCGGTGGACGGAACTGCCCGGACGACGACTTCGTTCAAGCCGACGCGCAGGATTGCGCCGATTGAAGCCTCGCTGCTTGACAGCGAGCGGCCGGAGGTCTGTCGCTTCGCATCGTGACTGCCACGACTGACCTCCGAACATTCGCCGACGCAGCGCCGGAGTCGGACGAGATGCTGAGTCTCCGTAGGGATATCTTTGTTGACCGGCTCTTTGCGCCGCTGGCCGGGCAGGCGGCCTTGAGGGTTGAGGGACTACAGGGGTCCGACTCCGTTTCTAGCCGGCGCCCTCCCCTTAAACCCCTCCCGGCCCAACCCCCTGAAAATCCAGTTTCCTTTCAGTAACATCGGCTCGCTGAGCGGCTCGCGGGACAGGCGCGCGAGAAACGTCACGAACGCCCGCTGGTTTTTCCCCTGCTCGCCGTAGATGCCCCAGTGCACGAACGCCGCCGCCTGCTTCGCCCACGTGCTGCCGAGCGGATTGCGCGCGACGTCGGAGTCGTGCGTGACGGCGAACACCTCCTGCATCTTCAGCAGGCGGCGCTTGGCGAGCGCGGCGTTGAACGTGAGATCCTCCTGCGGCGCGATGCCGCCGCTGCCGATCTCGTTCAACGCGGCCTGCGTGGCCGAGATCTCGTTGGGATTGTCGAGCCGGCCGACGACGATCGACGTGCTGTCGAACTCCAGCCGCATGAAGAGCTGCGCGATGCCCTCCTCGACCCACGCGGGCGAGCGCGGCTGCACGCTCGCAAGGAGGAAGCGGATGTATTCGCGGTAGAGCTGCTGGTAGGCATCGACCTCGAAGCCGGGATCGCCGAGCGCGCTGATCGAGTTGCCGTCGGCGTCGGTCGCCCCGGCGGTGGCCGCGACCGCCGCCGTGCCCTCGGGCGTGACGAGGTTGATCACCTTCGCCTCGTAATCGATCACGATGGCCGCCTGCTCGTCGCGCCGCAGCGAGAGGCTCGCCATCGCGCGATCCGGGCGGCGCTCGCCCGCGGGCATGAAGGCGTCGAATTTCCCGCCGCGTCCGCAGATGATGAGCATCGCCGGCACCGCCGCGGGCCGTTGCACGCCCGGCCACACCAGGCCGATCGCCTGCGAGTAGCGCTGAAAATCCTTCACCAGCCGGAGCGTGCCGCGCGCGGAGGCGTTGGACAGCACCTCGAAGCCCTCGATGCGCGTGTAGTTCCACTTCTCCGGCGGCGGGAGTTCGCGCGAGTCGGTGACGGTATAGACGGGCATCTCGACCGGCTTCTCGTTGACGGGCTGCGTGGTCGGATCCTGGGCGGCGGCCCGGGCGGCGAGCACCACGACGGGCAACCCCCAACGGAAAAGCGCGGCTTTCATAGGCAGAAGCAGAGACGGTCGCCGCCCGGGAATGTTTCAAGCCGCAAACGGCGCCGTCCGGGGGATATCCGCCCGAAAGCTGGATTTGCACCGACCGGCGCCGGCGGTTTCGTTGGTCGCGCGTGCAAGCCATCCCCCAGCGCCATTCGCTCGTCGGGCAGACCGTCGCGTGCCTCCAGTCCGCCATCGCCGCGGGCCAGTGGCGCGAGTGGCTGCCGGCCGAACGCGCGTTGTGCGAACTGCTCCAGGTGAGCCGCAGCACGCTGCGCCGCGCGCTCGCGCAGCTCCAGCGCGACGGCGCGATCCGCGCCGAGCACGGCGCCGGCAACCGCATCCTGCCCCGCGCCGCGCGCACCCGCGGCCCGCACCGCCCGGGCGCCGTCGCGCTGCTCGCGCCCGACCCGATCGAGCGCCTGCGGCCCACGCAGACGCTCTGGATTGACGAGCTGCGCGCCATGCTCGCGGAGCGCGGCGGGCGGCTGCACGTCGTGCACGGCCGGCAATATTTCCGCGCCCATCCCGCCGCCGCCCTCGAAAAACTCGTGCGCCAACAGCCGCACACCTGCTGGATCCTGCTGCTCGCCGGCGGCGCGTGCCAGCAATGGTTCGCGCAGCGCAACGTGGCGTGCCTCGTCGCCGGCACGTGCCCCGAGGGCCTCGACCTCCCCTTCCGCGATCTCGACTACCACGCGGTGTGCCGGCACGCCGCCGGCGTGCTGCTCGGGCTCGGGCACCGGCGGCTCGCCTTCATGCGCGTGAAGACGCCGCTCGGCGGCGACCTCGCGAGCGAGGACGGTTTTTTCGCCGGCGTGCGCAGTTCGCACCACGCCGACGCCACCGCCGCCCTCTGCCTGCACGACGGCACGGCCGCCGGCATCGTCACCGCGCTCAAGCGCCTCATGGCGCCGCCCACGCCGCCCACCGGACTGCTCGTCGCCAACGCCGTGCACAACCTCGCCGTGATGGGTGCGCTCGCCCAGCTCGGCTGGCGCGTGCCGCAGCAGGTCTCGGTGATCTCGCGCGACGAGGATCCGTTCCTCTCGTTCGTGGTGCCCGAGCCCGCGCGTTACGTGGCGAGCCCGCGCGCCTACGCCCGCAGCCTGCTCCAGCCCGTGCTCGAACTGCTCGAGGGCGGCGCGGTGAACCAGCGCGCCGTGCGGCTCATGCCGCAGTTCGTGCGCGGCGCGAGCATCGGCCCCGCGCCGGTTTGAGGCGGACCATCGCCGTCGAGTGGTGGGTCGCGCACTCTGTGCGCGGCCGACGCCCAAGGCCGGGCCTCCGGCCGCGCGCGGAGCGCCCGGCCCACCCCGTTCTCCGCGCAACCCAAACGATGAAAGTAACCCAATGGGTTACTTTCGTCGTTCGCTACCGCATGGTTCGCAGGCGGAGGTCGCAACAAGATACCACGCCGCCGGCGTTGCCGCGGGCGTCCCGGCGCCGTTTCGTGTTTTCCACCCGCCCCATGAAAACCACGCACACCCTCCGTCTCCTCGTCCCGCTGGCCTGCGCTTCCCTCGCGCCGCCGTTCCTGTCCGCCGCCGACCTCGCGTTCAAAGGCGACGTCACCGACGTCCGTGTCATCCGGCACATGGACTCGCACCCCGGTTCGTCCGAGCTGTGGGAGGCCTACCTCGTCCAGTGGCGCGGCAAGCATCTCGTCGCCGCCTTCGGCGTGAAGATCCCCGGCAAGACCGACATGGGCGACATCGTCGCCAGCGTCTCCACCGACGACGGCGACACCTGGGGCCACCCCGTCACGATCTTCGATCACCGCGAGCGGCAAGGCACGATCCAGTTCGCCTACGCCAACGCGATTCTCTTCAAGCCCTCCGGGCAGGACGTGCTGTGGGCGTTCGCGATGCGCTGTCCGATGAACTACCGGCACAGCGAGGACTCGCAGCTCGTCGGCGCCTACAGTGCCGACGGCGGCCGCTCCTGGGTGCCGGTCGAGCTGGCCATGGGCTACACCGGGCCGCTCATCGCCGTCGCGGCGCCCTACGAACACACGGAGAACGGCCGCCCGCGCTACCTGTTTCCCCTCCACCGCAACACCCGGCGCAACGACCCGCTCGGATCGCGCGATCACTTCGTGCTCAGCAGCACGAGCCTGCTCGAGTGGAACCTCGCGGGCTTCATCCCGCAACCCACCAGCGGCCCGAAAGTGTTTCTCCACGAGGGTCACATCGACGTCGGCGACACTCCGGGCGAACTCAAGATCGTCATGCGCACCGCCGACTACGAGGACGAGCGCAAGATGACCGACCCGCCCCGCGCCTTCTCGTCCGTGAGCCGCGACGGCGGCCGCACGTGGAGCGCCGCGCAATCGGAGCCCGACCTGTGGAACGCGAAATCGAAGGCGTGGTTTGGCCGCACCGCCGCGGGTTCGCACCTCTACGTTTACAACGACGGCCCCGCCCAGCCCGCGCCCACCGGCCGCACGTCGCTCCGCTACAAAGTCAAACCGCCCGGCGGCACGTGGGGTGCGGAGCGGACGTTCTTCGACGCCGGCATCAAGAATTCCTACCCCACCCTTATCGAGATCGCGCCCGGCGATTTCCGCGCCGTGTGGGACAGCGGGACCAAGGACCGCACCCGAACCCACATCCGCTTCGGGAAATTCAAGGTCGCACCGACGCCAAAACCGTAGCGCAGTGCTTCAGCCCGCGCTTGGTCAAAACCAATTCTTCACCACGGATCACACGGATGGACACGGATCGACCCGCGCTCCTTGGTATCGATCCGAGCTTATCCGTGTGATCCGTGGTCAAAAAATGAAACGCCCCATCCGCCCGCTCCCGCTCAGCGCCCTCCTCGAACTCAAACGCTGGAACACCCCCACAATCTACAACGGCTGGGAACAGATCACGCGCCACGACCACGCGGCCGACGCGTTCAACCTCGAGGAGACGCGCGACTTCATGCCGCAGATGGGCCCGATGGTCGGCTACGCGATCACGGTCGTGTGCGAGCCCGGCAACGGCGCACACCCGAAGGCGAATCCGCGCGCGTGGAGCGACTACCGCCGCTACGTCGCCTCGATGCCCGGCCCGAAGATCGTCGTCGTGCAGGACCTCGACCAGCCGCGCACGCTCGGCGCGTTCTGGGGCGAGGTGAACAGCAACATCCACCGCGCCCTCGGTTGCGTCGGCACGATCTGCGACGGCGCCATCCGCGACCTCGACGAAATGACCAACGCCGGCTTCAAGGCCCTCGCGCGCCGCCTCTGCGTCGGCCACGCGTATTCGTGCCCCGTGCGCTGGGGCGGCGAGGTCGAGGTCTTCGGCCGTGTCGTGCAGCCCGGCCAGCTCATCCACGCCGACAAGCACGGCTTCCTCGCGGTGCCGTTCGGCGACGAAAAGCACCTGCTCGAAGCCGCGCGCTTCATGGACGCCAACGAATGCCAGACCCTGCTTCCCGCCGCCCGCGGCGCCGCCGGCAAACCCCTCGCGCAAATCCGCGCCGACATCGACGACACCGCCGCGCAATTCCGGAAAAACGTGAAGAAAAAATTCGCCCGCCGCGGCGAATGGTGAGCTGAAAAAGATCGAAAGTGGGCAGGCCCGTCCCCGCGCCTGCATTCGTGCCCTCGGTCCTATTCGTCCTTTTCCTCCCATCCATGCCCGAAGCGGGGGTCGCACCTCGTGCTGCTACCCCGCAAAGCCCCACAGCCGCGCCGCATTCCCGCCCAAGATTTTCTCCTTATCCGCCGCCGAAAAAAACGGCACCTGCTCCCGGATCAGCGCGAGCTCCTGCGCGAGCGACGGCCGCCCCGCCTGCGCGCGCGTGGCGCCGGGAAACCCCGTGCCCCAGATCAACCGGTCCGGCCCGAACGCCTCGTAAACCCGCTGCACGCACGGCCACGTGTCGGCATACGGCGCCTGCTTCGACGGTGAAAGCAGGTTGTGCTTCCCCGGATATTTCGGACACGCTTTGAGCGTGTTGATGGTGGGTTAGCTGAGGGAAGATTCGTAGTCGAGTGGGCTTTGATAACCGAGCGACGAGTGGCGGCGGGAGCGGTTATAGAAGGACTCGATGTAATCAAAGATCGCGGTGCGGGCGTCGGCCCGCGTGGC